>Ga0129333_10001565_pt1 | contig 20806 bp, 21 predicted proteins | sample CPB6_08_DNA_FD_94474 | JGI IMG/M metagenome (GOLD analysis project Ga0129333, IMG submission 94474) | Freshwater to marine salinity gradient microbial communities from Chesapeake Bay, USA - CPBay_Sum_0.6_0.8_DNA | ecosystem: Environmental > Aquatic > Marine > Coastal | place: USA: Chesapeake... | reverse complement strand
TGCTGTGCGTGAGTGTGAATGCATGTAGGCACAGTGTTGGTATATGTATTAGCTGGGCTTATCGTTGTGTGTCGTATTGATAATGGTATATGATGAGTCCATACAGATCAATTCATATCTATCAATACGCATTCGTATCAACACTGTTGCGAGTAGTTCTCAATAGACCAACGCTTCGCGTTACTGTCTAGGTGCAGCTACTAGATTGCATATCTAGCGCGTCCTTGATACCGACGCTATGCCTATTCTTATACCCCGCCACGGGGGGATGTGCGTCCTCCCCTAACGATATAAGGCTTGAGAAAATTATGTCAAAATTTTTCAGGTGATATGCTGCATAGGTGGGGCCGCGTTGCGTCAACAACCGACCCCGTGACCAGTCCAACCGCAATTGAACTGATGACCGCATTCTCCAACAATTTCCACCAGGGAAGTAAAAACCAAAGCTTCCCTTCAGTATTTACACGGAAACCATCCCGTGTCACTGTCACTATCCCGTGGTCCTTACGACAAACACTAGATGAACGAAGTGACGAAGAAGGAAGAAGTCTAAGCAACCTAATCGCTTACCTATTAGAACGAGCCCTTCAGGATTGACCTACAAGGGCCTCATTTCTCATCATACAGTTCAGTATACCAAGGAGCTGTTAGACGCATCTCAGGGAGGCTTGTAGATGTCTCTGATGGCTTCTCCGTATAAACTGGAGCAACCATATCAGGCAACGGAGGTTCAATCTTCTTGTACTCTTCGATTGCCTGATCAACCTCCACCTTAACCCGTGCATCAATCAACTTCTCCTCAAGCCAAACAAGGAAGCCAAGGATGAGGTGATCCAACCAAGGGACACCTCGTTTCCAGGTCTTATAGAGAACCCTAAACTCTTCTAGCTTAAGTCTTTGTTCCACATAGCCTCACATACATTTGGCAGATGCTCATACAGTAAGTCTTGCACTTGACCTGCTATCTGTGCATGTTCTTTCTGCGTACCATTACTAGTACGTAGATCACAATAATGTAACCATGACCTGATACTGCCATTCATGTACAAGCGAGTTGGTGTAGCCAGAGGTAACACTTCTCTTGCACACTCTTTAGCAACACCAGCTGCTACCATATCTTTATACAGCCGGTAACCATCACCATACAGAACACCAATCCTAAACTGGAAGTTCTTCTTCAGCACATCATCCAGGTCATCAATACTGTTCTGTCGGTTCTTAGTATCTTGCCTACGGAGTTCTGGTAGTTCTGCAGGGATAGGTACCTCAGCATACCGTTGGCTAAACTCTTGAAACGAGAATGACCTATGTCGAAGGATCTGTGCAGCTATAGAACGTGTAGTCTCAATTTCAACACACATGTTCACCATCTCAAACGGTGACCAGTGATGGTGATCAATAAGGTACTTAATCAGACGAGCACTAGTCTCAGTGTTGTTCTGATTAGATGGGTTAGACACCCTAGCCATGTAAGCAATAAGCTCTTCAGCGTTGGGAGTGATGTGTACTAGAGATACAGTCATTGGTGGTGGTCTAGTTGTTGGTAGGCAGACACATGGATATCGTCATACAGGGATGGGATAAAACGCTTACGGGTAGATACCCTGTACTCATCATCATCAAAGTACTGTTGCTTTAGTTCGCTGTATGTTTGTACTGGTCTCCAGATGTAGGTAGGTTGTTTACGATATGTTCTACTCATTGGTTAGAGGAGGTAGTGACATATTCTCTACTGCCTCCCACGCCTTCGGCTGTGGTCGAGAGGAGTAGTACTCATGTGGGGAAGAGGTGGGGAAGTAGATGAATGAACTAAGAGGGAGATGTTTGTCTTTGGAGCCTTGGCTCCCTCACTGTTCATTAGTAAAGGAAGGGAAAGATGATCAAGACAACTTGCTTGTCTTGGAGTCTTTCCCCCCTCCAGGCGTCGGGTCCACCCTTCCCTCTGCCTGTATACATGTGGGATCGGTCCAAATCGATTGCAGCGCAATGGAAGTGGACGTGTTAGATTTTGACCCAGCTTGTGACACCTCTAGGATTGGTTTTACCTCTAGCTTGTCGTCTTTGATCAAGGTCAAAACCAAGTACAAGGTGGTTGGTTGCAGACTGCGGATCATCGATAAATGTCTCAAGCATGTCTTGCCAGTCTTCCTGCTTACGTTGCTTGACCGCTTCATAAGCACTGATACCCATAGCATCTGTGAAGTACTTAACACCTTGTGCTAGGGAGTCCAATCTGTCGTCGTGTTTAACTGCACCCTTCTCCCGACACATTCGACTCATCTGGTAGAAAAGCATGTAGAGGAGTCGTTCTTCTGGTGGAGCGTCTTTATTGGAAGCGTAGTCCCACTCAACAACACCACGATCAATGATCAGCTTGTGTTGGTTAAGGATGGGTTCTAGGGCATCAATGATACGGTCTTCTTTACGAACATTAGCCCGTACCTCTTCAACGTCTATTGCTTGCTTGGTTTGTTGGAGATGTTTTTTGAACAGTTCGGCAACGATACCGTCTCCGAAGTTTGTTTCAATGAGTAGCTTCGTAACATTGTAGCGCTTACACCCACGCAAGATGTCAAGAAGTGTACTGTCGCTATAACCGTCGCGATAAGCTCGTACTTCGTGAACGTAGAGAAAGCCATTCTTTTGTGAGATGTATGTAGCTGCTGTTTCATCAGTACCCCTACCTGAGGGGTCTATGGAGCAGATCGTTTCTGTGTATGGACCCCAATCGCCTTGGAGTTGCATCGGGGAGTAGAAGTAATCACCCGGTAAGCCAACCGTAGGCAGATCTTTGAGACAATTACGAGGGTCACTGCACCACACAACAGCATCCGGCGCTTGAGTCGGGTTAACAGAGGTAATGACAAGATCGGAGAACTTAAGTGGGAACTTTTCTGCATCACTCAAGGTTGTATCTAGTTGGAACTGCAACATGAAGTTGCTACGACCCATAGCCGCTTCACGCTCTAATAGGTCGTCTGAGGAGAAGCGGTCAGGGTCTGTAGGGGTCCACTCATCGACTCCCATCTCGATATCCTCCACAATCTGTGGGGAAAGGAGGCCTTCGTATTGAGGGAGCTTGTCCTTACGGGGATAACGTGCTGGCCAGACAAAGGGTCGGTAGTTGCGTTCAGCTAGCTTTCGATATATGGTGAAGGTGGTTTGAGGTGTACCAAGGTACATAATGCGTGAGTCCTTCTTCGGTGTGAGGATGGACTCCGCTTCTGTACAAAGCTGCAGGAGTTTCTCTCGCATCATCTCAGTCATCGAGTTACCAGGAACTTCGATGTCATCAAGAATCATCAGGTCTGCACGAGAGCCAGTGAGCTGACCAGTAATACCAACGGACTTTACAGAAGGTGCCTGGTGAGGAGAGCAGTTCACATCAAAGGAGATACGACTCCAACGACTATCGTCATTCTTTGGTTTAAGGTGGGCTAACCAAGGAGTTTCAATGATCAGCTTCTGAAGGAAGATAGACATGTTGTCAGCTCGTTCCTTGGAAGCTGAGATGATCATGATCTTCTTCTCAGGATCATTGAACAATGTCCACAGAACAAAGGCACCAGTGATCCAGCTCTTACCAACACCACGGAATGCTTGGATCTGTAGTCGCTTAGGTCCGTGTTGTAGATAATCAGCAATTGCGTACTGTGCCCTTGTTGGAGAAGGTAGATCTAGTTGATGCCACAGAGCTTGAAGGAAAAGCTTAAAATCACCCTGGAGAGACTTGAGAACGTCTTGCATAATAATCGGATATACATTGAAAGTTATCTGGCCAATACTGAGGACCACGAGGCATATCAGCTTTCCATTGCTTCACGGTAAAACCATCTCTATTAGAAACAAAAAGACGGTGTGTCTCTAAGGACTTATAAGGGAAGAGAGTCACAGAGTTAGGGATATACCTTGCAAGGTTGTCGATAAGCTGAAGACGTTGGTCAACGTAGTCATCAAGGAACTGTTCCCAGTCTTGTACGTTGTCTTGGCACCAATGAATACGCTTCATGCTGCGGATGATGTCTGCCTTATCTCTAGTCACAACAATGAAGTGAGCAGATGGGTACATGTGGTGTAACAGCACATAACCATCCAAGGCATATGGCAAGTGAACTACACAGTCGTCATAATTGACACCTGGAGTGAACTCAGCTTCATCAACAAAGGAGAGATTATGGTCAGAAGCAAGTATGACTGCAGTAATTGTTGTACCGCTTCTCTGAGAGCCTGTAACAAAGGTTGGTGGACTCATATAGGGATATGGATAGAAAAGCCCCCAGAGGGGTGTTGTAGGGGCTTGTAGATATCAATCAGCGAGCTTTACTCGTGGTTGGATATAAGTGTTGTGGATACGTTCAGTCATCCCAAGACGTGAGTTGAAAGCACGTAGTTCCTGTTGGGGATCTTTAGGGCGGATACGCATCTCAGGATCGTATGCAGCACCGATCATCCGGCCAAGGTTCAATGAAGCATTCTTGGCTGGGTTAAACCCATGGGAGACTTGAGCCCTACCCATTGGGTTCTGACCGTTAAGGTATTTGATCTTGAGGTTACGTAGTAACTCAACAAGAGGGGAGTCTTTTGATTTCTTTTCTGCCATTAGTCCCTAACAATGTTAGCGATGATTTTGTTGAAGCCACGGTAGGCATCAACAAGTGGTTGAAATGGACTGAGAGGCTTAGGGATATATTGAGAAGCCTTTTTCAGTACAGGTGCAGCTGCAGAGGTCACCTTACTAAGACGCTTAGAGTTAACATCAGCTATCTGCCGAACTGACTCTTTAGCTATCTCACCGTTGGATTTAATGCCAGCAACAGAGCCATAGGGGACTACAACTGGTTTACCGTTTAGGTAGGCAAGACCCTTTCCAACTTCAGCAACATTTGTTGGCATAAGTCTATTTGTACGTGGATCAACAAAGAGTTGACCGGCACGCTCTGCCATCCCATTGTTGTCAGCCTCTATGTCCGAAAGAATAGGTATGTTAGAAGCAAAGGCTTGAGCTGGTGATTCCCCCATAAGGAGACTTAAAACGCCACCACTAACCAGGCCACCAGTAGTGAGCTTAGGGATAGAGGGTAGGTTTATAGTGTCAGCAGAAGGAGCGGGGATAACTCTTGGCTTATTAGGGATTGGCCTCATCCGGGTAGCAATCTCTTGAGCCCGATCAAGCGGAACACCATTACCAACCAGACGTTCAACAATCTGTTCACTGGAACTACCTGGGGTTGTCAATTTACGCTCAGAACCATCAGGAGATACGACAGTAACTTTTGCTGGCTTTGGGGCTTGCTGCACAGGTGTGCCGTCACGCACGATCCGAAGAGGTGTACCTACGGATTGTGTGTTATCCATAATTATGGATTGACTGTTAGCTTGGTTAATCGCCTGCCTGGGTCCGGCTTGTCCCATCTGAGCCATTAGCTCATCACGACGCCTCTGTTGCGCAGCCAGCGCACCAGATGATACTCCTGGATTCTGCTCAACAGCAGGACCCACGTCGTAATTCATTGGGCCAACCTTCTTCCTTATCTCGTTGGCGTTCTCATCGACAGCAATGAAAGTACCAGGCCACTGAGTTGCCCGTGGGTTGATTGTATTTCCTTCTCGATCTAAAAGATCAAAGAAGAAACCCTGCTCAGCAGTTGATGCCATGTTGTTGTCGTACATGTCATCAGGGTGCATCCGTGGATTTCCCGCAAGACCTTGGTGACCATGAACATTAGTCCAACCAAGTTCAGGGAATAAGTCCATCAGGTTTAATGAACCACCAGCCTGAGATGCCGAGAAACCATGACCACGATGGATTTGATTACCTTGATCCCTAGGGTCTCCTCGGCCAAGGAAAGAGGTTAGATACTCCCTTACAGCTTTAGCTTCATCTTGCGACGAAATAGCCATAGGATCGTAAGAAGCCTTCTTCTTATAGTCTCCCCATCCGTCCTTAAGCTGACCTCTGAACCCATCAGCCGTTTGTTTACCATAAGCAAGTCGTAGATCTCGCTCAGCCAATGGGTGAAGATCCTCGTTTACCGCACGTTTGTTGAAGCCTCGTGTCTCGCCCGTGTACCTATCTACTACAACATCAAAGTATGGGTGCCCTAGGACATTCTCATAAGTAAGGCCAAGTTTTTTTCTGGCAGCAGCAGGCTTAACCCCTTTTTTAATTTCCTCAAGGAATTGCTGCTCAGCGTCATCCCAGCTCTTATATTGACGCGGTAATCGACCTTGCTCTTGATTTTCTCTGAAGAGTTTGTTGGGCTGTGTCCCATAAGTTGAGCGGGCACCGATTACAGGACCATTGGCTCTTTGAAAGAATTTCTGCTGGGCTTTTATTTCATCTGGACTTTGTGGCATTTATCTGCAAGCACAAAAAAAAACCGCCCCTTTCGGAGCGGCCTATTGGTACGTTTGTGGACAGGTCTTACCCAATAACTCGGGAATCACCATCCTTCTTGCGCTTCCGCTCTTCCATGTAGCGGTTCATCGCATCCTCTCGACCTGCACCGGAGCGACGCTGTGGTTTCTTCGGTTGTACTTGCTCGTTAGAGGCTGGCTTGTACTCTTGAAGGTTTGCCTTAGAGATAGGTGCACCTTGGTACTTGGAGCCATCAGGTTTTGACTTGGTTTCATAGCCACCACCCTGGAAGTTCTTTGCAGTGCCTTCAGCCTTCATAGCCCTCTGGCCTAGATCTGACTTAGTATCAACACCTTGCCGCTCCCTAGAGCGACGAGTCATGGCGCGAATTTCTTCAAGATCGTCTTTAATAGTCCGACGCTTTTTGGTATCCATGTCTATTTAATATGAGATAAGATTAGTTGCTCTCTAGGAGTGATGCCAAATGTGGCTCTCATCCATTGGAGCCAATTGTTGCTTCCTTTGTCCTGATTACACTGACGACAGCTGGGTACGAGATTTGATGTAAGGTCTTCACCACCAAAACACTTAGGGCGAACGTGATCCAATGTAAGTTCGTGTAATTCATAAGTTTCTCCACAATAAACACATTGACAATTGAAGTGCTCTTTAATAGCGCGTCTCCACATACGCTTTGCTTCAGGGCTTGTCATTGTTATTAGGTTGTATATGTAGTGATCAGGACTGGGCAGCAACGGAGTCATATCACCGGATAGTCATTGCTGGTTTCCATTTTTTAGATGCAGCATCCCAGGTAACAGGCTTTCCTTGTTTGACTGCCTTTGTACCGTCTTTACGGGTACGGTCGTTAGCAAGGGTGCTGTTCTTAGGAGACATGTAAGGAGTAGTGGCTAGCCTTGCCTCAGCTTCACGTCGCCGTACAAGACCAGGCACACCACCGTTGGTGTAGAGCTTCAGAGCCTCTGCTACCTTCTTGTCGTTACCGGACTTGATTGCATCAGTAAGTGTCTGGAAATTTGAAGCACCAAAGAAGTTCGGACCAGCGTTGAAGGCGAAGGATTCAACAGCTGCTTGTGCATTAGGAGATAGCTTTTTGTAGCCAGGATCCTGCCTAACCTGCGATGCATGTTGATCAATTTTCACTTTCAGAAGCGGATCAGCCTGTTGTCTGGTGATGGTTGCCTGAGGGGATACATCCTTTCCAGATGTATCAAAATTAAATCCATAGCCATATGCAAAACCACCACCCTCAGGCCTTGGGTACGCTCTTGGCTCAAACCCCTCAAAGGCTTTAATTAGACTGTCACGTGCAGTTGTATTGGTAAGAATTGCTAGTGGATTAGGCATACTTCTTTCCCTTACGCGGACGTGTACGGTTCGCCTTAGGGGACTCTAGTTTTCCTTTATTAGGACCAGTGTGACTGGCATCCATTCCATCCCCATTACCATAGGTACCAAGCTTCCTATTTAGCTTGTTAGCGTTGCTACGAATCTTGAGACCTTCCTTGGTCTTGTTGTATTCAGCTTGTTGCTTCAGCCTTTTGGCTTTAGCTGTAGGGTTGCTTTTGTAGTAATTAGATGTGCGACTTGCCATACAACCTCTTTTGTACAAGTTCAGGATCTACCTTGGGTAGAACGGTGGCAAGTTTGTCCAGAGGGTTGCCGTCATAGGCGACACCACTGATATCATTCTTGGCAAGCCAATCACAGGCTGCCTTTAAATCAGCAGTGGAGGCTTCACCAGATTTGATTCGGTTGAGGAGTTCTTTGGTTACCATGTTGTGTAACTCGTTGAACATATCCTCACTGGCCTTCTGCTTAGCCATTTCTCAATACGATCTGATCTAATTTGTTTTCGATACGGATCATGTGATCCTCCATTTTTTGGAGTGCATTGGCGAGTTCTTGTCTTGGTACGTATTTCTCTGCTAGACGCAATTCCATTTGGTCAATACGTTTGTCGATGAGATCCATACGTGAGTTTGTTCGTGAACTTAGAGACAACACTCCTCCGCCAACGCCAACAACGAGAGACACGACTCCCGTAATGATGGCTTCAATCATTTTGCTCCATCAACCGAATTAGTTTCTGTGCGTAGACTGGATCTGTCGCATAACCTTCTTTCTTAAGGAGGTATGCACAGTCTTCACGAGAGGTGGCTCGGTTGACGCCTTTATAGCCTTTATAATCTTTGTACCACTGCGTCACAAGATGCTCAACGCAGTCGTAGGGAGTAGCAAAATCTTTGAAGGAAGCTTTGATGGTCACAGGACCATAGCCATAGTCTTCCCAAGTGGTCTTAACAGTGCCAGTACCTTTGATACCGAAGAAGTTATTCTTACCACTAAGGGCAGTACCATATGCACTCTCAAGTGCCCACTGAGCAGCGACTACTTCAGGGAATTTAGCACCAGCAGCTCGTGCTGCAGCTTCAATACCTTCCCAGGTATTAGTAAATTGTTGAGGAGCTACAGGAGTAGGAGTACGCCAAAGTTTCACCCACTCCACATCATCGGACAAACCATAAGCCCCTAGGAGCTTCTCTAGGGACTCAATGGCTTGCTTTTGATGAGGTAGCCCCTTGTAGTTACGAATAACGTCAAGGAGCTTGATACTCATTTGAATGTATCCTTAATGCGTTGGATCTGATCGTCTTCCTTACGGAGCGGCTTCAGAGCATTGATACCGCTAAGGATGATTTGGACAATTCCATTTTCTTTAAGGTTGGAAGCACCGACAATTTCGGAGCCAATAAAGAGGGCAAGAAAAGCAAGTGCCTCATAGGACACTTTAATACCAAGAATAGTGATCATTAGTTTTATACTATACAGGTAGAAAGGAAGTTAGCTCGTCTTAGAACGATTCGGCAATCTGCTGTGAAAGTAGCTTAAGCTCAGCTTCAGAAATAGAGTTTAATTCTGGGTGACTTGGGAGTAGCCACTCACAAGTGGTCTCATTCCAATACCAAGGCAATCCGTCATCAGGCTTGGAAACAGGAGCTTCCCATTGATGCATCAGGAAGTTATATGACCAACTAGGAAATGGAGGAGGTGGGATAAAGATATCATGGTCAGGATCATAACGTCCTCCAATGGGCGCATAACGCTGACGAATATTGTTGTTGTAGCTAGTTTGTACCCACCGCGTATCCTCACCAAGAAGACTTTTACAGAAGTCAATACCAAGCTGTTCTGACTCAAGACCAGTATCGGGGTCTATGATTAAATCATTAGAAACGACAATCACAGAGATGACAGTATTATCACTGTCGAGTTGAGCGAAATGCGCCATATGTCAGAAAGTAATAGTACCTGATGTAGTGAATCTGTAGATACGAGACGCACCATATTGATAGATATTTACACTACCAGTTGTTGCGGCCTGGGGAAGAGTAAGAAGTGTTTTGAGGTAAACAACACCGGAACCGCCTGGATCAACATTAGATCCACCACCACCAGTATTAGGCGAACCGCCACCGCCGAGACCAGGGCTCCCAGGCGTGGTGGAAGCGATATCACCGAATTTAGCTCCACCACCACCGCCTGCAAGAAAAACGCCAGCTACTGAACTGTAAATACCATTGCCACCGTTTCCGCCGCCGGGATTACCTTGATATCCATTGCGAGCATCGCCACCGGGTGCGCCAGCGCCGCCACCCCCACCATGACCTACTTGACACTCAGTGAACGTAGTACGCCACGGACAGTACCAAACATATTGAGTACCGGAACCGCCAGCAAAACCTTGGCCAAAAAAACCAGGTCCACCCGGAAATCCTGGGCCGTTTTCTTGCCAGTAACCACCTCCGCCAGAGCCACCCATTGTGCCTGCAGCGTTGGTTGGGTTAGAGCCGCCGCCAGAAGCATATATGCCGTTAAATTCGGAGTACGATCCTGGTGAGTTATATCCTCCCGCACCGCCACCGCCAATTACAACGGAGTAGGGTATGCCTCTAAAAAGAGTTAACGGTTGAGCTACAGCCGTATTGGAACCACTGCTTTCACCAGACATCGAACTGAGGTAACCGCCAGCTCCGCCGCCAGGGCCAGTTCCGCCACCACCACCAGCGACAACGATGTACTCAACAAGCACAGGAGGAGAACCAGCAGCGCCTAGCATCACTGCTTGCGAGCAAGTAGACATCAGTTCAGCCCCACACCACTAATAACAAAGGTATTTGCACCTACACAGAGCACAGTCGCTATGCCGTAATTATTCAGCGTGTAGTTGCCAGTGGTTGTACTATCAGCTTTGCGCAGCGTCACGCCAGAGCCTTGGATAATTGTCTGAGTACTGCTGCTGTCGTTGAAGACAGTAACGACATCGCCAACGCTCATGACACCTTGAGGGACCGTCACGCCGCCGCTTGTGATGCTGATGTGCTTGCCCGTGTCGGATGCGACTAGGGTGTAGGCGCTAGTTTGTGCGTTCTGAGGAAGCCTCCTCAGACTACCGGCTGAGTCAGAGATGCCCCCACTAAATGTCTGTGCAGCGGTGAATGTCTGTGTTACATCCAGTTTTGCCGTGTCAGCATCGTAGCCCTGAAGACTGATTCCAATATCAGCGGATTTAAGGGTGGTAGCGTCGTAAGCTTGAACGGTAACCCCAATATCAGCGGCAGTCAGGTAGGTAGCGATGAGGGAAGAACCTTCCTTCACATAAAACTTGTCTTGATCCGTAGCATAGACAAGTTCCCCCTCCAGGATGTCAGAGATGGAGGAGTTAAGATTAGCGTAAGTACCGCGAGCAATGCGGATAGGTGTGCGAGTTGCAGGTGTAGGCATGATTAGAATTGACCTCCATCAAGAGTCTGAGAAGTAGATACAGTACTGGTTCCGTTATCGAAGTTACCGCCATCAGTGACTAGAACAACAATGTCATTCACCCAACTAAGGTTGCCAGTACCATCTGTAGAAAGGATTTGACCAGCAGCTCCAGCAGTCGCAGGTAGAGTTAAGGTGAAGTTAGAAGTGACTACAGAAGGAGACTGTAGACCGATGTAGTGGCTGGCATCAGAGTCAGAGAAACGAACCCAAGTAGCAATGCCTGCCGCATTGATCAAAGAAGTTCCGGTGAGGGAAGTGTTGTTGATCGAGGCGAGGGTAGACGCAGCATTGGCCTGAGTAAGGTAAGTAGACGCAGCAGTAGTTGCATCCAGCTTGGCTGAATCCAAAGCAAGAATGTCCGCTTCTGCAGCATTCAGATCAGTCTGCAGTGTTGTGATTGCATCCCCATAACGGTTCTCTGGATCATTAGGAAAATATTGAATCCAGTTCCAGGTATTACCAGACGTTGTATAAATAAGGCGAACACTAAGGCCCGAATCACCGACAAAGCCAGAAGGAAGGCCATTCAGCGGTGTAAAGCTTTGAATACCAGTCGAATTAACAACCTCAACTGCATCATTGTTCGATGGTGTCGCAGGAATTGCAGCAACATTAGCAACCGTGTCATACAAGATCGCATTAGCAACAGCAGATGCAGCAGCATTAGCAGTAGTAACGGCAGAGTTAGCCGTTGACACAGCACTGTTTGCCGTCGTCACAGCATTGTTGGCTGTAGTGACTGCATTACCTGCAGTAGTGACTGCACTGTTGGCGGTAGTAACAGCATTATTAGCTGTTGTAACTGCGTTACCAGCCGTGGTTGTCGCAGCATTGGCTGTAGAAACAGCAGCACTCGCATTGGTTGAGGCTGTAGTTGCAGTAGCAGAGGCTGCATTAGCCGTTGCTGTAGCAGCATTTGCCGTAGTGACTGCACTATTAGCTGTTGAAATAGCTGTAGCCGCATCAGCAGCAGCACTATTTGCGGTATTTACAGCAGCCGTTGCATTGGTGGATGCAGTATTGGCCGTAGACACAGCAGCACTGGCGTTAGTGCTTGCCGTATTGGCCGTTGATACTGCTGCAGAGGCATTGCTGGAGGCAGTGTTGGCCGTTGCAGTGGCTGCATTGGCCGTACTGATTGCCGTGTTGGAGTTCGTCAGTGCAGTGTTAGCCGTGCTAGTTGCTGACGAGGCCTCTCGGTTAGACTCTTGAGTAACGTAGAGATTCTGAGTAAAGTTTTCATTCAGATCCTGAGATCGAATAGCAGAACCTGGGTAGAAGGTGGCTGCCAATCCAGAATCATCAGTTTCCCGATAGATCCGAATAGCAGCCCCGGTAGTCGGGGCCGTATTGAATTGGATAGTGGTAGCGTTAGCCAGAGTGTATGCAGTTGTAACCGTACCGTTCAAGGAAACCTTGATGTCGGTCGTCTCAAGATATGGAAAAGTGAAAGAGTAATTGGTGGTGGATCCATTACCCGTATATGTATTCTGAGTGACAGCCATTAGGTGTTACCTATACATTTGCGTTAGCTTTTCAATCTCAGCCTTACGACGATCAGCAGCACGAGCTGCATCATCGACACGACCTTGATTCAGATAGTTCTTATTACGGATGGATTCTTGAATACCACGCCACATCGGTTCATTCTCATTCTGAAGCCTCATCTCAGCGGCTTTCTGTGCCTTGACGAGTACATCATTCAGAACGCCATGTACCTCAACATAGGCGGCATTGATTTCATCAGAAGGACGACCCTGTGCTCGCATTGCACGAATGCGATCCAGTTGATCATTGTACTTCTTATTTTTGCTAATCTTGTCGTACTCTTTCCAGATCTGCTGCTCACCGATGTAACGGTAGAGCACTTCACGTTCAGCTGGTGTGTACTCATGATTACCAGAGCTATCCTTACGAATCATCTGGATACCGTCCCAACCACTATCGATAAGCCACTGACGCCAGGGTTCAGTACCGTCGCTAACCTTTACTGGGTTAACAGCATTGAGTGCGCGAAGGACAGGATTATCAATGTCGTTGAGCGGCTTACCTGTGTAGATATCAATCTGCTCAGGAAGAGTGCTAGCTAGGCCAGGAATACGGTTCTTGATATATCCGATCATGTCATTGTAGATATCCTTCTGGGAGCTAGTAATAGCGTTATTGACAACACCAAGACCACTGCTCCAGGGGATCACTGAACGTGCTTCGTTAGCAAGGTAACGCGAGATAGCGGTCTCATCACCATTGGCGATAGCGACTAGCGGCTCAAGACCAGCAGTCCATGTCTTATTGACGAAAGTAGCTGAGAGAGTCCACAGAATTTTCTTACCGAAGTCTTCCGTGAGGGTTGAACCAAGATCGCGAGAGTAGTAAGCAAGGTCTCCCACAAGAGTAAGGAGAGTATCTAGCGGTTCGATACCGGCATAGTTAACCCACTTACCACCAATATTGATGGTCTTTGGCTGCCAGTTGAAGTTATCACGCAGCTTCTTACGCTCACCTTTGTTCTCAGGACCATTACCACGGATCTTGCCACTAAGGGCATGACCCATCAGACCAGAAGTCAAGAGACCAGCAAAGGCAAGACGACCACGGTATTCAGCTTCAAGACCCTTGTAGATAGCCATACCGTTAGGTACGGCATCGTATGTAATGCCATGCTCCAACAGGGCCTCTTTAATGAGGTCCATGTTGTCACCAGCCCAGAGAACCTTGGCATAGCGATTCACGCCAGGAATAGTTGCAATGGGCGTGTACGACATAGCGTACTTAGCTGCATTCACACCAGTGGTAGGGAACATGAAGAACCCCTTCAGGAAGGGAAGCTTATTAAGGCCATTACTGAGCCAAGATGCAGTTGCATCATCAAGGTTCATTGAAAGCTCACCAGAGACATACTTCAGTGCATCATCAGTGATGTTGCCAGCTGAATCAAACATCTCGTCGTAGGCCATCTTCTCTGCCTTAAGCATCTGCTGCTCAAGCTCTGCACCCTTGTAGCCAATAGAAGACACCTCATCCCATGCACGGGCTTTGGCCAACTGGTGAGCTACCGTAGTGGACATATAGGCATCAGCAGAGATCAAACCATTGGTTCCATACTTATGCCAGCGCCAGTTACCCAAGTCATAGAGAAGACGTGATGTGCGGTATTGCATGAGCTTGCCCCAGTCACCATTCTTCTCCCAGATGGGTTCCATCTTGGCAAGAGCTTCCCACTTATCAGGAGCCACGTAATCAACAAGATCCTCACGGGCAAGCATCCGGGCATCCATCTTGAAGTCATTGCCCCACTTGCCAGCATTCCAGAGTTTCTTGTAGGTCTCCCAGGAATCCTTCAGAGCCTTGTTGTTAACTGACCACATGGACCCATAGACATGGGTAGCCTTACGTAGGTCATCAACAGTGTTGCGTCCCATCAACATACCCATACCAGTTCCAAGGAACGAGTTAGTGGTACGAAGACCTAAGACAGTCATGTTTGCCACACCTGTCTTGAGTAGTGAAAGACCACTCAGCATCCCGCTGTAGCGAATAGCAAAGACACCTTGGGCAAACAAGTTAAGACCATCGCTGTCTCCCCTTAGAAGACCCATAGGGCTGACCTGCTTAGCCGTCCACTTCATCAATTTGTCGATAGTATCCACATCACCCTTGGTGATAGCGAATGCATCGATCAGAACCTGTGCTGCATCAGGACGCTCCTTAGCAACAGTCACAATCATGTTGCGATAGTTCTGTGACTTCAGCTTGGCTTCATTCAGCTTCAGATCAAACTGCTTAGTAATGCCTTTGATAGCCTCTTCAGGGTTACCAGACTTACTAACAACCTTTTCCCAACGATCTTGGTTCTTGAGTGCCCAACCAGCGATATACTTGTTAAGAGCGTACTCCTCCATCAGGAAGGCAATACGATCAGCAATTGCTTCGGTTGTACGGTCAAAGTCTGCAGACTCAGGGAAGGTCTTATAGGCTTCTGCAATGTCAGAGATCTCACGGCCAGTGGTATCCATGGCACGAGCGGAAGTCTCGTTAACAACACGACCGATATACTTATCAGTCAAGTCACGCATCGCATAGGCAACAGCCTGTGCTTGAACATCGTTAATATACTTGATCTTACGACCATCAAGGATGTTCTTAACGTCACGGTTATCAAGGAACAGCTTCTTAACGTCGTCAACACTACGTGCAGTGATGATGTCCTTATAGATCTCAAACGCTGCATCTGTCATCTGCTGACGTGTGTAGCGGAAGCCATCCACGATTGCATCAAAGTTACCAGCAGCTCGTGTCTCCTCTGCTAGATCAATCACAAGGTTACGTGCATACGTAGAGCCTTCAGGGTTGTCAAGTGTACGGGAGAGAGATTGATAAGCCCGCTCAGACATCATCGGAGCAGGAGAACCTTCGCTACCACCACTCTTGATAGCAGTCGTATCAGCCATGTTCCTAGCATTGTTGCCAGGAGTACGACTCATTGCTGTAGTAGAGCCTTCAGGGAATAGGGCAGGAGTGATGTACGGGTCCGCGCCATTAACACCTTCAGGGTCAGCATAGAGACGATCCTTGCCGACCTCATCAATTTGTAGGTCACGGCTAATCTGATCACGCTCCAGGTAGCTCTCTACAGGGTTCTCTGTGACCCTAGAAGCCCCCGTAGTGACGTATTCCTCAGTGATAGCCGCAGCCTCATCATCAAGGGCCTTAGCAGCCTTTGAGGATCCCATGACCTGATCAGCCATCTGCTGGATAGTCAGAGGGTCAGCGCCAAGTTGTGATGCCTGCTCAAGCTGTTGAGCTGCTTCAGTGGCAGCAGTCTTCAGTTGCTCAGACTGTGTAGACAACTCAGAAAGTCGTGTAGCTGTAGCAGCATCAGCATTAACGAGAACCTCAGAAGACATAAACTCCTGAGCTACACGATCCCTCGGCTTGAACCAACCCATCACAGGCTTGCCTGCCTGGAAGGCGTAGCCGACTAGAGATCCAACAACACCAAGAGAAGCGTTCTCATAGATGTTCTTAAGACGGCGAATCTCAGGTGAATCGCCATCAGAGATAACCATCGCTTCAGGTACAGGCAGCCACGGAGCAGCTTCCTTAACCATAGTGGACAGGTTATCGTCAGTACCTTGATCACTCAGAGCAATAATGCCTGACTCAAGAGCAGAACCAACACCAAGGGCTGTAGCACCACGAGCCAAGGCACCACCTTTAACAACATTACTGGCAGCGCCAGCAGCACCACCAGACATGATGCTTGGCAGAACAACAGAAGCAATATTGCGGAGCTTTTGGAAGAAAGGGTTCTGGAACTTAGTCTTCTGATCCCAACCATCATCAATAGGTTCAGCACCAGGAATACGCCCAATAGCGTCTAGGCCAAAGTCAATAAGGCCCATGCCAGCAGCGCCAAGACCTTCAAAGACACCAGTGGCATACTTACCGATATCCTCAGCAAGAGTGGCATTAGCATCACCACTACCGTAGAGGAAGCCAGAACCTTTGTTCAGAGGCTTTTGTTCTGTAGGTTGGTTCTGGTTATTGCCAGGTACCAACTGAGCAATTGCTTGATTCGTTGCACCTTTAACAGGTTCAACATTGCCAGCAGCTTTGTTCTCTTGAGGAGTAGCTTCTTTGAATTGAGTCTGATTAGCACTCTGAGCGTTGTACTCAGGAGCAGCTGCATCTAGAGCTTCCTCCTGAGCCTTGTTCTCAGCTTCAAGCCGCTTCAGCTCCTCTTCATCAACAAATGGGGTTTGTGTCATACGGCATTACCATGTAGGAAACTGAAACGTCGTCCATCGGGGAGTTGAATGACAACCTTATCCCCATGGGCAGTGCGAGCTTTGCTAATAATCCTAGCTCCATTCTTAATAAATAACTTAGTACCCTTTGCGGTAGGGTAGTCAATACCATGAGACCCACGTGCTACGTGTTCATCAAAGTTGTCCCCCCTGCCAGGTAGTTTCTTCTTAAGAGCGCCAAGAGAAATACGACCGAATTGAGGATCTTGGATCTCAACAAAATTGTCTAGTGCATTCTCAGCAAAGCGCTTACCAGTTACATCCTTAACATCAAGATGCTCACCAGTAGAGGTAGGACCTATATCACTTGTGATGTAAGCAAGGGTAGGCCGCATGAAGCCGTTATTACGGGCAGGGTTCGGGTTATTGTTAAACGGTTGATCAGGGTTAACACCGTTATCACGCATCACACGTAGGATCTTTGAGGCATAGTCACGCTCTTGACCCGAATAGGTCATAGCGATGCCTTCAATGAACTGACGTGGGGTCTTAGCAGCGTTCAGAGCAGGTGCATACTTAGGGTCAGTCATTAGGTACATAAAGTCCTTAGCTGACTCAAGAGGCGATGCATAGCTCTTGAACTGACCAGTACGACGATCTTTGATATTGAAGACGTTATTGGGGTTGGAGTGGTACTTACCGTAACCAGATTCCAAAGCCCACATAGCAGCCATTGCTTGCGGGAACTTGAATCCAGCAGCAGTACCTAGGGCGATAACATCAGCGTAGCCCTGAGAGCCTGTACGTACAGTAGCCGGTGCATTACCACTACCAATGATGACGCTATTGAGACGCTCTTGTGTCAGAGGTTGATCCAAGATGGCACGAAGACGTGGATCTTGAATCTGATTCAGAGTTTCACGGAAGCCAGGACGGACCTGTGCTGTATGGCCAGCTGCCTTCAGCTGAGCATTAAGGATCTCTGTAGGTGTCTTACCAAGGGGCTTAGCAAGATCAGCGTAGATAGTCGGGATAGAGAAAGGCTTGCCGTTATCAATACGATTAGCAATGTCTTGCAGCAGACCAGGACTAGTCAGAACCTTCTTATCCACCAGGGATGGGTTAGTACGGACCTGACGCAGCACAGAGGAAGCATCAATAATATCCAGGGCCTGAGGAGCACCAGGATGCTTACCAGGAGTGAAGGCACCGTAAAAAGCCTGTGTACCTTTGGCATCGGCAGAGCCGATCACCTTGAATGCACCTGTACCCTTCTCAATAGCATTCAACACATCGTTGCGTGCCTGAGCAGCAGCTTGGGCAGGCTCCATTGTTTTGGAGTACTGCTTGAACTTACTGTTGTAGAGACGGAGGGCATAGTCAGTAGCAGACTTAGCACTGTAGTGAGCTGCACGATCTGTGCTCTCACCAACAAGCTTGGACTTGATAAGGTCCTGTAACTCACCCTTGATGGTCTCTTGCTTAATACCAGACTCACCACGAAGACGCTCTTGTTCCTGAGCGCGTTCACGATATTCCTTACGGACTTCCCAAGGAACACCAGGCTGGTCTACATCCTCAAGAGTCAGTGTACCTTGATCGTAGGCAGAGTCAAACTGCTCCTTCCAGAAGTCAGCATTCTTCTGCTCATTGCTGCGAGCTAGGTGAGCCTTCAGGCGATCAGTTGGGATGCCTTTGGTTTCAGCTTCCTTAATGATGTCATTAAGTGTCTTAGCTGAACCATCCCAGTTCTCGTCTACCCACTTAAGGAGAGACTTCTCGGCAGCCTTCTGCTGTTGACGTTCTTCTGCCTGATTAAGGGAGAACTCAGCTTCTGCATCCTTACGACGAGTATTGATGAGATCATCATAATCACGACCAAAGCGATCCTTCATGCTCTGACCGTTATCAGTCATAGCACCAGAAAGGATCCGCTCAACATCCTGTTCGGTGTAGCGAGTGGTATCACCAAGCTCCTTGTAGAGCATGGCTCGGGCCTTACCTAGACCGATAGGGGTCTTACCATCTTCGGCATAGGTACGTGCAGTAAGACGAAGAGCCTCAGAGAATGCATCACCGCTCTTGGAACGGAAGAGATTCTCCATTGCTTCGTCTCTCATATCAAGAGACTGATTAACAACATCAGACTTGCGAGCATCATCCACAAGAGCGTTGTACTGGCCACGCATCTTGATCAGGCCTTCTGCCAGGAAGTCAGCCTTCAGGCCGAACAAACCTTTATCTCGGATGAATCCTTCAAAGATGTCTGGCATTGCAGCTTGACGATCAGCTGCAGTAATGGCTCCCATCTCAGTGAGTTTGGACTGGGCATAGCCAGAGAACTCACCTACATTCATATCCCAATAAGCTTTGAGACGACCATAGTCTCTCCACTTATTACCAGTCATGAGACCCATGACTACATCAGCAGGAGCACCAACAGCTTGGAAGTTCTCTGCGACTCGATCCTGTGCTTCACCTGCTGTTTGAAGTACTGTCTCACCTTGTGCAACAGCTGTCTGGCGTTCAAGGGTGAATCCACCAGATGCTGCTTCCATATAGCCAGCCTTCATATCACTTTCGTTCTTACCCTTCTGGAAGTCCATCAGAGCAGAAGAAATGGTGTCACTGAACTTTGCAAGACTACCCATTGTATTTTGGATAGACTTAGATCGTTCTAGGTGATTTTGAATGATTGTCTTTGCATTAGCCTCCACAGCAGATGCACGATTCTCCCTGTACTTCTGTAAGAGGCTATAGTTCTCATTTCTGTTGCGGTCTTCTAGGCTGAACTTACGTTCTAGTCCAGCACCGTATTCGTCACGAACCTGTTTAACAGCTCGCCTATTATCCTCCATACCCCGTAGGATACGTGAGTCGCGCTCCTCCATTCGTTGGAGAGCAGCATAGGGAGCTTTAACAGGATCGAAACCAACACTCCGGGCGTACCCTTTGTAGTTTACTTGATCCATTACGTTCCTTGAGGCTTAAAGATATTGGAATAATCTTTGAAACTATAAGCTGGAGATTTATTGGCTTCAGCAAAGGCTGCAATACCACCAGCGAGGCTAGTGAGGCCACTCGTGATGGCTCCAGGCATAGACGACGCCACAGCACCCATAATGGGCTTAGGACCGTAGTCAAACCTCTTAGGCTTACGGGGATCCTGGAAGACAGCACGAGGCGTTTTGAGAGGCTTAGGCGGCTGAGGTAGACGCTCAGGCTTGAGCATCCGTGCAGCTTCTGCTGCGATATCAGCACCGAACTTATCGGCAGCAACTTTCTTCAATGCAGCTTGAGTTTCACCTCTCGCGCTGAGAAGTGACTCAGCGAGGATTGCTTGGTTACGACCAAGAGAGGCAAGTACAACTTGATCACTCTTGCCTGCACTGCGACCTTGCTGACCTTTAACAGCAGCAGCACCTTCAGACTCCATTGCCTTAATAACAATGTCTTGATTCTGAAAGGCAATCTCATTGGTAGCATCTTCAAGACGACGCATCTCAGCTTCTTTAGCAGCACTTGCTGCCATGTTGTTGTAAGATAGCTGCTGACCATAAAGCTCTTGTGACTTAGCATATTGCCTCATCTGAGAGGCGTATTCAAAGTCTTGAATCTTAAGTTGGTATTGCCAGTCCTGAAGATTGGTAGCATCCTTGAATGCTCCTAAGGTTTCTTCATTCTGGCGTTGAATGTTTGTACCCTTCTTGGCAAAGCGGTAGTCAGCTTTAAGCCGACGCTTTCCCATACGCCAGGCTTGGTTGCTGTACTTGAACTGAGCTTCTGCTGCCTTGCGGGCCTCAGAATCTGCCTGGGAAGCGCCAAATATGCCAGCACCTGTGCCGATGGC
>Ga0129333_10001564_pt1 | contig 20806 bp, 17 predicted proteins | sample CPB6_08_DNA_FD_94474 | JGI IMG/M metagenome (GOLD analysis project Ga0129333, IMG submission 94474) | Freshwater to marine salinity gradient microbial communities from Chesapeake Bay, USA - CPBay_Sum_0.6_0.8_DNA | ecosystem: Environmental > Aquatic > Marine > Coastal | place: USA: Chesapeake... | reverse complement strand
TCTTGTCCCGTTTCTACTCCCAGCCGTACACTGGTTGTGGATTGGATGGCTCTTTTTGCCCAATTGCGGTTCTGTAGACCCAGGTTGAGCGCAACGCCAAATAGATTTCCTGATATCAGACTTTGGTTGCTGCTTCCCTCGAGCGTAGCATTGTTACTAAATTTACGAGAGGGCGTTAAACGGATGGACAGATCAGTAGTGTCGGCGCCCAGCCGGGGGCGTGGCTCTATGTTGATAAGCCGCCAGGCCCCCATTGCACTTAGCTGATTCAATGTCTTGAAATAATTACGTTGATCGTAAAGGTCACCCCGATTAAAAAAGATCTTCTCTCTAAAGATTCCAGGATAAAACAAGGGTTGATAACTGATCAGCTCGAGCCCACTCCGTTGTATACGCTGCGTTTTTAGTCCGACCGTGTCGCTGCTAAAATCAGGATAGACTTGTACGGTACCGACAAAATATTTGGTGAGTTTGCTGCTGTCGAGACCAGGACGCAATTTTATTTCGAGGTTGGCCTTGGGGGTGGTTCGTCTCTCTTCAACTTCGGCGAGTATACGAAGTTGCTCAATGGGATCAGTAGTCGGAGCCAGTAGGCGGGCATCAAGTGTGTCCCACACACCGACAAGCTCTTCGCGGGAAAATCGAAGATATCCGTTGTTGCGATAGAAATCAACGAGCCGATCCAGCTCGGCAGAGACGGCCATTTTTGAAAAGGGCTCTCCCTTTTTGAGCTTGCTTTCGGCAAGCGAAAGAAGGGTCAGCCTTTGCAGTGCTTCATTCTGGAGGGAGTAGCGCACCGAATCCAGCAGTACTTGTGGTCCGGGGCTGACCTGAAATTGTACGGTTGTCCGTATCTGGTCCTTGCCGGTCTGTGCCACCGATGTATCATACTGTATGGTTCCATGAAAATAGCCTTGTGCGCTCAATAGGTTCTGCATAAAAAGGATCGATCGCTGAACCGCGGCAGTGTCATAGACAGCCGGGTTGCGGATCTCTTTTACAAAGAGCTTAGACACGGAACGTACTGTAAGACTGTCATCGAGTTGTTCATGGAGCCGATCTTCGAGTGTCTGTCTTTCCTGGTCGTGGTAGTTCCCAATTACTTTTATAGTAGTTTTGAAAACAAAGGGTTTCCCTTTGGGGTAGTTCTTCGGAATAACACCGCAGGCGCTCAATCCCAAGAGAATCCACATCAATAACATTGCCGCCAAGGCGCTATAACCATTGGGCTTGCCTGTGTGCATGAATTATAATTAGTATGCTACCAAAGTCTGTTATCAAAGATATTCAAAGTTTAGCCCTTAAAAAACAAAGGGACCTTACTGGTCATTACTTGGCCGAAGGGCCAAAACTGGTAGCGGAGTTATTGCAGTTTCATCGGCATTTGATCGTGTCGCTCTATGCATTGCCCGATTGGATAGAGATGCATAAAGAAAATCTACAGGGACTTTCCGTTACCGCCATAAATGAAAAGGAGCTAGATCGTATTTCACAATGGCAAACGCCCCATCAGGTGGTGGCAGTAGTAAAGCAGCCTGCGCATGCCATGCCTGCAGCATCCGGCCAATTTACTATTGTTTGTTGCGGATTACAGGATCCAGGTAATCTCGGCACCATCATCAGAACAGCAGATTGGTTTGGTGTAGAACAAGTAGTCTGCAGTCTTGATACGGTGGATTGCTTCAATCCCAAAGTGGTGCAGGCCTCTATGGGCAGTATATTTAGAGTTAGGGTGCATTACACTGCGCTGGAGCCATGGATCGATCAGTCGAAATCTGTTCCGGTGCTGGCAGCTACCATGCAGGGTACCGATGTGCGTAGTCTTCGCCCCCTCCAAGAGGCGATATTACTGATCGGAAACGAGTCAGTGGGTATACCCTCATCGCTGTTAAATCGAGCTACGAGCACTGTTTCTATTCCCGGTAAAGGACTGGTGGAGTCGCTGAATGCATCGGTGGCAACAGGGATCATACTTTCTTATCTCAGGTAAAGCGAATAGCTTGCAAGGGGCTGATCTTTTTGACTAGCCATGTTGGTATCAGCAAGATAAGCATCGAAACAAAAATAGTTCCTGTAGTTATAGCAAGCACGTGCCACGGAATGATCTTCACGGCAGCCTTATCCATAAAGTAGGCTGATTCATCTAACCTAACAAAGCCTGTTTTTTCTTGCAGCCAAAGTAACACCAACGCCAGGAGAGTTCCGATAATAACGCCCCGAATAGTGATCAGTAGTCCATAGCGAAGAAAAATGCGTTGCACCAACCAGTCGGTGGCGCCCAGTGCCTTGAGCAGACCGATCATCCGAGTCCGTTCAAGCACAAGCACGAGTAAGCAGCAGATCAGATTAATAAGGGCTACCGCGGTCATACATCCGATCAATACATTACGCGTAAGGTCTTGCATTTGCAACCAATCAAAAAGCTGCGGAGAAATTTCTTTGACAGCGATCGCATCCCACGTGGCGGGAAAAAGGGGCAGTTCGTAGAGCGAGACTGAGGCTTGCTCCATGGTTCGCGGGTCTTTCAGAAAGACTTCATAGCCTCCCACTTGATCTTGCTCCCATTGATTGAGCTGCCGGATCAGGTCGATATCTCCGATGGCAAAAAGATCATCATAGTCTTCGATCCCGGTCTTATAGATTCCGGCAATGAACATTTTTCGGACAATGGGGGCCGCATCTTCCTTGATAAAATAGAGCAGCAGGCTGTCGGTTGGTCTCAGTTGCAAGCGCTTGGCCGTGTATTGCGAGATCAATAGTTCCCGGCCAAAGCCACTGTCGGGTAAGACGGGCATTCTTCCCGCTTGCAAAAAAGGAGCCAACCGTAAAAACTGCTCGTTCCGGTCGAGACCTTTGAGCATAACACCTTCCATATTTTCTCTTGTCTTTAGCAAGGCATAGCGGGTTGCAAAGGGATATACGCTGGCCACACCGGGTTGTTGTTGTAGCTGGCGCAAAAGTGTTTCGCTGTGTCGGATGGGTATCTCTTCGGCAATGATGGTTTTGCCAGGTTGTTTCTCTTGTATGCGTACGTGGCCCCAGAAACTGAACACCTTTTCGCTGATCCCATGCTGAAACCCTTCGGCTAGTGCCACCGTAATGATCATTACCGCCACGCTGATGATGGTGGCGACAAGCGAGATCCGGATAACCAGTCCTGCGTACCGATTGGTACGGCTAGCCTCGATACGGTCTGCTAAGAAAGATGGTAGATTCACAGATACTCTTATCTCCTCAAAAATAAGCGTCAGCGCTAAGACTTGCTGCCTCTTTTTTACCTACTTTGCTAATATTGTTGTAAAACAGAGCCGGTCTATGCCTTTTATTTTTTTTTGGTGCGTTCTCTTTTTCGCCTTCTCGGTGCATGCGCAATCAGATGAGCGGGTGTATCGGTCCCATATCCATTCTATAAAGTTATTCAAGGCAGGAGATCAAACCGCCCCACCGGTATTGAATCTGGGACAATCCGAGCAGCTCGAACTTCACTTCGATGATCTAGAAGCAGGCATCAAACCGTACTATTACACCCTGCAGCTATGTAATGCCGATTGGAGTATCGCCCAAGTTCCGCCCTTTGATTACCTGAAAGGATTCATTTCGCAACGGATCCAGCACTACCGATCCTCTTCGGGGGTGCAGACGCGCTACATGCATTATCAGACCTTGCTCCCCGAGAGGAACAGCGGCCCCACGCGAGGTGGAAATTATCTTCTGAAAGTTTTTTTGAATGACGATACGGCACAGCTGGTCTTTACAAGAAGGGTGGTAGTGATCAATAAAAAAGTAGCCGTCAATGTGCAAGTACTTCAACCGTTCAGCGGCCAACTCTTATTGACCCATCAGCGGCTTACGATCGGAGTAAGCCCGCAGCAGATGCCCATGAACGCTTTTTCGCCGCAAGAGATAAAGGTAGTAGTCATGCAAAATGATCAGTGGCTAAGTGCCCGGCTTTTGAATAGGCCCACCTTGTATAGAGGTAATTATTATGAGTACAGCGACGAAGAGCAAACAGGGTTCCCTGCCGGGCAAGAATGGAGGTGGTTCGATCTGCGCAGTCTGCGATTAAGAGGCGATAGGGTACAACGTATCATTGACAGCGATACCAGTGCGCGCACCGATGTATATATACAGCAGGATGCAGAGCGAACCGGACAACTCTATTTGTACTATCGCGACCTCAACGGAAAGTATCTTATCGAAAATATCGATAATCCGCTGCCGCATGTCCAGGGTGAATATGGTTGGGTTCATTTTACACTTCGTCCGGCTGGAGGGCGTCAGTATTACGATAAAGAAGTATTTGTCACAGGCGAGTGGAGCGGATACGAGTTGAGCGATCCTTATAAGATGGATTTTGATGCCAGCCAGGGGTTGTATACTAAAGCTGTGTTCCTGAAGCAGGGCTTTTATAATTACGGATATCTGACCCGATCATCCGCAATTAAAGACAAAGCACCCACTTTTGAGAATACTGAAGGCAATTACTGGGCAACCGAAAACGACTATACAGTGCTTGTTTATTTTCGTCCGTTCGGCGCCCGGGCCGACGAGCTGATCGGCTATGCAAGGGTGCGATCCGGATTTCAGCGTTAGGCTTTTATTGTTATCTTTGTCATGGCAGGTCTTACACGACCAGCTCCTGCTGAACCCTCCCAGGGCCGGAAGGCAGCAAGAGTAGGTGGTTGAGCGGTGCGATGTAATCAGCCTGCCATTTTTTTCTTTCAGCCAAAACTTTTTCCATGAAATTTTTTATCGATACGGCCAATCTGGCCCAGATCAAAGAAGCCAATGAATTAGGGATACTCGATGGAGTTACCACCAACCCTTCATTGATGGCTAAAGAGGGCATCAAAGGTGAGAAGGCTGTAATGGATCATTACCGGACCATTTGCGAAATGGTGAATGGCGATATCAGTGCAGAAGTGATCAGTACCGATTTTAACGGCATAGTTGAGGAGGGTAAGAAATTAGCCGCTATTCATCCCAACATCGTAGTCAAGGTGCCCATGATCAAAGAGGGTATCAAGGCCATCCGCTATTTCAGTGAGCAGGGAATCCGGACCAATTGTACACTGGTCTTCTCTGCCGGCCAGGCTATACTAGCCGCAAAAGCAGGCGCTACCTATCTTTCTCCTTTTATCGGGCGTCTCGATGACAGTAATTGGGATGGTATTGAATTGATCTCTCAAATCGCACATATTTATTCGCTGCAAGGATTCAAGACCGAGATCCTGGCTGCTTCTATTCGCACCCCATTGCATATTGTCAAATGTGCCGAAGCTGGAGCTAATGTCTGTACTTGTCCGCTCGACTCGATACTGGGCTTACTCAAGCATCCCCTTACCGATATAGGATTGGCAAAGTTTTTAGAAGACGCCAAAAAGACACTTGGGTAATTTAATTTAAAAGTATGTCCGCCACCCGATTCTTATCATTTTTGCTGGCGGTGCTTCTTCTGTCAGTGTTTAGTCCGGCCTTTGCTCAAAAAGGAAAGGGACTTCACCACCGTTCACTGTTGGTCGACACCCATAATGATTGCCTCAGTGCACAGACACTCGAGGGGAGAGATCTGGCAGCGCCGCTGAATACGGGGCATAGCGACTATTATCGTTTTAAAAAAGGAGGGGTCGATGTTCAGTTTTTCTCTGTTTTCACCGGAGAGATAGCCCGTACTCCCTTTGGCTTTTATCAAGATGCACTCAACGAGATCGATTCACTCAATCGCCTGGTGCTACGACATCCCGATAAATTTAGTTTCGCTACTTCGTATCGCGAGGTGATGAAGAGAGCGCATCGCAAACGGGTGGTGGCGATGATCGGCGTAGAGGGTGGTCATATGATCGAGTCTGACATGGGCAAGCTGGATAGTCTGGCGGCTCGGGGAATGCGCTATTTGACACTCACCTGGAATAACAGTACCGAGTGGGCCACCAGTGCACGCGATGAAAGCGGTTCCGGTATAGCACTCTCGCAAAAGGGACTCAGTTCCTTTGGGAAAAAGCTGGTACAGCGTCTCAACCAACTAGGAGTCATTGTTGATCTGTCGCATGTAGGAGAGCAAACCTTCTATGATGCATTAGCGGTCACACAGAAGCCCGTGTTGCTTACGCACAGCTCGGTGTGGAGCATCTGTCCGGTATTCAGGAATGTAAAGGATGAACAACTGATCGCCCTTAAGAAAAACGGCGGTGTTATTTGTGTCAATTTTTATCCCGCTTTTATCAGCCCCCAGTTTGTTGCGCAACAGCGCTATTGGAACGGGCCGGGAAAGGATTCGGTCTTTGCGTTATATAAGCCTAACGATACGCTCAGTGCGAAGACACAATGGCAAAAGGATATGGCGTCTGCCCTCGATAAAGCCCGCCCGGGAATCACCGAGGTAGCGGATCATATCGATTACATTGTAAAATTGATCGGTATCGATCATGTGGGTATTGGCGCAGACTTTGATGGAATCGGTTTTGTGCCTCGGGGTCTCGAGGATGTCAGTAGATATCCCTGGTTAACTGAAGAGTTGATCCGGCGTGGTTATACAAAAGGAGATATCAAAAAGATACTTGGTAAAAATGTATTAAGAGTGATCAAGGACAACTGTCCCTGATCACTCTATTGAGCTGCTAAGCTGCTTTGTTCTGTTCGTGGTAAACGTTAGCGCAAAAACAACATCTCTCTGTACTTGGGCAAATACCACTCCTTGTCATCGACAAGTAATTCTAGTTTATCGACATGGTAGCGGATCGCATCAAAGAAGGCGTCCTTGACTTTCTCTTGATAGGCGATCGCTTTAAGACGCGTATCGGATAGTTTATTACATGATTTGCGGGCCTCTATCATTTTTTCGACCAAGTTGCTTGTTTGGTTGATGTGGTTGGATATCTCGTTAAGTATCTGCAATTGGTTCGCAAATCCGGATTCCTTTACCCCTGCTTCTTTTAACCCGCGGATATTAGAGGCTAGCAGATTTTGATAACGGATGGCGGCCGGCAGGACATGGCTCGTAGCCAATTCACCCATCATGCGGCTTTCGATCTGAACTTTCTTGATATATTTTTCAAGTTCGATCTCGTGACGGGCCTCCAGCTCTTGATGAGAGTAGATGCCATTGTCGTGAAAAAGATGTTTTGCTTTTTCAGTGACCATCGCATCAAGGGCCAGCGGAGTTGTTTTAACGTTGGGGAGTCCACGTTTGGCAGCCTCTTTTTCCCAGGCTTCGCTGTAACCGTCTCCCTCGAACAATACCTTTTCGCTCTTGATGATGTATTCGCGGATCACCTGCATGATGGCGATCTCTTTTTTCTCTCCTTTTTCGATCAGTGCATCAACTTCTTTTTTGAAATCACGTAAGGTCTGAGCCATGATGGTATTAAGCACCGTCATGGGATTAGCGCAATTGGCAGAAGATCCCACGGCGCGAAACTCAAATTTATTTCCGGTAAAGGCGAATGGAGAGGTACGGTTACGATCTGTGTTGTCCATCAACAACTCTGGAATGCTCTTGTGTATGTCGATCTTGAGTAGACTCTCGTCGGTCTCGTCCATGCCGGCCGATACTCTTTCTTTGACATCATTGAGCACTTTGCTGAGGTATTGCCCGGTGAACACCGAGATGATGGCAGGCGGTGCCTCGTTCGCGCCAAGCCGGTGGTCATTAGGAGCTGATGCTATCGAGGCGCGCAAGATATCAGCATAGTCATGTACCGCTTTGATGGTATTGACAAAGAAGGTCAAAAACATCAGGTTGGTCTTGGGCGTTTTACCCGGTGCCAGTAAATTGACGCCGGTATCGGTGGCCATACTCCAGTTATTGTGCTTTCCGCTTCCGTTGATTCCCGCAAAGGGCTTTTCGTGCAGCAGCACCCGCAGGTGATGTCGACGCGCCACTCTTTCCATCACATCCATCAGCAATGAGTTGTGATCCACGGCCACACTCACTTCTTCGAAAATGGGAGCACATTCGAATTGTGCAGGGGCTACCTCATTGTGACGCGTGCGCAGGGGAATTCCCAACTTGTAGGACTCGTTTTCGAAGTCACGCATGTAGGCATATACTCTTTCAGGAATAGAGCCGAAGTAATGATCTTCCAACTGCTGGTTCTTGGCAGAGGAATGTCCGAAAACCGTACGTCCGGTCATCAGCAGATCAGGGCGGGCATTGAAGAGGGCCTCATCCATTACAAAATATTCCTGCTCCCAGCCTAAGGTTACGGTAACCTTACTTACGTTCTTATCAAAATAGTTACAAACCTCGGTCGCTGCTTTGCTAAGTGCTTCGGTGGCTTTAAGTAAGGGGGCTTTATAGTCTAGTGATTCGCCTGTATAGGATACAAAGATGGTGGGTATGCAAAGTGTTCGACCGTTTCCGATCTCAATAACGAAAGGAGGAGACGAAGGATCCCAGGCTGTATATCCGCGGGCCTCGAACGTGGCGCGCAGGCCTCCGCTCGGAAAAGAGGAGGCATCGGGCTCTTGTTGAATAAGTGCGGCACCATCAAATTCTTCGATGGCTGTTCCATCACTTTTGAGTGTAAAGAAAGAATCGTGCTTCTCTGCGGTGGTGCCGGTCAATGGTTGAAACCAGTGTGTATAATGTGTAACACCTTTTGTTTCGGCCCAGGCCCGCATGCCATTGGCGATCTGGTTGGCCATGTCTCGATCGATCTTCTGACCTGCCTTAACGGAGGCTTTAAGACTTTTGAAGGCCTCGTCGCTCAGAAACTCGCGGGCGGTCTTCATGGTAAAAACATTGGCCGCAAAAAAACTGGTGGTTTTGTTGGGGGCACCTACCTGTACATTGTTTTTTTCGGTAAGCTGACGAATGGCATCGAAGCGAAGGGACATATCTTTAAATTTAGAGCAAAGCAACCTAAATTATCCAATAAATCAAATTTTTTGTCTCAGAAAGTGGAAAAAATGTGATTTCCTGTCCCAGAGAATCAATTTTCAGTCAATTTTATTGAAAATATATAATATTATAAAAAATATATATGTGTAGTGAAATAGAACAACTTTTAAACTCATCCCGCATTCTATCCTGTAGTTTTGCTCAGCAATTTTTACCAACCCATGAATGTTACTGTCTCTACCGCTGAGCAACTTCGCCTTACCCCCGCGGAATTCGATTTGATCTGTCAGAAATTAGGACGTACGCCGAACTTCAACGAGCTCTGTGCTTTTTCAGGCATGTGGAGTGAGCACTGCAGTTATAAAAACTCGATCAAGTGGTTAAAGACCCTGCCGCGCGAAGGAGGGAGAATGCTGGTAAAGGCCGGCGAAGAAAATGCCGGGCTAATGGATATCGGCGACGGACTGGGTGTGGTTTTTAAAATCGAATCGCATAATCATCCTTCGGCTATCGAGCCTTTTCAGGGTGCAGCCACCGGGGTGGGAGGAATACACCGCGATATATTTACCATGGGTGCTCGCCCCATCGCAGCCCTCAATTCGTTGCGCTTTGGTCAACTAGAAGATGAAAAGACCAAGCACTTACTGGCTGGTGTGGTACACGGGATTGGTCATTATGGAAATTGTTTCGGGGTGCCCACAGTCGGCGGTGAAATTTATTTTGATGCCTGTTATCAAACCAATCCGCTGGTGAATGCCATGAGTGTGGGTATTGTCAAAGCAGGTCAAACTGTTTCTGCTACTGCAGCTGGTATAGGAAATCCGGTACTGTTTGTCGGGAGTGCTACCGGTAAAGACGGAATAGGTGGCGCTTCGTTCGCCTCGGCCGATATTACAGCCGAGAGTGCGCAGGAATTACCTGCCGTACAAGTTGGAGATCCCTTTCAAGAGAAGAAACTGCTAGAAGCCTGTTTGGAAGTGATTGCGACCGGCGCCGTGGTGGGCATGCAAGACATGGGAGCGGCGGGTATTATTTGCTCCACTGCCGAAATGAGTGCCAAGGGCGAGGTGGGCATGCGTATCGATCTCGATAAAGTTCCCACCAGGCAACCGAATATGAAAACCTGGGAATTGCTCCTCAGCGAAAGCCAGGAAAGAATGTTGCTGGTGGCAAAAAAGGGTGAAGAAGATAAGGTCAAAAAAGTTTTTGAAAAATGGGACCTTCCCTGCTCTGTCATAGGGGAGGTGACAGAAAACGGTCTGCTCGATTTTTATATGCACGGTCAACTCGAGGCATCTATTCCTGCGCACGAGCTGGTATTGGGTGGAGGCGCTCCTCAATACGAAAGAGATTACAAGCGACCAGCATACTTTGATGAGATCGAAAAATTTGATCCGGTCTCTGTTGCGCTTCCCGTTGATATCCGTCAGACCGCTGCCTCATTGATCGCGATCCCCACTATCGCTTCTAAGCGTTGGATCTATCGGCAATACGACAGTATGGTAGGGACTGGCAACACCAACACCAATGCCGCTTCCGATGCCGCCGTAGTGCTGGTAAAGGGCACTAAGAAAGGATTGGCCGTTACCACCGATTGTAACAGTCGCTATGTTTATGCCGATCCGCGCAAAGGAGCTATGATAGCGGTGAGTGAAGCTGCTCGCAATATTGTATGCTCCGGGGGGCTTCCCCTGGGCGTTACCAACTGCTTGAATTTCGGGAATCCATACGACAGTGGTGTGTATTACCAGTTTACCGAAGCTATTCAAGGTATGGGAGCAGCTTGTCGCAAATTCGATACACCTGTAACGGGGGGCAATGTTAGTTTCTATAACCAGAATCCCGATGGTCCTGTTTATCCTACACCAACGATCGGTATGGTGGGCCTGCTCGAGGATATCGACAATAAAATGACGCTGGGTTTTAAAGCAGAGGGTGACGAAATTTATTTGTTGGGCACTATCACCAACGACTTGGGTTGCTCAGAGTATTTACACCGACTTTGCGGCATAACGCATTCTCCTGCCCCTTATTTTGAACTGGATGAGGAATATGCACTACAGCAATTGATCGCATCGCTGATAGATGCCAGGCTGATCGCCAGTGCGCATGATGTTAGTGAGGGTGGTCTGATCACCACACTGCTCGAAAAAAGCTTTGTCAGCGGCAGGGGCTTTGCTGTAAAGAGTCCCGAAAGGGCCCACGACGGAAAGCCGCTACGGGCCGATGCCTGCTGGTTCGGTGAAGGCCAGAGCCGTGTAGTGGTAAGCGTGCCGAATCAAAGTCGTAATGCCTTTTTGCAGCATGTAGCACAAGGCCCCATACCCGTCACCCTGCTTGGTCAGGTTTCAGGTAGCTCCGTTGTAGTGGATGGAGCCAACTGGGGAGGCGTAGCAGAGTGGCAGCTACGCTATGACAGCGCTATCGAAAGTCATTTGGTCAAAACAGTATAAGTACCTTACGAATACAGGGTATTTTTTCATTACCTTTACGCGACCTCCGCTTCTTTAGCTTGCTTAATCTTAAATGCTCGTAAGAGTGCGTTCAGGTCAATTGATTGGTGTAACCGATTGTATAAAATTGATGCTGCATGGCTAAGTACATTTTTGTAACCGGAGGGGTTACTTCTTCATTGGGAAAAGGAATTATTGCTGCTTCGCTGGCCAAACTGCTGCAGGCAAGAGGGCTACGGGTTACTATCCAAAAATTCGATCCTTATATAAACGTAGATCCTGGTACTCTTAATCCGTACGAGCACGGGGAATGTTATGTAACCGAAGATGGTGCTGAAACCGATCTGGACCTGGGGCATTACGAACGCTTTTTGAACATCTTTACTTCGCAGGCAAATAATGTTACCACCGGTAGAATTTACCAGACCGTCATCAACAAAGAGCGCGAAGGTGCTTTTTTAGGAAAGACTGTGCAAGTAGTACCGCATATTACGGACGAGATCAAGCGACGCATGAAACTCTTAGGGCAGACCGGTGAATTCGATGTGGTGATCACTGAACTTGGCGGTACGGTGGGGGATATCGAGAGTCTTCCCTTTGTAGAATCAGTTCGTCAATTACAGTGGGAGCTTCCAGAAGAAGATACGGTAGTTGTTCATCTGACCCTGATCCCTTACTTGAAAGCAGCCAAGGAACTAAAGACTAAGCCCACCCAACATAGTGTCAGGATGTTAAGTGAAGAAGGTGTTCATCCGGATATTATCGTTTGTCGTACCGAAAAGTCGTTGAGTCCCGAACTGAAGCGTAAGATCGCTTTGTTTTGTAATGTTAAGCCCGAAGCGGTCATTGAAGCAGCCGATGCCGGCACTATTTATGAAGTACCCGTGCTCATGATGCGCGAAGGACTTGATACCATCGTGCTCAAGAAATTAAACTTGACAGCCAGCCGCGAACCAGATCTCTCCAAGTGGAAGCAGTTTCTTGATAAGCTTAAATATCCAAAAGGAAAAGTCTCTATCGGGCTGGTAGGAAAATATATTGAATTACAAGACGCCTACAAATCCATCTTGGAATCGTTCATTCATGCCGGTGCTATGAACGAGTGCCAGGTACAAGTACACAATGTTCATAGTGAGTATATCACGGCTGATAATGTGGCCGAGAAATTGGCCGGCCTCGATGGCTTACTAGTAGCCCCAGGTTTTGGGCATCGTGGGGTAGAGGGCAAGATCACAGCGGTGCGTTATGCTCGCGAAAACAAGCTTCCTTTCTTTGGTATTTGCCTGGGTATGCAAATGGCTGCTATTGAATTTGCTCGTAATGTGCTGGGCAAGGAACAGGCTAATTCTACCGAAATGGATCCCCAAACGCCACATCCTGTGATCGATCTGATGGATGAACAAAAAAAGGTAACCGCCAAGGGGGGTACCATGCGGCTGGGAGCTTATCCCTGTCATATCGTAAAAGGAAGTCTGGCTCATCGCATCTACGGACAAGAGCAGATCACTGAAAGACACCGTCATCGTTGGGAATTCAATAATGGCTACCTGGCTGATTTTGAAAAGGCGGGTATGATGGCCAGCGGAAAGAATCCTGCCACCGGGCTTGTTGAGATCATAGAGTTGTCTGGACATCCATTTTTTATTGGGGTGCAGTATCACCCTGAGCTAAAAAGTACGGTGGAAAATCCGCAGCCCTTATTCGTGGAATTCGTAAGGGCATCGCTACAACATGCAGAGAATCGGTTAACAACCTCTCCAGCTCGTGCCACCAGTCTTCGCTAGCCAGAGTGCTCTATTGCCGTTCCCTTATCTTTGTCGGCTCATTTTAAGCCAAACCAACAGGTCATGAACTTTGATCGCAACACGGTAATCGGATATCTGATCCTTGCTGTCCTTTTCTTCGCTCTTTTTTACTCTATCAATCAGAATCAGCTTGCTGATAATAAAGCTAAGGCTCGAGAGCAGTTCATCGCTGATTCCATTGCCAAAGCCAAGCAACCTAAAGTAGATCCAGCGGTGCTTCGTGCGGATACCCTTCGTGCAGATAGTCTTAATAGGGTGGCCTCGGCAGGCTATTTTTCTGGTGCCGTTTCCGGCACCCCTCAGGTGATCACACTCCAGAATAAGTTGATGAAAGTTGCCTTTACCACAAAAGGGGGACAGGTGGCAGACGTGCAACTCAGCGAGTTCGGCCAATACAAAGATTCAGCAAGGGTAGTGATGGCCAAGGGGCTCTACAACCAGCTCAGCTACGAGATAAAAACAGGAGTCAATAGTACGGCGCAAACAGCCGATTTGTTTTTTGTACCGGCAGCCATCACCACAGCGCCCGATGGAAGTCAGACTTTGCGCATGTCCGTTGGGAGCGGGGACAGTGCCCAACCTACCTATCTGACGCATGTATATACGATCCATCCCGATAGTTACCTGATCGATTTTTCTATAGAGGTGCAAGGGGCCGAGCGATTACTTACCGATGGGTTGCTCTCTTTACAGTGGCAATACGAGGCATTAAAGCAAGAGAATGATGTTTCTTATGAGAAGCAGAATTCGCAAGTAGGATTCGAGGAAGATGGTGAGTTCGACTACTTTACGATCGGAAACAGAACCGAGCTTCAATTTTCTAAATCCGTTTCCTGGTTGGGATTTCGCCAGCGCTTTTTCTTTGCGGCCTTAGCGTCAAAGACCGGGTTTAAAGAGGGGAGAGTTTCCTGGACTTTACCGAATGATTCGCTGGGTGTGGTTATTCGCAGCGCCTCTGCCATGAAACTGCAATTAGCGGCTTCCGGAAACACCAAGGCCGATCTGAATCTGTATTACGGACCTTCCGATTATCAAATTCTCAAGAACACGCCCTACGGATTTGATCGCATCGTAAACCTCGGTCAGGGTGTGTATGCATTTGTTCGTCCCATCAACAAGTACATCATCGTTCCCATTTTTGATTTTATGCGTCAGCTTAGCGGAGCCAGTCTGGGACTTGCAATTGCTTTGCTCACCCTCTTTATTCGACTTGTTACTTCGCCACTTACCTATTCCAGTTACCTGAGTGGGGCTAAGATGAAAGCCCTCCGCCCGGAAATCACAAAGCTCAAGGAAAAATATGGTGACGATCAGCAAACTATCAGTATGGAGCAGATGAAGTTGTTCAGAGAGGCTGGGGTTAATCCACTGGGAGGTTGTATCCCGGCCTTGTTGCAGATCCCGATCTTCTTTGCACTATTTAGTTTCTTTAACTCGGAGATCAGTTTGCGCGGAGCTGCCTTTTTGTGGTCCGGAGACCTTTCAGCCTATGATGCCCCTATTCAATTCGGATTTCACATCCCGCTATTCGGTGATCACCTCAGTCTGTTCAATTTGCTGGCCACTCTTACCAGTTTGCTGATATCTGTGTACAGCATGAGCATGAGTCCTGATCAGAGCAATCCGATCATGAAATACATGCCCTACATTTTCCCGTTCTTCATGCTCTTCTTTTTTAACAACCTTCCCTCGGCCCTTACTTGGTACTATACGGTTTCGAATCTGATAACATTGGTTATGCAATTCGTGATCCAGAACTATATTATCGATCACGATAAGGTGCTCGCCAAGATCCAGGAAAACAGAAAAAAGCCAAAGACCAAGTCCAAGTGGCAGGCAAAGCTGGAGGAACTTCAGGAACAGCAAAAAAAGTTGAAAGACCGTAAATAATTGCAGTAAATTACTCTTTGTAACTGATGCATGCGGATGTTCAAAAAGATCCTTATTGGTTTAGTAGGCTGTGTCGGCCTCTGCGCTGTGTCGCAGGCCCAGCGAAGACTCACGGAGACCACGTTAATCTACAAGGTCTATTTCGATGACACTGCTGCAGCAACGCAGATCTCTTCGTCGTCAGCGACAACAACCTGTTATCTGAAAGGTGTCAGTAGCCGGACCGATCTGGTTACTGCAGCGGGAAAGCAATCCACCCTTTTTTTAGCCAAGACTGAGCAAGTTGTTCTTTTAAAGGAGTACGGTGGTCAACGTTATATGACTCGATTACCCAAGGCGCAATGGGAGCAGTCTAGTACCAAATACCGCGAGGCAAGACTTACGTTTTTATCGGACACTCTTCGGTTGGCAGGATATTCTTGTAACAAGATCGTGGCTACGATCAAGGACTCTTCTACGATCACCATTTGGTACACTAAAGAGTTAATGCCGTTGAATAAAACATACTTGCCATTGGCGGATGCTGTGCCAGGGCTTATTCTTGCTTTTGAGTCATTGGGTGCAGACAGCAAGGTTCGATATCAAATAGATCAGATTATTTTTGGCCCGGTACAACAAATGTTATTCGATATCCCGGAGACTGGATATCGGTTATTAGAAAACTAGTAGGGTGAAATTAGTGGGAGCCCAAGGCGCGATTGCCTAATTCGATCTTAACCTTGTTTACCAAGACATTTTTCTTGAGCGGTAACGTAAAAGAATTCTTGCCGGCTTGCATGGTAACCTCTGTTTTGAGCTGTATCAATTTGGGTTGCTCGTTAACGAGTACAGTTCTGCCCCGAAAATTATATCCAGATTTTAGGGAGAGTGTTCCGTCAAATCCAAGCGTTTTGCCACTCAGCAGTTTGCTCGAGGCGGAGGCCTTCTTTTTTTTGCCCAGACCCAGCGATGCGTATGAAGCCACCCCTACGGAAAGGAGCATAGCAAGCAACATTGTTTTAGCAACGAAACTGGGGCGATATGTGAAACGGACGTTAAACATTCGGTACAAAATTAAGAAACAAGCAAATCGAAACAAAGTTGTTTATTTATTTTTTTGGGCTTCTGATTGCCCGCATAGGCGAGGTCTGGGAAAATAATGCACACTTGGGGATAAAACCTTGATACTCTTTGCGGTAATTTTGTAGTAAATTGATGGAAACAAAGCGAAAGCCATGGCAGAGCACACCCCCCGAGAAGAGAGAGAGGAAATGGCTGAACTGCTCAGCCGGTTCGAGTTGCTACGGTCGGGGGGTAGCCCCCCCTTTTTAGAGGAGGAGGCTTTTGAGAAGATCATCGACCATTTTCAGCAAAACGAGCAGCTCGATAAAGCCCTGGAGGCGGCCAATTTGGCGGTGGAGCGGTTTCCCTATTCATCTGCCTTGCAGGTCCGCAAGGCAGATATCCTGCTGGTGCACCGCCGTTACCGTGAAGGGCTACGGGTGCTCGACCAGGCCCATTTATTGGATAGCCGCGATATCAACATCTATATCCTAAGAACCGACGCATACCTTGCCTTGGACCAACAAGAAAAGGCTGTGGCCTTATTGCAAGAGGCTTTGCAGCATTTTGAGGGAGAGGAAAGGGTAGAGCTGCTTTTCGAGTTGGCCGATGTCTATGACGATTATGAAGATTTTGACAAAGTCTTCGATTGTCTAAAGGGGGTGTTGGAGGTTGATCCGATCAATGAGGAGGCGCTCTATAAGATCTGTTTCTGGACCGATTTTACAGGCCGTAACGAAGAGGGGATCAAACTACATCAGCAAATACTCGATGACCATCCGTACAGCGAATTGGCCTGGTTCAATCTGGGGGCCGCTTACCAGGGGCTTAAGTTGTATGAGAAATCCATCGACGCTTACAAGTATGCCGTGGCAATCGAAGAGAAATTCGATTACGCTTACCGGAATATGGGAGATGCCTACATCCGTCTTAGAAAATACAGAGAGGCCATCGAAGTGCTGGAGCGGGTTCACGAACTGTCCAAACCCGAGGATGTGATCTACGAGGCTATCGGCTATTGTTACGAAAAATTAAAACAACCGGCCCAGGCTCGGTTTAATTACCGTAAGGCTTCTCATCTCAGACAAGACGATAGTCGTATCCTCTATAAAATCGCATGTACTTATTTCAATGAGCAGCGCTGGGAGGCCGCTTATAAGCAAGTGGATACCGCCATTCGCATGCATCGAAGTCAATTCGATTATCAATTGCTGGCAGGAGAAAGTTGTATGCATCTCGGTCGTGTTAAGGAGGCGGTGCAGCATTTTATGCAAGCTGTTCGTGCCAAACCACGAAATCTTGCCGGCTGGGAATCGCTTATTCGCTGCCTGTTTCAGACCGAGCAGTGGGAAGAGGCCCTGCTACAGACGACACTGGCCTTGCAAGCCACCAAGACCAAGCCCTTGTTTCTTTACTACAAGGCAGCGATTTTATTTGGTCAGGGGCAATCCAAAGAGGGCTTACTGCAACTCGAGGAGGCACTCCATCGGGATCCTAAGTTATTGAGAAGATTTGTTGCCCTGCGTCCCTCTGTCTTGCAAAATCCACAGGTAGTAGACCTGTTGGCTCGCTATAAGCGAAAGAGATAGCCGTTGATTTTTGTTTTGCAATTGGTAGTACATTTGCCAGCATGAATTATCATCTTTCACAAATGCCCGACCGGTTGGCCAAACCTCGTGTGGAAGGGTTGACAATGGTCATGGACAAAGGGCTCAGCACCGACGAGGCTAAGCATTTTATGAGCGTGTCTTATCCGCACGTAGATATTGTAAAACTGGGCTTCGGCACTTCCTACGTTTCGCCCAACCTTCGCGAAAAACTAGAGCTTTATCGTTCGTACAACGTTCCGGTTTACTTCGGAGGCACGCTTTTCGAAGCTTTTTTGATCCGTAACCAGTTCGAGGATTATATCAGCGTCTGCAAAGAGTTCGGCATTTCCTATATGGAAGTCAGTGACGGGTCCATCACCATCCCGCATGCTGAAAAATGTGGCTATATCGAGAAGCTCACCCAATACGGCACTGTTCTTAGTGAGGTAGGTAGTAAAGATGCAGCGCATATCATTCCACCATACAAATGGATCGAGTTGATGAAAGCGGAGCTGCAGGCTGGAGCTACCTACGTGATCGCCGAGGCTCGAGAAGCAGGTAATGTTGGAATCTATCGTGGCAGTGGTGAGGTACGCGAGGGCCTGGTTCAGGAAATCCTTACACAGATTCCTGGCGAAAAAATTATCTGGGAGGCTCCCCAAAAAGCGCAGCAGCTTTATTTTATAGAGTTGCTGGGCTGTAATGCCAACCTAGGGAACATTGCTCCTACCGAGGTGATCCCACTTGAAGCGATGCGTGTGGGCTTGCGCGGTGATACTTTTCATTTTTATCTGTCCCCTAAGGGTTGATCGGATGCGCAGCTTTGGTTTGATAGGAAAAACGCTGACGCACTCCTTCTCCAAAAAATATTTTAGCGACAAGTTCGCCCGCGAGGGAATTCGAGATTGTTCTTACGAGTTGTTTCCACTTGATAGGATCGAATTGTTGTCTGCCTTATTAAAGGAAAGGCCCGATTTATTGGGTTTGAATGTTACTATCCCGTACAAACAGGCTGTCATGTCTTATTTGAAGGAGGTGTTCATTTCGCAAGACATCGGGGCTTGTAACTGCATAAAGGTGGTCGATGGATTTTGTTATGGCTACAATACCGATGTGGTCGGCTTTGAGCAGTCCTTGATTCCCTTGCTGGAGCCACGTTACAGGGCTGCCTTAGTGCTAGGTACCGGAGGGGCATCCCGGGCTATCACCTATGTGCTTCGCAAATTAGGCATTCCGTTTTCGCAGGTTGGCCGTACGCTATCTTCATCAGCCTCTATCACATACGAGCAATTGACTGCTGCCGATCTCCACTCACATCAAATCATCATCAACACCACGCCACTTGGCACCTACCCGGATATAGAGGGGTTTCCTCCCTTGCCTTATCACGCCATCGGGTCCGGGCATTTGCTTTATGATCTTGTTTACAATCCGGCGCTCAGTGCTTTTTTGCAAAAAGGAGTACAAGCAGGTGCTCGCATTAAAAATGGCGAGGAGATGCTGCAGCTTCAGGCAGAGGAGAGTTGGAGGATTTGGAATCAGTAGTGGGTGAACGCCGACGCCGAACCATCTTTTTATTCTGCTAATTTTTGTTTTGCCTTTTCGGAAAGTGACACTACTTTCTGGGTGGTATAGTCGTAGCAAACCATTGTGGTAATGGCTAATGCAGTCAAGTGTTGTTTGCCGTCGATGATCGTTTCTAGTTTGTAAAAAAGATCGAACCCCTTGCTGGTAAAATTTCCTGCAGCAACGGCAGCAAATAGTTTTTGCCCATAATGCAGTTCTCTTCGTAATTCAAACTGTGCCTTGGTAAGTATTAGACCAGTTTCTTCCAGTTGCAATTCACTGTATCCTTTTGTTGCCAAAAATTGCACTCTTGCCTCTTGCAGCAGTGCCATGATCCGGTCGTTACCCACATGTCCGCCATAGTTCAGGTCGGTAATACGCAAGGGGATCTCACAGTGAAAAGAAAATTTTTCGGGTAGTATTGATTTAAGAGAAGACATGTTAGGATTTAGCTGGATTGCAAATAGGTTTTTAATTGGTCAAAAGCTTTTCTTCGGTGGCTATAGAAATTTTTTTCTGCAAGATCCATTTCAGCAAAGCAGCGGTCGGCTCCCTCGGGAATAAAGATCGGGTCATATCCGAATCCTCGATGACCTGAAATATTCTCTGCAATACGTCCCTTGCAAACACCTTCAAAATAAACGGCTCGTCCTTTTTCGATCAGCGTGATCACGGTCCGAAACTGCGCCGTTCTAATTTTTTGGGGGATGAGTAAAGTAAGTAGTTTATTGATATTCTGCTCGGCAGTGGCTTTTGGCCCGGCATAACGAGCCGAATGCACCCCGGGTGCGCCGTCCAGGGCATCTACTTCGAGCCCTGTATCCTCACTAAAACAATTCTTTCCGCTCAGTTGAAATACAACCGTAGCTTTTTCCAGTGCATTGGCCTGCAGTGTATCGTACGGTTCGGGGATATCCCGCTCAATACCGGCTTCTTTAAGGGTGATCAGTGTAAAAGCATTGTTCAGCAGTGAGCGAACCTCCTGAATTTTGTGTTCATTGTTTGTGGCAAAGATCAATTCCATCATCCCTTGAATTTTAATTCATAGATTGAAAAGTCTTTTCAGCGAGTTCCAGCACTGTTTTCTTTCCTCCAGGTCTGATGCTAATTTTTCAAAGGGGGCCGAATGCATAAACGTGCATCCTTTCAAGGCTTGTAATTGGTAAGGGGGGAAATCGACGGGCAGCCCCAGTTGTGTGGGCGATATTCCGAAACAAAGGACTATGCGGGGCGCAAAAAAAGAAAGCCATTCTTCTTGATCCATTGCTGGGTGAGCGGCTAGGTTGAACAAGGCTACCTCATCAAGGGTCAGTTTGCAGGCATTCAGCATCCGGGTAAAAAAGGGGAGATCCTCCTTGGATAAATAAGAGTTTTTTTCGTCGCTCACCACAATTAAGATCGGTTTAGCCCGCCCCCCCATCCATGCGAATTTTCCTTGACCTTCGACCAAGCTATGGCCGTAAAGTTCTGCCAGTAGCCGATTGTCCAGGAGCATGTTATTAAGGGCAGAGGGGGGCATATTTTTTATACTAATAACTGTTAGTTTTTTTTCGTTTCTTCGCCGCTGTAAATTTAGTGAAATATGACAGCTGAGATGGAAATCAAGTTGATCAAGTCTTC
>Ga0129333_10001563_pt1 | contig 20813 bp, 25 predicted proteins | sample CPB6_08_DNA_FD_94474 | JGI IMG/M metagenome (GOLD analysis project Ga0129333, IMG submission 94474) | Freshwater to marine salinity gradient microbial communities from Chesapeake Bay, USA - CPBay_Sum_0.6_0.8_DNA | ecosystem: Environmental > Aquatic > Marine > Coastal | place: USA: Chesapeake... | reverse complement strand
CAAAGCATATGAATGGGAACTCTGCTTCTGACTAATCCATTGTCTGTAAGAACATGAAAGGTCATTGCTTTACCAGAGCATGATTGCGCTCCGAATACTTGAACCTTTACATATTCTCCAACATGTTTTTTATGCTGGTACATATGTTCCATACGCATATAGCAATAAAAGTGTGGAATGTTTATATTAAACAAAGAACGCCTCCAGTGTATTTTTATCTTCTGTCTCCCAACCAATAGCAGCAACGATGCCCTTGAGTGGGTCTAAGAATGTCTTGTCAAACTGGGTATCATAGTCGATGTACTTCCTTAAGTCAAACTCTTTCGGTAAAGAAGAATAAAAGGAAATTACTTGGTCTTTACCAGTTAGTCCAGAAACTGGATTCGGAGCCTTGAGGTATAAGAACTTAATCTTGTCACCATCGCGGATAAGCTGATACTTCTTTTCTAGCTTATGCTTTTTAATATGATGGTTATACAGCAATGCTCCCTTTACTGCAATAGGAGTTCCCTTGATGTAAATCGTATCTTTATCTGCATAATCGGTCATTCCGTTTACAGATCTTGGAAATGCTACTTCCTCTGGATCAAGTGCAAAGAATTTGTTTCTGAAACTTTCAATGTGCTCAATCAAAGTTGCATTGTCTTTGTTCATAATGATGTCAATGCAATTCTTAAGCTCCTTACGAACAACTTCTGGAGTGGATGAACGAGTTGTTTCGATTCCCATGATCTTAATCTTGGGAGTAGTATATCGAACTCCTTCTGAGTCATGAACAAGAAGCATGTATCTCTTCTTAGCAGTCCAGATACCCTTTGAAGCAATAGATTCTCGCTTCATGCTCATCTTGTTATCATATGCATTCATCATCGTGGCTAGTTGATCGTAGCATTTGTTGATAAATGGCTCAACGATTTCGTTGCAGCACTTATTAAGATAATCAACAGTTTGATCTACTGACTTTCCAGGACACATTGCTTCTACAAGTGGACCCATGTTCACATAAATTGAGTCTGTGTCGCTAGCAACAACATAGTCAGTGTCTGTCTTTAGAAGTTTATTCAAAAACTCATTAATCTTTTGCTGAATCCAACGAATAGAAAGCTGTCCAGAGATAGTGATTGCTTCCGCATTTTCTTCATCATAGTATCGGAAGTACTCATTGCCCACTGCACCATAGGCAGAGTTTAATTGAATCTTACGAGCCAACTGAAAGTTATTGTATTTGGCAACAAGGAATTCTAATTCCTCTCTCTTACTTGATTCCATGGTGCTACCATGCTTTTCAAGTAGTTTCTGGCATTCGATCATCTTCTTCTTATACTGGCTTCGTTCCGCATACATGGTTTCCATGAGTTCTGGAAGGAATCCTTGCATTGACTTGGAAAATGCAACCCCATTTGCAGCGAGACTGATATTTTGCTTCTTGGCCTCGTCCATAATTCGTTGAGCATTTTCATCTCCAGCTAGAATCCAATTAGGATTAACCGAATGGCGAACAAATGTTTGCGACTTGCTCATCTTTGTCTCTGGCGAGATGTTATATTGCATGATGAGGTGTGGGTAAAGACTGTTCAAGTCAAATGATACGATCCAATTGTGCATACCGACCAACGGATCCTTGACGTAGGCCCCTTCGTATTGAGAATCCTTTCTTGATCCTTTCTTCGGCGGAATAACGATCTTCTTCTTCAGAAGGTGATTGTAAATGATTGTGTCCCAAGTTCTAACCTGGCTGTAAACATCTTCGTAGTTTACTTTGGCAGAGTAAGCCACGGCAAGAACAAGTTCAATCAGCTTCATCTTCTTCTCTAGCTTATAGACTAACTCGACATCGTGGAAGTTATATGAAATAAACTTGTTGAAATCGTTCTTGTAGAACTCCTTGAGGCTGCTATATTCTTCATATGATAACTTGCGCTCACCTAGTTCGACATATGAAATATAGTCCAATCTGTAGGACTCTTGATTTGTATAGGTGAACTTCTTATAAAGTTCATAATAGTCAAGCATTGATACGCCCATGATATCATAGCACTTTCCCTTCTGCTTACCACGGGTAGTTTCTACTACCTTTTCGTAAACATGATTGAACGGGGAAAGTCGCATAGCTGTTTCTTCATCAAACAAATATTGAATGCGATTATAAAGATAGGGAATATCAAAGAAACGAACATTCCATCCAGTAATGATGTTGGGCATGTTTGCTTCCCAGAAGATAAGGAAATCCTCCAACATCTGCTTTTCGTCATCGTAGCTCTGGCAATTAACATTTTCTTTGTCAATTGTAAACTGACCAAGACCAAAGACCCAAGATCTATCCCTAATCCTAACTGTGATGGCGATTACCTTTTCCTGTGGATCGTTGATAGATGGAAATCCATCCTCGCATGTTGTTTCAATATCAATATAAGCAATATCAATTTGATTGATATCGTAATTCATTTCTTCTGGGAATTTATCTGAGATGTACTGATAGATATAATCAGTCTGGCCATGAATCTCAAATCCAGCTACGTCTTTATACTGATCGAAAAATTCTCTACATTCGTACATGTTTCCAGGATTAACCGGAGCCATGTTACGACCATCAAGAGTAGACCAACCAGTATTCTTACTTGTGGGTACAAAAAGAGTGGGTGAGTAGGCTTCTTTCCTACTCACCCTTAACCCATTTTCCACCCCTCTATACAGAATCTTGTTGCCGCGTGTTTCTACACAAGTATAGAAGTTCATGCGGTGATTGTAGTCTCAAAAGACAAAAAATCAAGCCTTATTCTTTGATTTTACATAAGCTGAGAATAGAACACAATAGTTCATGATGTCTAGGATTGCGTCCTGATAACCTTCGTTATCTACTACTAGCTTACCAGCACTTGCAAAGGTACTAAGACGAGATACCTTATCTGTGATACGGACAAGGAACCCTTGTTCTGTGCTGCAAATACCCATTGCTTCGCAGCGTTCAAAATTTGCAAATGGTTGCTTACCACTGTTACCAGCATAGTCATGATTCTTCTTTTTCATAATATGAAGAGCAGTTTGCGAAAGCTCTTCATGATGCTTGAACAATTCTTCTCTATTCATACTCCTGTGCTCCCGAAGCCACCGCTTCTGTCTGTCTTTTTAGTTGGTCTTTCAAAGATGTGGTTATAAACAAAATGTTCAGTACGAACAAGTTCCATTTGGGCAACTCGCTCTTGATGTCCAATGTCATACGAAATATCGCTTGTGTTAACCAGTGGAATCATGAGTTCTTCCACATAGTCAGAGTCGATTACGCCTTCGCAGTTGACCAGAGCCAGACCCTTCTTGATCGAAAGACCAGAGCGAGGATGCATACGCACTGAGAAGTGCTTTGGAATGTCAAGAATTATTCCAGTAGGGACTAGAATTCTTTCCCTTGGTCCAATGCGAATAGAGACTGAATTCTCATCTGTCTTGATGGTACTCTTGTTATTGTACCGATCATAAACGGTAATTTCTTTGCCCTGAATAAAGGCAAACACATCAACGCAAGCCGAATCTTCCGTAGAAAGAGCTGGTGATTGTACAGTGGGATGAAGCTTATAAATTCCTAGCGATTCCATAATAAAAGTTTACACTAAATTGTATAAAAGTCAAGCGTCCACAGCGTCAGAAAATTCTGTGTTTGCTTTGATCCATTCATATGCAGCATGAGTTGCATTTCCTGCTGCATCAAGAACGGCTGGACCAAATGTAGCGTCGTAAGTATCTGGCCAGATGTGGTAGACTTCTGCTAAAATAGGATTAAGCCCACTATCTCTTTTACTCTTATCAATATAACCTAATAAGCACATTGTTACTCTTTTTTGTCTGTGTCCAATTGTAACATAATCAATATGCCAATAAGAAACTGAAATACCCTGATCATTAATTTTTGTTTTTTCTAATCCCATAATTCATGTGTCCTTTACATTACATATAACAAAATATTCTTCTTTATCATAATTATCATCTTCTACAATTTGATACTTTGAAATATTTAAATCTGCTAATATATTTATTACATCTTCTTTAGTATAGTAAAGAAATCTATTTGCTTTAATTGTAGCCTCTGTATTTATCTCATTTTTCATAACAGTAAATAGCAAATAATTATTACTTATCTTTATAGATTCTCGGAGAAGAGAAAGAAGAATTTGTTTATTTTTATAATTATCATATTCAAAATTATAAGTCACAGTTCCAAATAAACAAACCAAATCGTATTTTTTATTCTTTGGTATTTCTGAATAAGTCTGACATTTGCATAATTCAAGTGCATCTGTTCTTACATCTACCGCTTCATAGTTAATTTTAAGATTATTTTCCATTAACCATTTATAAAGAAAGCAAGCACCACTGCCAACATCCAGAACTGATTTAAAGTTTAACAATTTTAAAATATTAAATCTTTGATGTGCTAAAGACTCACCATAACCATTATCATATGGTTTTTTATAAACATCTTTAAAGGTATATGTTTTATGCTGAATCGGTGACAAAATAATTATTTGTTGATGTGCAATACAATGTTGCACTACTAGGTGCTCCCATTCCTGAAGTTGCATTAAGTCCAGTAAAAGTACCACTTGTGCTAGAAAAAGTTATATTTCCAGAAATCAATAGTATTTTAAAATGTATACCAGCAGATAATCCATCTACAGTACATGTTATAGTTGATTTTCCAGAAATGTTAACTGTAAAAATCTTTCCATCATCAGCATTTGTTGGTGACCAATTTGTTGTCTTTGCTTCAAATGGGGCAGAAGTTATACGAGCAAGACGAGTTGACTGAATAGGTCCACTGAATGTAGCTCCAGATGCACTTATACCACCAGGAGCATTAAATAGTCCATAAATCGTGGCAGATGCTTGTCCAGTTGCACCAATGACTGCTGTGTTTGCTCCTAGACCAACCGCCTTTGAACCAATTACGATTTCATTATTAATACTATCGCCAGATGCTCTGGCTTCGCTTCCAATATAAACATTATTGCTTCCGATTGTAGTTAGATTTGTATTACTTGCAGTTTTATAAGCACCAGCAAGAATACCAATTGCAGTATTGTCTGATCCTTGAGTAGCATATCTTAATGCAAGCTGACCAACTGCTGTGTTGTTACTTGTGTTGGTGATAGCATAAAGTGATTCTGTACCAACTGCTGTGTTTTGTGCTCCGCTTGTTAAGCTATAAAGAGATGCAATACCAATACCAGAATTATATGAACCACTGGTATTGCTAACCATTGAATTATAACCAACAGCAGTATTTGCCTGACTAGTAACAGAAGCACTACCAAACAATGCCTGATATCCAATAGCAGTATTGTTTATTCCTGTAGTTAAACGATATGCAGTACTGGTTCCAACTCCAGTGTTTGAACCGCCAGAAGTGGCACTGTAAAGAGACTGATATCCAATACCAACATTATTTGATGCTGTTGTATTTGTTCTTAATGAATCTACTCCGACAGCAATATTTCGTGTACCAGATGTGTTATTATAGAGAGCAACATAACCAATGGCAACATTATTTGAAGCAGCCGTAGCTCCGTTTGCCAATGCAAAATTACCAATTGCTGTATTTCTGATACCAGTTTCATTTAGATCTAGAGCATAGTATCCAATTGCTGTGTTATCGTTTCCTGTGGTATTTGATCGTAATGCTCTAGAACCAACAGCAGTATTATTACTTCCTGTTGTTCCGTTACGCAATGCCCACATACCAACTGCTGTGTTAGCAACACCAGTTGTTAATGCTGTTAGTGTTTCATAACCAAGAGAAGTATTGTTTGCTCCTGAAGATATTAAATCTCCCGAATCATCTCCAATAATTGTATTTAAAGTTCCTGATGTTACTGAACCTCCAGCATTAACACCAAATACTAGATTTGAACCAGTTCTTCCAAGTCTTGCTGTGTTTACTAGTAAATTATTTGAAAAGGTATTTGCGCCAGTAAATGTTTGAGTGCCAGCAAGTCCTGCAACTGTAGTCGTGTAATTCGGAAGAGTTACGTCTACTGTAGTTGCTGTGAAATTAGTCTTAAGATTTACTTCTCCTCCGCTAGCATCATTATAAAAATATACTGTTCCGGTATCTGCGATTAAATCTATTTCATTAAGTGATGATGAATCAACTACGAGCAATCCAGGACTTGCAGATGATATCGTCTGTGGTGATGAGAATAAATTATTTACATTTGTAAATGCAACATTTGTAATAGCACCAGTACTTCCATTGATGGAAGATACACCTTGAACCGCACCTGTGCTTCCATTAAAACTAGAAACATAATTATTAAAAGTAACTGGGCCAGTACTTCCATTGAAACTAGAAACAACAGTATTGAACGTAAATCCATCTGGCATCTCAATGTACTGATATACGCGAAGAGCATTTGGTACATCGTTTGTTCTACTTGCTCCAGTTACAATGATTGAGCCGTTTGCGCTGTTTGGTCTGCCAACTCTTGCTATGTTCTGAACCAATACTCCAGCAGATGTTGGTCTTGTAGCGGTCAATCCACCACCAGAAGCAACAAATAGTGTTTGATTTGCTGTTAGCCCTGTCGTATTGTAATTGCGTACCCAGCCATTTATAATCATTACCCCTTCACCATTCAAAGCTAAACTTTGAGCGGCTATACCAGCAGCAGGCATTTTTGCAGAAATTGCTGAATCGGCTTTTGCAACAGTCAATCGCTCAGACGCACCAACAGAACCAGTAACATAAACTGGATCTCCTTCGTTTATTGCTTCATCTGCTTTAATATAGACTTCAGATCTACCAAGCATATTCCCATCAAAATGACCAGATGTATCAAGAACTATATCAGAACCATCAAATGTCAGGAGTGCTGATCCTTGAACGTCAGAACCATCAAAATATAAAATTGCGTTTGTGGTTATTCCAGAACCAACTGTTCCTGTTAGTCCAGCGAAACTAGATACTCCCTGAACCGCACCTGTCTTACCATTAAATGATGTTACTGCGCTGGTTATTCCAGTTGTATCTGTGGCCGAGATAACTATAGGACCAGTACCATTATAATTGCTGAAACTAATGTTTGTTCCAGCAGAAATTCCATAGATGCTCTTATTGACCCATCCATCATTATTAAAAATGTAATGAATGCCGCCATAATCGTAGGTATCACCGCTTGAAGGATTTGTAGGAAAGCTAATTGGCATAGGTCATATATTTATGGTTGTTATCCGATCCAAACTTGGGATCCGTTTTTGGTTACTGAAGTGTAAATTATTCCATCGTCCGTGTGATACCATCTATCCCCAGGATTTGGATTTGCTGGGGCAGTAGAACTTTCTGTAAATGCAGAACCACCTCCACCAGTAGCATCTACTCTTACATTAGAACCAACACGGGTAACGGTTAGATTGTTACCGAAGTCAATCATTCCAACTCCAGTTCTAACAACTACGCTTCCGTTACTCTTGACTCCAAGACCGCTACCACCGCTGTTGTGTAGAGGATCTGTAGTCCCTGGGGCTGTTGGAATAAGAGCAAGCTTGTCGTTGATGAACTTTACATCGAAAGAAAGTTCTTTTTTCTTCTCGTCGTATCTTAGAGGATAGACTGCCTTTGCCACTCCATCAGCACCAGCAGGCCCTTGTTCTCCTTGAGGACCCTGTGGGCCTTGTATGCCCTGTTGTCCTTGAGGACCTTGAGGACCTTCTGGGCCTTGTAGTCCCTGCGGTCCCATTGGACCAACAGCACCCTGCTCTCCTTGTGGTCCCTGTGGGCCGATTGGACCTTCTGGGCCTTGTTCTCCCTTTTCACCGGGTAGACCTTGTTCGCCTTGCGGTCCCTGTGGTCCAGCATTGCCTTTAGGCCCTCTTGGTCCCTGTTTTCCATCAACACCAGCTTGGCCTTGTTCTCCTTGGGGTCCTTGTGGGCCTTGCTCTCCCTGAAGACCTCTTGGCCCCATAGGACCCTGTGGGCCTTCTGGTCCGCGATCTCCCTTGTCACCCTTTGCTCCATCTTTACCATCACTACCGGGAAGACCGTCAGAACCTGGATCCCCACGAATACCCTGCAAGCCTCTTGGACCCTGTGGGCCTTGAATACCGGGAGGACCAGCCATTCCGGGAGTACCTGGGAGTCCGATTTGCTCAATAATCTGAGTTGTTTGTGCGAGCTTTGGTGCTGGCTTTATTTGTGGTTTTGGTTCTGGAACTATATCAAAATATTCGTTCAGATTGCCTTCGTGCTTAATGCACAGAATATCACCAGTAGAGTCCTTTAGAAATAAAGATTCTTTTCCAGAACCTATCTTATAGCTGGCTGAATACCACTGCGGACCAACGCATTCGAATAATGTATCTCTTTTGAGATTTGCGATGGTTCTCTTAAGAACTAATTTGTTTCCTAAAGAGAAGTTCATTATCTATAATATTGTTCAATTGTTGATTCTTTTTTAATTTTTACTTTTCTAACAATTCCATTTGGTATATGGGTGCTATTTTGAATAGTAAAAGTCTTTTTAAATGTCTTTATCACTATTTTCATAGAAGACCGCCATCTTCGTTTTGAAGCTCAAATCTTCCCTTACTTAACATGTCGCTGAAAGTAGTTCCATTAAAAACTTCTATATTGTAGAAGTGTCTTCCTGCTGGCAATCTATCCATCACATCGGATTCAAACTTAAAGAAAATTGATCCAGTAGAAGCAACATCATTCTCATTTTTATTTGGAGCAATAAATCTTTTTCCGCTATCGTGTGATAGGCCAGAAAGACCAGAAACATAATATGTTGTTCCGGTCAAACCAGCATACATTAAAAGATTATCGCTTATTGGTAAACTTCTAAACACTTTAAATTCGATTTTTTGGAATGTTGCTGAAATGGCAGCATCATTTTCGTCATAATAACTCAAAAGAAAATTGAAATTATTACCTTTTATTGCCGAAAGATCGATTTGTGGTGTCATTTTTAAACCTTATGCTTCTTCTTATTTATCTTCTTTAGCTCCTTTTGTTTTTGCTTTTCCATCATTTCGGCTACACCTCTTTGTTGCTGAATTTGAGCGACTACACTCTTATAAGATTCAAAATTTGTTTTGATTCTGGCTTCTTGATCTTCTGGGTATTTCTTTTCACATAAAAGTTTATGACAAACTTGCATTCCAAGATGGAATTTTCCGACTGTGTGGGCCACAGCACCAAGTTCATCTAAAATACCCCATGAATATGGAATTTCTTCAATGAAGAGAGTATCTTCACTTGGTCTTGGAATTTCCATAGCAAGACGAGCGTAATTGTATGCTGCTCTTGGTCTATTGTGCATTCTGTGCAATCTTGCTAATTGATAAAGTGGTTCAGCCCTAGTTGGTCTTGCCTCATAAGAACGCATAAATGCGTCATAAATTTCTGACCAGGGATGTTGTAAGAATGTCTTACAAATTGCTACTCTATAGAGAGCAAAAAAGATTTCTTCTTCCCATCCACCCATTTCAGATCTTCTTTGATATGCTGCTAGTGCTTTATCCCATTGCTGTGAGTCAAAATAGCTCTGGGCAAGATAGAACTGATATCTAACATTTGTTGGATCATCAACAATAGCTTTTTCTAAAGCTTCAGCATCTCTAGAATACTTTTCTTTCGGATCAATTCCGACATTTCTTGCACCTTCTGTTCTAGCAACTATAGAATAGTTTCCATTCAATTTTTCTAGTCTATAGGGTTTTGGATCAGAATCTGGATATTCGTGAAGAACACCGACATATCTCCAATCTCTATTGTTCTTGAAAATTTGAGTTCTCCACCAAGTGAATTCACCTCTGCTAAACTTCAGAGTATATGCATCCACCTCAGTACCAGCAGGCATTGAGAATTCGCCTTCTACAGTATCGTCAGCGTCAATTACCCAAGCGTAATCTGCCTTGCCCTTGGCATTCTGGAACGCTTCTGTACGAGATCCAATCTTTCCACCATGATCACCGAATCCCTTCCAATCTGACTGATAGATTTCGCCAGGAATACCCTTTTCAGCAAAGAAATTGCGAATCATATCCTGAGTTCCATCAGTTGAACCAGTATCAGTAATGTCGTAACGGTCAATGTACTTGTAGATTGATTCAAGGCAACGAAGAATGACATGGGTTTCATTCTTCACGATCATGCATAGTGTAATAGTAGGTTTCATATTTTATTTCTTTTCAAAAACAAAGAATCCATTTCCGTAAGGATAATCCTTAATCCATTTATTTTTAACTGTACCAAAAGAATAAGAAAAGTTTTTCAGAGAAAAACCATGTTTATTAAACATGGACAACCACCATTCTTCATCCTTTTTAGTAACATGTGTTATATCTATCTCATATTCCCTTATTCTAAATTTATCATCATCTCCAAGAGGAATTACAAAAAAGAATTCATTTGCTTTATTATACAAAAAATTCAATGTTTTGGGAATATTTTCTTCTGAAATATGTTCCATAACATCTTTACATATTAATAGATCATATTTGTTTTCGTTTGGCAATGAAAGATAATCTTTAACTTCCAATTTACAATTATTCAAAGCATATTCGCTTATATCTTCGCCATAAGCTTCGCAATTCAAAAGTCTTAGAGCATTTACCAAAAATCCTTTGGCACATCCGTAATCAACACATGTCTTAAAGTTGAAGTTATTTTTAATGTCTAGTGCCTCTGGTATAGATCGCATCGGCATCCATTTATAGTTTTCATAGCCAGAAATTTTCTTTCTAACTCCATCTTCATAGTAATCTTCATTAAAATTATGCGAACTCATTGTGTTGTGTCTCCGTTAAAATATCATCGATTAGTTCATTTTGCATAGCATACTTACAATAATGACATGCGTGATGTCTTCTTGTTGGTGGTTTACTGTAAAATTCATCTATACCATCAATATCACAAACCTTAAACTGTGATTCTGGTACATAGTTATAATTATTTTCTAATGACAATTCAGCTGATGGGCAAACGTAAATGTATCCGTCAGTAAATAAAAATGGCTTTACCATATGCATATAACAATGGTCGTTTCGTCTTTTACCTTTAAAATTAAAATCAGATAAAAATGCGTACTTTAATGGTTTATTTCTTGATGTTTCATATTCAGAAATAATCCCTCTAATAGTTTCTATATCTTTTTCTGTTTCGCTAACATTTTTAATAGCGTTGAATGCTATTCTGCAAGGTATTTTATTTTCTTCGATCCAGTCCAACATTCTTATAAAGTTGTCTCTAGTTTGAAATTTTTTACTCAATTTCTTTTTAGATGGATCTGACCAATTACCAGTAATATTTGGATTTGTGGATGTCTCTAAATTTTCATCCCAGACATATGCAGCTGATGGCTTTGTTTCTATTCCCTCAAAAACACTTAAATCATAATCATATCCCTCATAGAACCCATACATTCCTAACCTGACCCACGATAACATTTTAATTATATCTTGTTTTATTGGCCTATCTTTTCCAATTCTGGCCCCATTGGTACAAATTCCTATTTTGAATCCAAGATCGTAAGTATATTGAATAATCTCTTTAAAGTCTGGATGTAATGTTGGTTCTCCACCACCAGTATATTCAATACCAGAAACTCCTATTTTCTTGAAAGAATCAAGAGCTTGTTTTACTTTGTTCAGTGGGAGTCTATCTGACATGTCTCTATTTGCAAAACAACAAAACGAACATGTCAAATTACAAGCATTTATGAGTGATATGTGTGCCATGACTGGCGAAGGAGGTTTTCCTTCTTGGATAGACTGTAATTTATCTAAATGTTTTAGTAACTTAGTTGTATTGCTACTAAAACTTTTTCCTTCAACTTTATCTTTTTTTTCCGAAAAAATTTCACTGATTACTGGTTTTTGAAATGATGTTAAATTTACAAATTGCATAGTTAAATTCTTAAAAAGTTTTTTACTGAATTATTATCATGTTCGTGCCACACACCGTAATTATCTATATGTCTTCCGGGAGAACCATTTCCATAACGATTTATTTCTTCTATAGACAAATCTGATAATTTTAATTTATCATAAAAATAGTGTTCTGGTACTTCTGGTAAATTATTCCAATTATTTTTATCTTGCTCAAAAATATTATTTTTTGGAGAAACAATATAAAAATCTGTAGAATAACACATTCTGTTTATGTGGTACATTGGGGAAACAGCATAATCAAATGTTTTTTCTAATGTTTTTTCTAATTCATCCGTTTTTGTTATATAACAATCTGGGTGACTTTGTATAACATACTTATATTTTGAAAATAAATGAAAACAATCAGTTGTAGCTTCTGGACCGCCATACCTATAACCACAATTTTTATTAGTTACTATAATATCAACATTTGTTTCAAATGATGAAATATTTTTAATTTTATTGTATGTAAATGCTGGATTATTACAATGCAACAAAACATCAAAATTACTTTTTAAAAAATTGCTTTTGTTAAAAAATAAAGAATTAAAAAATATTTCGTCATATTGTCTATGAAAAGTTAAAAATAACAAATAAGGATTCATAATATTAATTATTTATTGTGTAAATATCATCCTGATTATTGATATTATACATTAATTTATAGCCAAGATTCTGTAGATACTTTCTGCTCTCATCTCTCCTAGCTTCACCACCAGTTCTATATTCATCTGTTTCAAATGCAATAACATTGAAAGTATACTCATCGAATGGAATTTTATATAAACACTGCAAAGTTATCTCCGGTGGCTCAAGATCTATAGAAAGAAAATCTATAGTCGATGGTAAATTATTCTTTTTGAAAAGATCGGAGTAATCTATAGTCAGAGCATCACTTATGATGTGTGTTGTATTTGGTCTTACAACGCTCCAAAGACCATCCTCACTATTATCGGAAATATCAATAGCAATACCTTTCCATTGAAATTCGCTTTCCATTAAATATGTGTTACTGAATCTTATTGCTCCAGCACAACCAATATCAACATATAAACCATTCTTTTTGTATTTTAAAATATCTAATGCTATTTTATCTTGATTTATTTGTGAACCCATTTTTATCTCATTTATACTTTTTTAAATATTCTTGATTATTATAATAGTTTATAAGCTCTTCTTTATTCATTCTAATTAATCTGGAATGAAGTTCATATATTTCATCTTTATTATTTGGAGAATTAAGTGATGATGGAGGATGTTCTTGATGAAAAACTACATTTTTAAACCAACCAACATTATATCCTAAATTTTTAAATCTAAATCCTCTTTCTTCATCTTCTGGACACCAGTGCCTATAGTTTTCATTTTCCATGAACCCATCTCTATAGGATTTAGTTTTAAAAAATTGTATGTGTCCAAATCTACAAAAACCAACTTTAATTGAGCTGATGGGAATATCAGAAATATTTAAAGTAGTTTTAAACTTATCAAGATTTGCATCAACATCAATCATTCTTTGATCATATTGTTCAAATCCATATGGATATATCAAATCATAATTTTTATGCAATATCAAATGTTGTGCTACAATATATGATTCGGGTCTTAAAAAAACATCAGCATCATAATTTACTGTAACTGGTGTTTTTACTTTGTGTAGCATTTGATTGATTAATCTTGTCCTATGAAAGTCTGAAGATTTTTCAAAAAAGTATTGTATTCTATCTGAATTGCAAATATTATTATTAAACTTTTGCTCCAAATCAGCTTCAGTCACAATTATATCAAAATCTGTGTGCTCAAGTAAAAACTTTAATGTGATTTCAATATTCTGTTTTCTTTTATCAGAATCTATTTTTATTGGAATTATTGCTGTTGATTCAGACATAAAGTTTTTCTAATGATTCAATATATTCATCGACTGTTTTTGAAATTTCAAATTTCTTATTAAAATATTCTAAGATATTTTTCTTTTGTTTTTCATTTTCAAGATTTATTCTTCTTACATCTTGAACAAAATTTTTCATATCATCTTTATTATTGTAAGTACAAACGAATGGAAGACCAGATTCCATATTCAAAGATGCTGAAGAAGATAAGACTAGACTACACCCAGCCGCAACAGCTTCTTTTACAACGACTACATCACCCTCAAAATGCGAAAGCAATATCAAGCTTGAATATTGTGGCATGTTTTCGAATACTTCTTGTCTAGACCATGTTCCAAGATATCTTGATTTTCCATAATTTGCTGGTATGAAATTAGCATCAGCAATATGGCCTACGAAATCAATATCAAGATCGTTTCCAAACATTTTTTGAATAGTTGCTTGATTTTTTCTTTCTTCTATTTTTCCTATAATTAAAGATCTGCCATTTCCCTTTTCAACTCTATAGGGTTTATATAAAGAATCTGGTATTCCGCATCTGCATAGACCAGTCTTTATATCTTTTCTAAATCTTAATGCATTATCGTTTGATATTTGGGATTGACCAAAATATGCATCAACAGAATTAAATAATCGGTGAAAATGAAATCCTACAGCATCTTTCCATAGAGCTATGAATGGATGATATGGAGAATGAGAAGTAGAAACTAGAGGGCAATTTATCTTACCTTTTATTTCATGTGCATAATCATCATAATGAACATGTACAATACAGTCTTCATTATTTACTTCTTTTTGAATCTTTTCTATATAATTGTTTTGCTGATTAATCAAAACATATTTTTGATTTCTTTTATCAAACTCTTGGATTATCCAAGTCAGAATATTCTCAATACCTCCCCACCCATTACTACCTGATACGGGAATTGGAAGAGTTCCTGGTCCTACTAATACTATTTTTTTATCAATTGTTTTGCTCATAATACATTTTTACTAAAATTTTTTTAAGTGTTTGTGGTAAATACTGGTGTTCTTTTTGAGCTATAAAAAAATTATCGACAACAGCATCTATATTTTCTTTATACAAAGAATCTGTTATGTTTTTAAGATCCTTTAAATTTGATATTTTCTTTAAGTCTATTATACCATTATAGTTAAATTTCTTAAAAACGCAACTACTACCCCAATAAATTGGTATTGTAGATGTCAAGAAACAATCTAATATCTTTTCTGAAAAGTATGAGTCGGTATCATCATTTTCAACAGCTATCGAATAATAGTAATCAACTAATCCCTGATCTTTATTTTCTATATCTTTGATTCCTCTGCCATAGATATCGACAAAATCTTTTACTCTACTTAGTATTCTCAAACGATTTCTATGTCCAGGTAAACTGATATTGTTTGACGATATCATACTTATCAATTTACTTTTAGGTGGTAAAAGAACTGGATTTTTAACCCACATAACATTAGATGGGTGTATCCTTTCTACATTTTCCATCCCAACCAGTTCATCTATACAAGTATAAACTTTATTATAAATTTTAAAGCAATCTTTATTATTTCTAACAAAATCTATTATTCCTCTAAATCTCAATACTCCAGGACTTTCCTGCAATACTAAAATATTACATTTTTTATTTTTATCTTGAGAAATGCAATTTATAGAAATATGTACATCTAATTTATTTAGATGTGGCGATTCCTTTATCAGTTGAATTACTGACGGCGACCAATCATCAGTATCGCAATAAGCACTTATCATTGCGTTTCTAGCCACTCTAGCACATCAACAGATGGAGTCCAAACAGTGGCATTAAAGAATTTTTGATAAGAGCAAAGATTATTTTTTGCCTCCCCAAGACGTTCAGGTATAAACACAATATTATTTGATATTTTATTCGCAAGCTCTAAGACACTAACTTCCTTAGATGATCCTACGTTAAAAACATCAGCATATCCAAGAATCGTAGAAGAATCCCATTGCTCCATGCATCTAATGTTTGCTTCTACTACATCTTTTACATAGATAAAGTCTCTCTTTTGACTACCATCCCCAACGATTGTAAGCGGTTCTCCTGCCTTCTTCTGCCTTAAGAATATACTAGTAACTAGAGCGTATTGTCCCTTAGCTGGTGCTCTTTCACCAAATACATTAAAGTATCTTAAGATGTTAGTACGCAATCCATGTAACTGGGTATAATTTCTGATCAAAAGCTCTGCTGCGTATTTAGTCGAAGCATATGGATTTAGACAGTCTTCGGGTAAATCTTCTTTAATAGGTAATTTATCAGTCAACCCATAAATTGAAGATGTAGATGAGAAAACAAGACCATTGATTTTATTTACTACACATGCATCAAGGACAGATAGAGTTCCGCCAATATTAACATCAACAGCTCTTCTTGGATTGTTTATGGCATTCTGTAGTCTTGATTCTGCTGCTAGATGAAATGCAAATTGGCAATCTTTTGTTACGCTTTGTAGTTTGGAAGAATCGCAGATACTAAACACATGGTTTTCTGCTTTCTCGTTTACATAAAATTTTTCATTATTTGCAGATTGGTCATCAACAACAACTACATGATGTCCGAGATCTATTAATCTATCAACTAAATGACTTCCAATAAACCCGTGGCCTCCAGTCACTAAAACTTTCATATTAAAATCATATCCTTTCTATAAATTTCTTGCCAATTTTTTGGAGCAATTTTATTATACCATCTAGATGGTGCTATAACAGTTTTACTTAAATTTTCATTTAACCAAGATCCCCACCAGGAATAGCTACTATTGGAAATAATATTATGATCGCATAGAGACATCAAAATTAAATCAATCTCAGTATTATTATTCATAATAATTTTTGGAATATTAGCAAATTCTTTTGCACACCATTCTTTATCATCTGTAAATATTAAATAATAGTAATTATTACCAAATTGATTTATTGCGTTAATGTAATAATCTTTATCGCAAACAAAATGAGTATCAGCTTCGATCAAAAAATCAGTTCTTCTTACATGTATTGATACTAATTGTTTGTTTATTTTTTCTTTAGTCATTTTTATGAATTTATGACATTTTTCCATTTTTTCAGAATCAAATGAATAAATGTTTTTTAGATCATATTCATAATCTTGAACAAATCTACTATTTTGAAAATATCCAATAAAATCAGTTTCATCTGGTATTTTTTTAACATCAAAATAACCAGAATTACTTAATTCAATTGCTTGGTGTTTTGCTGTAACAGAATCTGAGTTTTTTGCAGGCAATTTGAATATTTTTGTAATTTCAGCATTATTTTTAAAATCAAATCCAATATCCAATCCTGTACTTTTCCCAACATTATACAGAAAAGCAAATTGAAACATTTGATTTCCAAGGCGACCGTATTTTCCTAATTTTTTAAATGTTATCATAATATGAATAGTGAATAAGATTTTTTAGTTTTGTAGTTGAATAGCCATGAGATCTACTTATAAATTCTACTTTTATTGGAAGATTCTTTCCAGTATAGGGAGAATTACTATAATCATCTCCCAAAAATCTAATATCATAAATTGTAGAAGAAAGTAAATTTTCTAATCCAAGTTCTGTTTTATATGTAATAACATCATCAACATTTTTCATAGAAAGAAGAATTTCTTTTCTTTCTTCGACTGTATGTACTGGTTTCTTCTTTTCTCTTTCTATAGAGGGATCTTCATGTAGTAATACAGTTAGATGGTCGCATTTCTGTTTACACTCAGCAAACATTCTGCAATAACCGGGATGAATAAGATCGAATGCTCCAGCTAAAACTCCTTTGATACCACAGTTAGTCTTTCTCCATTCCAGAGCATTTATAGCTTTGTCATCTATTACAACATCGTATGTTGGTTTTCTGTTGAGAATTAATTCGTGATGTTTTATTCCCCATGAATATACTTGAGCTGTCGTTTTTTCTGTCCAGTCTATTCCACTGGAAGAGCCTCTACCAGTGAATATTATAATCTTGTGGCCTTGGTTGTATAGATCATTGACATAATCTATAGCCTTAAATAGTGGCTTGGCATCCATGTAATCGCCAGTATTCACAGAGGTACAAAGAGTACCATCCAAATCAAAACAATAAATCATTAGATCACCGAATGAAGAATTATTTCATGAGCACATTCTACAATTCCATAATTAGTAGAATCTACCCAAAAATCCAAAGTAGATGTTTTTTTAGTAAGAGTTCTTAGTTTATTATTTGGGTCAAATCCTGTCAAGATAATATGCTTTAAATTATTATCAACACAATATTGAGCACAATTTAAAATATTTTTCGAATTACCAGAGGAACTAATTAAAACAACTAAAGAATTTTTTGTAGAAAACTCTTTCAAATACTGCATAAATGCAAACTCATAACCATAATCATTCGCATAGCATGTCAGTCTAGCTGCATCAGTAAAACAAATTGCCTTCTTACCGAGTGCTTTTGTATAGTCCTCTGCAATATGCGAAGAAATTGCGTTGCTTCCACCATTGCCAAGAATTACTATTTCACTAGTATTAGTTAATACTTCTTCTTTTAGCTTTTCTAAATCTAAAATATTGATTGAATTTAGTGTCTTTACTATATCATTTATAAAAATATTCATATTAATTGTTTCACTCCATCTGTATTTAGTTCTATTTTATGGAACTCTTTTGGAACTTCTGTTCCTTTTTTAAAGAATGATAGGAAAAATCCACCATTTCCTGCTCCACATAGTTTATGTGCAGCACAATCATCATATGTTGATAACCAATTATCCAACGCTTTTAGTTCTGGATTTTCTAGAACTGAAGTTGATGTTCTTTTCTTCTCTTCCCATCCATATTTTATTATGTCCATAAAAGACTTATAATCCTCACTTATAATTGCACTCTCTGCCTGTTCAACTAAAGGATTAAAAGAGTCTATAGTTGGTACTTTAACTCCCTTAAGTACTTCTGTGGAATTTCTAGTATATCCAGTAAAATACAAATATGCATCATAAAAACTGAACAATTTTGTTGGTAAGAATGTATATTTTGGTAACTTACCTTTGACAAATTCAATTTTTTTAAATCCGCCAACACAACACCCAAAAACATCTTGTAAGCCAAGCAGGGGATTAATGCTCTTCTCCAGAGAATGAGCTTGAAGTCCACATTCCATATTTGTTATTTCTTTGCCCTTTAATTTGTTTACTGCATAAACTAAAGAGCAGGCATAAGAAGATGATACTGCTAACCCAGACCCATGCGAAAAAATATCACTTGTCATGTGAATAGAACATGGAGCCATAAATGAATTAGTAAAAAGTTCTCTGACTAAATCATTACTTATATCTTTAATTGAGCTAACTTCTTCTCTCTTTGAATAGTTTACGATATACTTTTTTTCTAAATTATTTTTTCCTAGTGTATCTTTGTATGCGGAAACATATGTACAAAGATTTGGATTAAAAGATATTACAGATCCTTTACCATGTGTATCGATATACCCATCAAGATCGCTTGAACCGCCAATTAAAGAAATACGAACTGGTGTTGATACTGTTATCATGTTAATGCTTTTATATGTTCTATTGCTTTTGTTCCCAAAGAAAAATTTACTTTTTTTATTTTTTCTGGTAGAGGAAAAAGTTGATACTTTGTGTGCCATTCCACATCAAATTTAGATGTTTTATCTGGATCATATTGATAAAATATGGGATATTCTGGCGTTAAAATAGTAAATTCATCATGGAGATCACCTATTCCTATGTCATATGGAATATTTTTATCTAAAAGATATTTGCCATTATCTACTATTTTTTGCGCATAATTTTTATTAAAATAAATTACAGCGTGTGTAGCTAACATATTCCATACACGAAAATAATCATTGTTGTAAATAGTTGCCTGACATGCTTGACCTCTGGCTCCAGCTCTTGAAACGCCAAGATACAACGCATCGCATTCATCTGGAATATCAAAAAAATCTGTATAACATTTTGTTTCTTTAGCATCATCTTCTAATACTAGACAGGGAAAAGAATCTTCTCTGATTATCTTTTCTAAAAGAGTATGAGTAGCCATACCACTACCATCTTTGATATGGCTGTTAGGATCAAGTTTTACTCCTTCAAAATGTTCTGTATTTTTAAATCCCAAATTATTAAACATGGAAAGCATTCTGTTATGCTTTTCCACTTGACTTGACATATTAATCCAATATGTTTTTATAGTTTTAAGATCTATTTTCATAATTAATAAATTTATTAGAATATTCTAATAATTCTTCACTATTTGTCAAGATATAATCAAAACGAGATTCTATTTCTGCGAGGTTCTGTAATGCAAACTCAGTCATCACAGGATCGTCTATAAAGGCCAGAGTAGTCTTAGTCTTATCCTTGCTATACAAGAATACAGCTTCGTCTATTCCTCTGCCCCAGTAGACTTCTACTGGCTTGGTTACATTTCTCTTATTTAAAAACTTGTAAACGGCCTCTTTTATATCAAGAGGCATATAATCTTCATTGCAAATATACATTATTTTTTACCGATATGATATTTTTGAATTAAGGTCCAATCTTTCTTTTCCGAATGGGGAAGAATCTTGATCTGATTGATTCCCAACTGAGGTTCCTTATATCTATTCGCATCTACTGGCTGTATAAGACCCCATTCAGTCAAAAGTTTCACGATTACGTTTCTACGACCCAGATCGTTTTCATCCATATCGCTCTTGAGTCCATCAAGAACGAACATCTCCTTGAAATGCATAATGGCATATCTGCCTCTCTTGTGCAGAATATGGCATGACTGGTATAGCTTCTTTTCTTGCTTAGAAGAAACTCCAATGCGAGTAAGAGTTTCCTTGACCTTCAGAAAGTCTTGTTCAGACTTAAGTTTTACCTCTACACCCAAACTTTGAAAAATATCCTCATCAATTGTACTCATAATATCTCCATACAAGGATATTTATTAAATTTTGAATGTTTGGATATGCTT
>Ga0129333_10001562_pt1 | contig 20815 bp, 23 predicted proteins | sample CPB6_08_DNA_FD_94474 | JGI IMG/M metagenome (GOLD analysis project Ga0129333, IMG submission 94474) | Freshwater to marine salinity gradient microbial communities from Chesapeake Bay, USA - CPBay_Sum_0.6_0.8_DNA | ecosystem: Environmental > Aquatic > Marine > Coastal | place: USA: Chesapeake... | reverse complement strand
TGGCCTGCTATGCGTAAAAGTTGGGAAGCATTTATCATTGATTATAATGTATGCTTGGCCACTTTGAGATCAGAAGAAGATGAAGATGATATTCCATTTTGAGGAACCAGTATGAAGATAGGCAGTAAGTGGTATGGCAGTAATGGAGATCTATTCGAAATAGATGACATACGTGACATCAATGGTGAAACATGGGTTTTCTATACTAATACTTTTACTATGAAAACATTTAGTTGTCTTACCTCTGCATTTGAATTACGATTTAAACAAATTTTGTAATTTGTTGGTCATCATTATTGGTACATGCTAACATTTTACAAACAGTAGGTGATGTCCTTAATTGAAACGAATTATCCCATATATTTCCCAAATGAGTATTATTACATGCACTTCCTGATACCCAACCGTCATGTGTGATATACAACCGTTCTATACCTGTGTTACACAATTTACCTAGATATACAGGACTTTCTTGTACTATTTGCTCATTCCGTTCAGCATATGTTGTTTCTTTATGCTTGATATTTTCTTCAACTAATTCTTCACCTCTCATTATTCTCAATTGTTCATCAGTGTAATCGTATAACCCTCTAACTTGACTAGAATCTTTATATAGTTGATTTTTTCCTACAACGATGCCATATTGTTGCTCAATTTTTAGACATCTTTCTATATCCCAATCGAAAAAATCAGGCCTAATAGGAACCATAACATTAATTGATTTTGATTTTTTAACAAAAATATCTAAAATATATTTTATAAGACTTTCTTTTTGCCAATAATGATAGGTTAAATTAAGATGATCTATATTAGGTTCTACCGCCCACCAGTCCAGCCATATTCTTCCACCATTTGAATTTAAAGTTATTTTACCATTATTTTCTTTACAATATTTCAACATTTGAGGGAAATCGTGCATCTCCAATGGTTCACCTCCATCGAATGTCCATTCAATCATTCTATCTAAACTATTGAAATGTTCAACAATTCTTGTGAGAACATTCATATAATCTTGAATGTGTCTAGGTTCAGGGCCTCCCCAAAATTGTACAGGGCAATATGAACATTCTGCTCTACAATGGCTATGAAGATTCCATAAAATTTTGGTTGTTTGCATGTTTGACAAATCCTAAATAATAATATATATTTACAAAAGGAGATAAAAATGATACCTTGGCCGAACGGAATTAGAACAAACATATATTCGTCTAGATACGAAAAATTGATTTTATTTGCTAAAAACAGAATTTTTCCAGAAAATTCTTACGGAGAAGTTCATCATATTCTCCCTATAAGTCTCGGGGGCGAGGACACAACTGATAACAAAGTTAAGTTATATCCTAGAGAACATTATCTAGCACATTTGCTGTTATGGAAAATGGATATGCTTCCAAAAATGCACAATAAAATGTCAATGGCGTTGCACGTAATGATTAATGGTTCAGGAAATAAAAAACAAAAAAGAAATTACATTGTATCTTCAAAAATCTATGAAAAAGTAAGAGAATCCTATATCATTGCAATGAAAAAACATTTTGCTGAACATGGGGGCACATTTAAAGGAAAAAAACACACGCCCGAATCTATAAAAAAAATTAAAGAAGCAAATCATAGAACAAAAGAATACAGGCAGGCTTACATGTTAGGTGAAAAAAATCCGTGGCGAGGGAAACACCATTCAGAAGAAACTAAAAAAATAATGTCAGAAAAAAATAAAAATTGGTGGACAGAAGATAATAAACAATTAAAAGCAAAATTGATGAAAATTCGATGGGAAAATGAAGATTGGAAAAAAGAGTTTTTAGAAAAAAGACATAATAGCCAAGGTTGGAAAAATAGAAACTTTTTAGAATCTGGTAGAAAATCTGCTCAAACCAAAAAACTAAATGGATGGAAACATTCTAAAGAATCGATAGAAAAAATGAAATTAACTAGAAAGAATAAAATAGCATCCGGTGAAATAATTTCCTGGAACAAAGGCAAAAAAATGCCTTCAACTTATATACATCCGATGAGTAAATTATGGGAAATAATAGATCCTTTAGGTAATAAACATATAGTACATGGAAAACTTCATCAATTTTGTAAAGATCAAAATATAGGATATGACTCTTTAAGAAATCTAGTGAAAGGTCAAAAAGGACGTAATAAACTTTTTAATCTAGGTTGGCAGGCAAAAATAATAAACAGTCAGGAATAAATATGTCAAAATTAAAAGTATCAGAATTATTTTACAGTGTTCAAGGTGAAGGACGCTATATGGGTGTACCCAGTGTGTTCCTACGTGTATTTGGTTGTAACTTTACCTGTGACGGGTTTGGTATGCCACGTGGCGAGAAATCTAACGAACGAAATGAAATAGCCAACCGCATTGTAGAATTTAAAACTTACAAAGACTTACCATTAGTTCATTCAGGTTGTGATAGTTATGCCAGTTGGGATCCGCGATTTAAGGACTTTAGTCCTGTATTGGAAACTGATGCCATTGTAGATGCTATTATGGAAATGTTACCCTACAAGCGTTGGATGAGGGAACATCTTGTAATTACAGGCGGAGAACCCTTGTTAGGTTGGCAACGTAGTTATCCAGACTTGTTAGATCACCCCAAGATGCAGGATCTAAAAGAAATCACATTTGAGACCAATGGAACTCAAAAACTCTTACCAGATTTCAAACGTAGGTTAATTGCTTGGATTAACCAACGTGAGGCAAATACCAATATTATAACCTTCTCAGTCAGTGCCAAACTTCCTTCCAGCGGTGAGAAATGGGAAGAAGCGATCAAACCAGAAGTAGTATGTGAATATGAAGAAATCGGTTGGACCTATCTTAAGTTCGTAGTAGCCACAGAGCAAGATGTTCACGATGCTCTACGTGCCACAATGGAATACAGAGATGCTGGATTTGAGGGAGAAGTCTATCTCATGCCGGTCGGTGGTGTAGAAAGTGTCTACAGCCTAAATAATAAGAATGTAGCATTGGCCTGTATGAAACATGGACTAAGATACAGTGATAGGCTACAAGTTCCCTTGTTTAAGAACGAGTGGGGGACATGACACAACCGTTAGATATTCCAGAATTTGTCAAAGTATATTTCCTTGTAAAACAGGATGGTATGAGTTTCACTCCTACTGGTTATACTTCAGGAAACTATTTAGGAACAGGATTTTATCTAACAAGAGTAGAAGCAGAACATAATAGAACAATGGAATATCTAAAAGAAACAGGTTCCCAAACACATATTCATATATTTGAATTAGATGTTCCCAACCCAGCATATAAACATGAAAAAACTACTTAGAAAAATTTTTGGTATAGAAGAGATGGAAAAGGCCATTGCCGAAACTATTCAACGTCAAATGGAAGCAGAACAGGCTATTCGAGCAGCAGAAGAAGAAAAAAATCGTCTTTTAGAAATAGCGAACAAAGAACTTGCAGAAGCAGAAGAAGCCAAACGATTGGCTAAATTGACACCAAAAGAACTAGCAACAGAAAAGAAAGAACCTTGGATCCAGGTGTTAGAAACCCATGTTAATAAAGATAATTTAAAAAATGGATTTTTTGAACTTGACTGGAATGAATACTTTGTGCTACAATTGCGTGAAGCAGGCTACAAAGGTGATTCAGATGAAGAAATCGTCGATGCTTGGTTCAGTGAACTTTGTCGTAATGTTGGGGCAGAATCTGGTGTAGATATGGAACGCCGTGGTTCTGGTTATGTTAATCGTGCTCTCCGTGATGACGGAAAAACAGAGGTTTCATGACTTATATTTTAGTTGATACAGCAAATACATTCTTCCGTGCTCGACACGTAGTTCGAGGGAATCTCGAAGATAAAGTCGGTATGAGCATACATACTATTCTTAGTAGTGTTCGCAAGGCATGGAAGGATTTTAATGGTAGTCATGTTGTATTTGCCTTAGAGGGACGTTCTTGGCGTAAGGACCATTATGCTCCATACAAACGAAACCGTTCAGATGCTCGTGCTGCCCTAAGTCCACGTGAAGCAGAAGAAGATCGTGTGTTTTGGGAAACATTTGATCAATTTAAAGAGTTTATCACAGACAAGACCAATACCACAGTTCTACATCATCCACAACTCGAAGCAGATGATCTCATTGCCGGCTGGATTGACCTTCACCCAAATGATCATCATGTTATCATATCTACAGATGGTGACTTTGCTCAATTAATTGCGCCTAATGTCAAGCAATATAATGGTGTAAGTGGTGTAACAACTACACATGAAGGATACTTTGACGAAAAAGGCAAGCCTGTAAAAGATAAGAAAACAGGTGAAGTCAAGACTGCCCCAGATCCAGAATGGCTGTTGTTTGAAAAGTGTATGCGTGGTGATACCAGTGATAACATCTTCTCCGCCTTTCCGGGTGTACGTGAAAAGGGTTCAAAGAACAAAGTAGGATTAAGAGAAGCATTTGCTGATAGAAACAGCAAAGGATGGGCTTGGAATAATCTCATGCTACAACGTTGGACAGATCACGAAGGGCAAGAACAACGTGTTAAAGAATGTTACGAAAGAAATAAATTACTCTGCGATCTTAGATCACAACCGACTGAGGTTCGAGATCTTATGTTTGACGTAATAAATGAAACAATTAATCAAAATAAAAATATTCCACAAGTTGGCATAAGATTACTTAAATTTTGTGCCACATACGATTTACAAAAAATTAGCGAACAAATTCAAAGTTATGCGGAGCCATTAAATGCAAGATATGTCTGTTAGAATCGAAACAAAAGAACTCATTCCAGATAAAGAATGGATCATTAAAAATGGTAGAGAAAAAATAGGTTCTATCCAAAAAAACAAAAGGGGTTATATTTTAACAAAACAAGGACAGAAATTATTAGTTAAAAACTTAGGTGAATATGGTATAGAATTACCACAGAAAAAATTAGAATCTAGTATCTCAATACCAGATCAAATATATGATTACCCTTGTAGTTCAAAACCGTTTGATCCAATCTTTAATATAAAGAAAAAATTACCAATTTTTACAAAAAGTAAAAAAAGTAAAAGTCAATTCTGTGCAGGATACTATATAATTCAATTTCGAAAAGGTTGGGTTAAAAGTTTTTGTCCTAAACTTATTACACTAGAACGGTATTCCTACAAAGGCCCTTTTAAAACTGAATTAGAAATGAAATCTGAATTGAATAAAATTAACAAACTATGAAACCTCTTAATACATATCCGATTGAAGATTTTTTAGAAAAAGCCAAAATTCTTATCAAATCAAATCAAAAAAATCTAACGCTTTCTCAAAAAGAAGTAAGTGACCTAGCATCTAGCATAAGTGCCGTAATGGCTAGGTTAGTAGGCAATATGGATAGTCAACCTAAAGCACCAGAATCTATATCCATAAAAATGGACGGTGGCAGATTTTAAAATTTGATAAATATATACGCATATTTGGAGAGCGTATATTGTGAGTAGACCTAAACCTCAAATACTTTTAGAAATAACAAATAAAAAAAATTATAAAACAGATCAAATTTTAGATGCAGAAGCGATATGGGCAGTCTTTTACAAAGATAAACCTATTAATTTAAAAACTACCACAGGTATAGTCTCCCAACAAATTGGTCCGAAATATAAAAAAGTCAGTTTCTCAAATGCAGGACATGCCTTTAATTTAGCAGAAAAACTCAACAAACAATTTAATACCAAAGATTTTTCTGTGTTTAAATTAACCACAGGCGAAAAGCTTGTAGATGAACCAAAAAACTAAAATTACCGAATATGTTATGAGAGAACTAGGTGTAGAACCTAGCCCTAAAAATATAAAAACCTACACCAAAATCTGGTGGCAGAGTACTAGAAATAAATCAAAAGGTGGATTTTGGTTAACTCCACTAGGTTTCGAAGCCCTTAAAAAGGCAGATATTAAATTTTACCATATTAAGTTTGAAAAAGAAATCGAAGTATTCGAAAACAAATTTATAATTTGGTTAGACAATACCATTGATTGCCCATTTTATCTAAATAAAAAAGAAATATTTGTGTTTGGTGAAAAGACTGCTGTTCAAATGGTTTTATTTTCTGGGAACCTAAAACTGTGGCATAAATCACACACTAGAAATAAAGAAAAAACTAGTTGACAAAACACTAATACCTCACTATAATAGAGACTCGTAAACAAATTTTTGTAGTATAACTTTATAGAGAGATATAAATGGCAAAAGAAATGTCCGCAAATCGCACTGTTACCCCAAATGGTGCCAAGGCTTCTATCCGTAAAGCAATGAGCAAGAAGCGTCCAATCTTCATGTGGGGCCCCCCAGGTATTGGCAAGTCAGACATTGTCAAACAGATTGGTTCTGAACAGGATCGTGAGGTTATTGACGTTCGTTTGAGTCTTTGGGAACCTACTGACATCAAAGGTATCCCATATTACAACAGTCAAGCCAATACTATGACTTGGGCTCCTCCTTCGGAGCTTCCCTCAGATCCGGATAGTAAGGCTATCTTGTTTTTAGATGAACTCAACTCTGCGGCTCCGGCTACTCAGGCTGCCGCTTACCAGCTCATTCTTAACCGTCGTGTAGGCACGTATCGTTTGCCAGATGGTGTAGACATTGTGGCTGCTGGTAACCGTGAAGCGGACAAGGGTGTAACTTATCGTATGCCTGCTCCGTTGGCTAACCGTTTCATCCATTTGGAACTTGCTGTAGACTTTGAAGATTGGCTTCAGTGGGCTACTGCCAATCGTATTCATGAACAGGTTGTAGGCTATGTTGGTTTTGCCAAACAGGATCTCTATGACTTTGACCCAAAGAGTGCAAGCCGCTCGTTTGCTACTCCACGTTCGTGGTCATTTGTAAGCGATCTTTTGGAAGATGATGACATCAGTGACACCACCCTTACTGATTTGGTATCCGGTGCTGTAGGTGAAGGGCTTGCTGTGAAGTTTATGGCACACCGTAAGGTTGCCAAACAAATGCCCAAACCAGAAGATATCCTTAGTGGTAAGGTAAAAGAGTTCTCTGTAAAAGAGATCTCGGCAATGTATTCTTTGACTATCAGTATGTGTTATGAACTCCAAGAGGCAGACAAGAAGAAAGTCAAAGGTTGGGATAATATGGCAGATAACTTCTTTGGTTTTATGATGGATAATTTCCCAACTGAGTTAGTTGTTATGGGTGCCAAAGTTGCCTTAACTAACTATGCTTTACCGTTTGATGCTTCAAAATTGAAGAACTTCGATCGCTTCCACGACAAGTATGGCAAGTATATTATCCAAGCAATGGAAGGTTAAAAAGGGCCCGCAAGGGCCTTTTTTGCTTGCTCTTAAAGCAAAGTGAATATATAATATGTGTATAGTAAAACAACGGAGAAATATATGACTTCAGTGATGAAAGGTTCTAAAATATCAAAGCCCAAGTGGGAAGGTAAGACTTTTACTGCTCAAGAGCAGGCTAAAATTGTTGACAAATTGGTAACTGCTCGTGTAGGTTTGTTACTGCGTCATCCGTTTTTTGGCAATTTAGCCACTCGTATGAAGATGATTGAAGCCAGCGATTGGTGCCAAACTTTAGCCACTGATGGCAGAAACTTCTACTACAATAATGGCTTTGTAAACGAACTCAGTCCAAAAGAATGCGAGTTTGGCTTTGCCCATGAAGTCCTACATAACATCTTCGATCATATGGGACGTCGTGAAGGTCGTGATCCCAAATTAGCCAACATTGCCGCTGACTATGCTGCCAACCAAATTCTTAAAGATGAAAAAATTGGCACGGTTCCAAGTTGGATTAGGATCTTCCAAGATGACAAATATCGTGGAAAATCTTATGAAGAAATCTATGCCATTCTATATGCTGGGGCGGAGAAAATCCATCCGGAAGACTTGGGTGAATTGTTAGACGATCACCTCGACGATGAGGACGGTGATGATGGTGGTGATTGTGAGGACGGCGATAAACCTGGTAAGGGCAAGCGTCCTCGTTTGAGTAAGGCAGAACGCCAGCAGATCCGTGATGAGATCAAAGAGGCTATGATCGCCGCTGCGCAGAGTGCCGGTGCAGGTAAAGTTCCGGCAGGAATCCAGCGTATGATCAAAGACTTAACCGAGCCTAAAATGGATTGGCGGCAAATGCTACGTATGAATATCCAAAGCCTTATCAAAAGTGACTTTAGTTTTAATCGTCCAAATCGTCGTAGTCAGCACACCGGTGCTGTATTGCCTGGACTTATGAATGAGGAAACTATAGATATCAGTGTTGGCATCGATATGAGCGGTAGTATCGGTGATCATCAAGCCAAAGACTTCATTAGTGAGGTCAAGGGTATTATGGATGAATACAGAGACTTTAAAATTAACCTTTGGTGTTTTGATACAGAAGTTTACAATTACGCAGAATTTACTGGAGATACCAAAGACGATCTTTTAGATTATAAAATTAAAGGTGGCGGAGGCACTGATTTCGAAGCCAATTACAATTTTATGAAAGAAGAGGGTATAACTCCAAAACGCTTTATCATGTTTACAGATGGCTATCCCTGTGGTAGTTGGGGTGATGAGGATTACTGTGATACCTTGTTTATTATTCACGGCGATGAGTCCATTGTTCCTCCATTTGGTCAGTACGCCTATTACAAATGAGTTTGAATAGAGGAGAACTAAATCCATTAGATGTTCTGGGCTTGAGGAAATTAAACTTCATCCCAGAACACTTTGCTACTTTAGAATTAGAAACAGGCTATTTAGATATCAAAAAAATAGACCAATGGATTAACTACCACTTAAATAGTAGATATGCAATTGAGCATACTATAACACTGGATAAGACAACAAAAAAAGTTACACAAATAACTGTAATTGGGTTAGAAGATCCTAAAGAAATTACCATGTTAAGTATAGGGTGCCAATTTTTACATAAAAAATAGGAGAAAAAATGGAAAATCAAGAACAAATGACAGAAGGTAATGATGGTGCAGTAACTCCAGAACTAACTGTAAACGATCTTAATAATATCAAACAGGTGTTAGAAGCAGCAGTAAGACGCGGTGCTTTCCAGGCCGGAGAACTGTCAAGTGTAGGTGCCGCTTATGACAAACTAAGCACATTTTTGCAAGCAATCGCATCTCAATCTAAACAAGAAAACAAATAAGGAGTTCCCATGAAACATGTGGGCAAAATGAAGAATAATTCTGCTAGACTAGCTGTAGTTTACAGAACTTTACCAAACGATGCTACCAATGCATTAGTCGTTGGTACACAAGGGTTACCTGATAGTCATCATGACTCACTGATGAGTTTAATTGAAAGTGATTCAGGGCAACAAGCGTATGAACTTGCTGAAGTCTTAGCAACAAGACGATTCCCAGATGGAAGTGTAATGCTAGCGTATCTTCATACCAACGGACATCTTAAAAAAGTACCTACCAATATGGTATTAATGACTCCGAACTCAGTAACACAAGTCCCTTTAGACCAATTAAATGAATTAATTGCTAAAGACAGAGGTGTTAGTGTATCAGAGTTAGCACTTCGAGAAGATGGCTCTCTAAAAGAATCAGAAAAACAAGATACTAAATCTATTGTTCCACCTGCTGATTCTCAAGAAAATAAAAAATTAGTAGAAGATGCACCTTATCATCCTGGGTATGAAGGAGCAGTAGTTCAACCAAATGAGCCTGTTACCGCAGCAGACCTTAGATCAATGGCTGATAAGTTGTTCAAAGAAGCACAGGCCCTAAGAAGAAAAGCCGAAGAAATGGAACCCCCTAAGCCTAAAAAAACACAATCTTCAAAGAAAACAAAATCTGTAGATGAACAAGTCTGAAATAGAATACCTGAATGCTCTTAGATCTATTTTAGAAACAGGAGAAAGTAGAGACGATCGCACGGGAACCGGAACGCTATCTAAGTTTGGCATACAGATGCGTTTTAATTTAGAAGAGGGGTTCCCTGCTATTACCACTAAAAAACTTGCATGGAAATCAGTGGTAAGTGAACTCTTGTGGTTCATTGAGGGCAGCGGAGATGAATTTCGATTGCGTGAATTACTGCACGGTGATCGATATTCTGATAAAAGAACAATCTGGACAGATAATGCTCAAGCATCTTATTGGACAAGCAAAAGATTGCAACGCCACCCGGGAGACTTAGGTAGAATCTATGGTGTTCAATGGCGGCGTTGGCGCAAACCTCTCATCAGGATTAATAAAGTAGTTCTTCAAAATCATGATCAATTAATTGACTTAGTTGATGGTTTAAAGAAAGATCCTTATAGCAGAAGGCATATAATTACAGCATGGAATCCAGGTGAATTAGACATTATGGCATTACCCCCATGTCATATGATGAGCCAGTTTTATGTTACTAAAGATAAAAAACTAAGTTGTCATATGTACCAACGCAGTGCAGACATGTTTCTTGGAGTGCCATTTAACATAGCCAGTTATGCGCTATTCACACATTTATTATCTCAAGTATGCGGCCTAGGGGTTAAAGAATTAGTTATATCCTTTGGAGATGCACACATATATAAAAATCATGTGAAGCAAGTTCAAGAGCAATTATCTAGAAAACCTCTAAAAATGCCTATACTGAATCTAAATAAAGAAATATCAGACATTACAAAATTTACAATGTCTGATATTGAATTAATTGATTACAATTGTCACGATGCCATTAAGGCGGAGATGGCTGTTTAAAAAACCATAACCTCAACTACGCCTTGCCCTTCGGAATGATGGCTTTCTAAAGCCTTAGCAAATACAGCATTTGGACTGTCTGTTTTTTCGAAGGCTCTCCCATGCCCAGGAATCTTACTGGTAACAAGTAGTTCACCCTTATGAACTCTACCAGTAACCCTACACGGAACTCTTCCTTTTAAGGCAATAAACGGATGAGTTGATTGGTCGCCTGCACCTTCATTCATCCTATAAGCAGGCTTTGTACTTACTATTCCCGCCACACTGACATCTGCATCATTCTTAGAAATAGTAACGTCAAATTTTCCACCGATAACCAGCACTGTGCCTTCTGCATATGGCCCATCGGCATGATATCTTTCAGCAATATCACTATAAAGAGCAGCAGATGCTGTTACTTTTAAAATATTTGTATTTGGATTATATAGTAATCCTGCTGTAGAACTACTTACAAATACCTGAGGCGTACTAGTGCTTGTTGACAAAAATGGAACATAAAAATCTGTGTTAGCGTTGGTGGTTGTGAAATTAAAACTTAACGCAGATTTAGCGTAGGTAGCAGTATCAGCTGTAAGGGCCTCTGCAGCCGTTCCCCAAAAATAATATCCTGATAACTTAGTTGATCCTGTATCAGGATTGGCACCTGTTAATGTAATCCCTCTCTTAATATAATTAGTTAATCCTGCTACGGGATAACTATCACTTGACGGTGAACTAGAAACAGCATATTCATTATTGCTAACAATGGCTACAACTTGATCATCGCTACCTATTACCGCTTTAATATTATATAAAGATGCTCCTTGGGTTCCAATAGATGAACTTATTTCGTAAGATCCTTTCCAAGAAGCAATTAAATCATTTGAACTAGGTGGTCCTACTAATACAAAATTATTTCCATTATAAACATATATCTGTTGATTTGTATTATCATACCACAAATCTCCCTGATAATAAGTCTTTGTCTCAGAAGGGTCTGTTTCTGAAATATCTAAATTTGCAAGTCCTTTCCAACTTGCACCATTGTATAAATTGATTCTGTTATTGTTAGAATCATACCATAACTGACCTTCAATAGGCTTCGATGGTTCAGTTGAATTAGAAAAATTTTCTAAAAGTTTTAAGAAATTTTCATTTTGTATTTCACCGTATCCGGCGTAATTTCTTCCTAAAAAAGTTAAATCTGTAGTAGTGTCAAGACTAGCATCTTGAACTATTGCTACAACTGATCCATTAGTTTTATTTAAAATATATGCCATTATGATAATCTCACTACATTTGTCCAGGTATTTACTATGGCAGTATATGCTGAAGTCTTTGAATATTTTTCATAGGCTTCCCAAGCACGTACACCGGTAACCCTTTCTTCTAACCTATAATGGCGAACTTCTGTAGCAGTAAAAGTTCCGCTGGTTAATACTACCTTGACTTCTGACAATAAATTAGTTATGGTAGAAGAAGTTGAAAATAGATAAGGAAGTAATTCTAATCTTACAAAATTATTAGTAGCAGTATAAGTTGCAGTAAAAGACCCCAACCATCCAGAATTATAAGCAGTAGTAAATCCTCTGTAAGGAGTAAGAGTATTACCCCCTACAAAAATATCTCCACTTACCTTAAGATTTTTAACAACAGTTAATGTGTTTATAACTGTTGTTCCCTCGTTAATTATTCCACCAGTACTAGTATTAAGATAATATTGAGATGTTGCTGCATCTGCGGTAAATGTACCAGAAGAGAAAAATAAAACCGGCGATCCATAACTATAAGCAACCCCTACATTTTTTTGATTGCCTAGATCATCTGAAAATAGATAAGGAACATTTGGAGGTTCGATTCCGAATCTTCCTAAATTACCGTCTACTGCTGGCCCTACCACAGTAAATGTATTTTGATAATAGATTTTTAATTGCTTTTTAGTTGTATCAAACCAAAAATCTCCCTCAGTAGGTGTACCAGAAACGGCACTATCCACTGTTGGTTGTAAAGGAGGTTCCCAATTAGTACCGTTGTAAACCTTTAAAGTATTTTGAACTTTATCAAACCATAATTGCCCAATCTGAGGACTTAATGGTTGGGTATTATTAGCAAAATTTGTTAACAATTTAACAAAATTATTGTTAATTATCTCTCCGTAGTTGTTAACATTTTTACCAATTAATGAGACGCTTGTGGTTAGATCATCCACCTCACCATTAGGAATATTAACTAAAACCGAACCATCATTATTATATACAGTATAGGCCATATTATGTTTTGATTATGTAATAAAGAGCAGCGGGTCCTGAATATATAGTAGTCGCTGTTGTCATATCGGGAACTGCGAAAAACCCAGGGGGAGGACTTGGATGGTATTTGGTTTGAACAGCATCATACAACGCAGTAAAATAAGTTTGTGTATGAAATCTAGGAACACCCGGTGTTCCACTATTATTACATAATAACCATGCAGGTTTTCCATCCGGTTTCAATATAGATTCAACTGTTGAAGTATTCCCAGCGAACGGAATAATAGTTCCTGGCAAAACCAACCCAACTGTAACATCATTTAAAAAGTTTTGTTTGCTTATAACTTGAACCGACGAAGTTGTTAAACTTGTATTGCAAACTAACAATGAGTGAAATGCAGTAGCAGATGAGGTAGATACACTTTGTGTAAAGACATATGATGTTATAGTTGTTGTAAATTCAATATTTGCGCTTCCATCGAAGAGAACCGCGGTTCCTGTAACATGCCCCTTTAATCTTATCTCTCTCTTTGTTGCTAATTTTGTAGCAGTACCATTTAAATTGCCGTAAAATACTACTGTACTTGTTGGAGTACCCACTGATGATGCATAAATGGTCCTAAACTTACTTGTTGGAGTTCCTATATCATAAACATCATTCTTACCAGGTTCTATGATAATTCCCGCTGTTCCTGTAGATGTTCCAACAACTAATTTACCAGTTGATGTTGTTATTCCATTGACTCTTAAATTTTCATTTATAGTCACGTCTTTTGATAAATTGGTTTTGCCTTGAACATCCAATGCTGTTAAAATAGATTCATATATTGTTACTTTACCAGTGATATTTGTATTACCAAATACATCTAAAGGAGGACTGTTATCTGTTGTCGCAGTGTTGATTCCTATAGAACTGACTTTAGGATTAAAGGTTATAAATGAATAATCATTGATGCCAACTTTAAATTTTTTAGTTTGATCTGGAGAATTGAAATTTAAAGAGGCTCCGTCGGCATTATTGCTTTTGATTCTAATTTCATGATTATAATCAGGATTCAATATACTCAAGCCTTCGGATGAACTTATTTTTAAAGATCCAGTATGAACTTGAGATGTCGATGTTCTATTTTTTAATAAATCAGATGCCCTAATTGTAGAATTGGCAGAAACAATCAATGCTTCTGCCTTTTCGGCAACTCCATAATATTTTGCTTGATTTTTATTTGTTAAATTTACACCGACTTTGACATTAGTAAAACCATCTATTACCACTCTCGGAATAAAATCATTATTTGAAGTAATGGTAATAACTTTATTGTTAGCCCAATTTAGAATTACAGGATAAAATTGACCAGTGGTACTTTCTAAATAGGTAAACTCTGATCCAGATTTGTCTGCTCCTGAACTAGAATCTGGACCGACAACTTTCCATGTAGTCCCGTATCTAATTTTTAATTGAGCATTGTTTGTATCAACCCAAATATCACCGTCATAGATTACATCTTGATATTGTTCTGCTGGATCGTTAGGTTGTTGATATATTCCACTTGCAGGAGCCCATCTAGAACTAGTATCAGTTCCATCATTTACCCTTAATACCTTTTTATTAGAATCGCTTGTATCATACCATAACTGCCCTTGAATAGCATTATCTGGGGGATAAGGACTTGCAAAATTTTCTAAAAGTTTTAAAAAATTCTGTGCATAGGCAATGCCATAATTAACATATCCTGGACCTGCAAGAACTAAACTTGTATCGTAATCATTTACACCAGAACCACCGCTTGCTGATGGTACTACTACTGTTTCAGTTTTAAATGGACTACTAAATGTTAAAATGTAATTGCCTGCCATTTATCATGTTCCTGAACTTAGACTTTGTATTCTGACAGTATAATCAACTTGAATTAATCTGTTTAATGATTTTTGAACAGGGTGAAATATTACATGAGTTAAAAGAATACCCTGACCTGGACCTGCTGGTGAATAGGATCTTAATCCAATTTCATCAAATACATAAGAACTTTGATTGTTTGTTTCATTATCAAAGGCCAATTGATTAGATGGCTCTCCGAAATCAAGTAAACAACTAACTAGAATATCACTATAGAATGCACCTGCTCTATGCCTAACTTCCATATAATTTCTTGCTGGATCTGAATTTGTTGATCTTTTAGGATCAACACTTTTTGTATAAGTTTGACTATATAGGGTTGCTTCTGTTCCAATAGTGTTAGGAGTTCTATAGGTAATAATTCCAGTAGGATCGATGCTCGTCCCGCCATTACCAAAACACATCTCTCCTATAAATCCCGAATCCTGATTACTCATTGCACCTGCTAGAGCAATGCTGAAATTTTCGTAATGAATAGCATTACGCTTGTTGACGAATACTTCATTCGTAGAAGGATCAAATATTTTTAAATGTCCTTCTACATGAAATCCCATAAATTCTGTTTGATTTAACATAAATTATTATCCAATACGATATTTATCTTAAATTTAATCATCATTATAATTCAAGTTTAAGTACAGTTATAGTAGCAGTTATCGGTGTTACTGTTGAAGTGTTATTAGTTAACGTAATATATATTATGTTGGAAATTATAGGATCTGAGTTAAATCCTATTACACCAGGAGCAATAACTTTTGATAACGAACCAGAAGTGGTCACAACTTCAGTGATTAAATTTACATTGTTGGTAACAGTTGTTCCTACAGGTCTAGTTAAATCAGCCGATTGACTTGTTTGATCTGAATAGATCCTTACTCTAGCAGCATAATTTGTAGTTACTTTGGATAATACATAAGTTTTAAATCCAGAAATTACTGTTGTAGCAGTATCTCCCTCAACAATAGAAATAGTAGAAGTCGATAATCCAATTCTAGACGATATGAAAGATGTATCTGTTCCTGTAGAAATAACTCCTATAGTATTTCCTTGAGAATCAGTAAATGTATGTTTGTTACTTGAATATATATTTTCTCTATTAGATAAAACCAGTCTATTAGAAACTGTAGTTGTACCAGAATTGACTGTGGTAATAACTAATTTTGCTCCTGTACCAGTTGAACTATAACCTTCAAGAGCAACAAACTTTATTTCTCCACTAATTGTACCTGTATTGGTAATAGAGGCTGTATTTGCACTCATGCCTCTAAACTCTATTTTTCCTATAGTGTCGTTTATTAATAAAGCATTACGTCTACCAGATGTAGCACTTCGTCTGTTTCCTATTATGGTAATTACATTAGAACTCAACAAAGTTTGATTGTCTGCTCCGACTAAATCTTCAGGTACTACGCCATCAATAGAAAACCGTGTATTTAAAAATTTTAATTTTGTAGCACCTTCATGAGTAATTACAGTAGAATTAGATTTTATATAATTTTTATAACCGGACAGTCCTGAACCTAATAATATACTTGCAACAGGATAATTCCCTTCAGCATCCCAATCTTGTTTTAAATGTATTTTTTGAAAATCTTGATATCTATCAAGAATAATTCCATTAGGATGAGTAGCAATGTAAAAACCTGTTCCTACATTTGTACTTGAAGAAACTGTATCATTCCAATTTTCTGTGGCATAAAAAGTTAATCTACCAGAAAACTTTCCTCTCGAATCAGTCCAAGATCTTCCTGTGTATCCTCCTGATGCAACTGTTAATAAGTTGTTTCCACTAAGAGCAGGTGTAGGAAATTCATCATTGGCTCCCGCCAATTCACCTAAAACTACAGGATGAGCCGCTCCAGTAGAAATATAATTATTAGTATAACCTCTTATTAAAAATGTTGTATTTTTTGGAGGATTTTCATTTGTTAATAAGATATCCCCGTCAGCAAAATCATAACTTACAAGACCACCTATTTCTAAATTTTGTCTAATTTGTACATTGGTGAAAGATCCTAAAAAAGAAGCAACAGATGCAAATCTAGCATCACTAGTAGGAGTTAGAGATTGCCCTGTACCAAAAAAACTATTCTGCAAAGCAGGTAAGAGATCGGTATCAAACGTTAATCGTCTAGTTATTTTGAGTTGGTCATCTACTACAATAAAACTTGTTGTAGTATTATTAGGACCAAATCCTGTAACAAAAGGTAATTCAGTTATTCTAGTCATGTTTTAATACCTTCTCAATGTTGCACCCTTGTCTGTATAAATGTTATCCGATGGATCTAATGTTAATGGAACATTATTTGCATCTAACAATCTTGGATCTCCTCCGTAGAAATAAACATCCGGCAATTCTGCTTCTTTTTCTCTGATAAATTTAGACCTGTTATCATTACTTTCTAATAATGATTGGTTTTGATTCCAAACATATCCTTCTTTTTTAGTCAAATACAAGTGAACACCCGGTTCTAAGCGATCTCTTATATTTAATGTCAAATGTTGATAAAGTAAACTTACAGTAATTGTCGATTCTATACTAGAACCTGCTAGATTACTAAATCCAAAAACTGTTCCTGAAGTTTCCGAATAAATTGACGACCATACTACAGTAGATGTACCTAATGTACCTGTGGTACTTGTTAGAGTGTTGTTAGTTATAATAGAACTCGTAGTCCAATATGACGTAGTATTATTAGAATCAGTTAAGTGAAATGATACTTTAAATACTTCATCTCTCAAAAGATTAGGAATATTTCCGTAAACAGAAGTTGTTACAGTGCTTGTAACTAAACTTGTTGTTAAAACTTCAACTTCAAACTCTTTTGGTATTGTTAGAACATCATTAATCTTTTCATAATACTTTTGGTAACTGGCTTTTTTTAATTGGTGTCCACCGAAAAAAACGGTTACTTGATCAACTGGTAAAACTGATGTTGAGGTATTTAAAGTAATACCACGTTTTAAATTACTAGGAACAAAAGTTGTAGAAGTATCATTTACATCAAATACAGGAATAGTGTAAACCGAAGCAGTGTTTGTGATTGTTGAATAATAAAATTCTGTTTCCCAATATGGAATCGTTTGAAATATACCCTGGTCAATGACTTTTGTACCTTCATCAAGATAAAATGCAGGACTAGTTCCTAATGTTCCCCTTCTTAGATCTTGTAATTCGTCAAAATCCTGATTGAAAAATTCAATGCGCTCTCTATCTATCAATACAACTCCAGGTATATTACGAGATGGATTTGTTGGACTTAAAATTGTCGAATCGAAAACTTTTATTTTTGTATCATAAAATTTTGCGTTATCGGTTAAAAATGTTGTATGATAAGCAGATAAACGCTTAAAATGATCTCTCCCAAAGAAATCTTTGAAAATCCTATAACCGTATACTTTATTCATATATTCAGGATTTTTAATAGATGTAACCATAATTCTAGAAGAAGGACCTACAATTCCTGGAGCAATACGCAATGTTCTATTATCTGATAATACTTCAAAATCTGTTTTATGAATTATAGGAATTCCATCAACGTAGACCCAAACATAACTTTCATCTTGTACAGGATATTCTAATTGATACAAGTTTACTCCGTTTGGATCAAAAACTTCATTGTTCATAAACAATTGATCATGGTTATTAAATGTGGTTACTTTAACATTATTGTTAGATTTAGATTCTCTAAATTGTAATATATTTCCACTAATTACATAATCATAAGACGAACCGCCTAATGCCACAATAGAAATATACGTACCATCTGGGTATAAATTGGGAACTAACTCAATGGTCTTTGAACTTAAATTAAAATTAAAATCATAACCCGGTCTAATACGCACACCATTAGCATACACAAAAATATCGGCAGCAGTAATAGTGCTAAGATAATTTAAAGGTATTCCATTGTCTGATCTGTTATCAATATCAAAGACTCTATTGTCATTAGATTTAGTATAATTGCTGGTATATGGAGGTTCTAATCTTCTTCTAACCGTGCTCAATGACGAATTGCTTATTTCAACTAAAACCTTATCACTAAAGGGTTCCCAAGATCCAGGTGGATATGCCAAGTTAACATTTGATGTAGGTGTTATAATTTGAAAAACTTCCTCATTCATCTTGTTAAATTTAACATAAGGAGTGCTGAAAAACCATGCTTCAATAGTGTTAGACATCGATGTTGCAGTATTCAAATTATATACCTGAACTGATGCTCTATAACTATCGTTAAAATTTCGTTTCAAAGTATAATATGCTCCAGATGTCACAGTGCTACCTATCTCTTTACCGTTCAACATGACATAAACATATTCTACATCTTCATATGCAGCTAGACTTTCTACTATACCAGTGGATGTGCTAGAATTTCTAGGAATATCAATCGATTGCTGATCGATTAATCCTATACCTCCTATCCTAACAAATACATATTCGCCCTTCCCTGAAGTTGTTTGAGGTGGAATAATTAAATATCTACCGTCAATAAAGAATGTGTTAATTGATAAACTATTAGTCACAGTAGATCTATTAAATATTTGACCTCCATAGGTTACTCTTATTCCGGAATAAGCATCAGGGAACGTGGAAATTACAACAGTTGTAGTTTGGCCGGCAACAACATTAAAAACTCCTGCAACAACTGTAGCATATGAATCTGGGCCTTTGGTGTAAACGTTAATACCTAAACTATCGGCGGTATGTCCGGGAACAAGTTCTTCTGGAGCGAAACTAACACTAGGTGACATGAAAGCATCACCGTCAATTATTAAATCTTCAGGATTTACACCCAAGGCGTCCATTATAACGCCATTACTCCAAGTTCCCCCATCGTATGCGGTATCAATTCCAGCAGGATTAAAATCATCTGACCAGAATTCTATATTAGGATTCGTGAATACTGTGGCAGAAAAAATATAACATGTATTAGACGTTAAATTATTAACTTGTATTATTGCTCTTCCAGGAACAACAGTGTCGCTGGATAACGTATAATAAATCAAAGAGGGCGATGTGCTTGTAGTAATAACAGAATTATTGACCTTTACCACATGTTTACTAATTTCAGATAAAGGATTATCTGTAATAATTAAAACATTCCCGGATGTGTTAATTTGATCTATTATCTTCATAATTATTGTAAATCTCTAAAATCATTACCCTGCTCAGAATTTGCAAGAAATCCCCCTGGAGGTAATGGAGCAGCAGCCGATTGCTGCGAATTTAACGAAACATTATATGTTCCAGATGCAATTATATTTTGAGATGAATCTCCTATTTGAATTGTTAGATAGTAGGCTGCATAGCCTTCACCGTTCGTATCATATATAGCACGACCATACCAACCATTTGCAACATCAGCAGAATTTATGTACACCCAACTACCAATCACTGGAGCATACCCGTTTGTGGCAAAATAGTTTGTGTCTACAGTTGATCCAAATCCAGGCCCAGTAAATTCTGCCGTGTTTGTCCAGGTATCATATGGATCAACAATGGCTCTTACATAATAATTATTATAACTTATTGTTGCAGTATTGTTAGACCATATCTGTGTGGCAGGCGTTACTGATACACTGGATGGGTAAACAGTATAACTCGCATCACCAATCTCTATACTTATAGTTCCAGTGGTTCTAATTCTAACTTTTCCAAATGCCTCGGCACCGTCCGATGTCTTAGCAAAAATATTACTTGGTGATTGACCGAAATTAGCAACAACTTGATCTACAATTTCTATATCAACATAACTCTGTCCAGAAACCAATCCAATGAGGCTGACAGCATTTGTTAAACTAAATCTAAAGACATCATTTGGTTCGTAACTATCTCCCACAGTAGCAGTAAATGTAGTGGTAGCAATTTGTTTACCAGCATAAGGACCACTTCCACTGCTCAATATAAATGCGCCTGAATAACTAGAAGTTGTTAATTCTGTAATTGAAATTGAACCAGAAACTGTAGAAACTACAAACGGTAAAGATTGTCCAACTGCTAAATTACT
>Ga0129333_10001561_pt1 | contig 20818 bp, 9 predicted proteins | sample CPB6_08_DNA_FD_94474 | JGI IMG/M metagenome (GOLD analysis project Ga0129333, IMG submission 94474) | Freshwater to marine salinity gradient microbial communities from Chesapeake Bay, USA - CPBay_Sum_0.6_0.8_DNA | ecosystem: Environmental > Aquatic > Marine > Coastal | place: USA: Chesapeake Bay... | reverse complement strand
TGTATTGATTTCATTTCAAATGACATCCTTGGTAAAGTTATTTGTACAGGTTTGTTCAAATCTGCTTGTTGCCTAATTCTCGCAAGAAATTTTTGAATTGGACCATAAGCAAGAGGAACTCTCAAATCACTAATGACGGTACTATTATCAGAGTCTTGATGTTTTATGTTTATCTGATTAAACAAAGTTCCAAAACCAATGATGGTTTTTCTAATAATTTCGTGATAGTAATAAGTTCCTAACATTAATAAGTACCAAAAGGATTCGATTCTGAAAAATCTAGAATAAGGTCTGCTTCTTCTTCAATTTCATCATTTTGACTATATTTATCGTAAATATCATTTTGATTATAAGTCTTAACTGAGAATATAGCGCCAGACTCTTGACCAATAATTGATTCACCTGGATAAAAATATGGTTGAGTTGAAGATGCTCCCACAAAAGAAACTTTGAGAGTTCCGTCATCTGAATCCCAAGATTTAACTCTAGCTTTAAGTCCAGATCTTTGTCCTACAATAATTTCATTAAATTGATAAGTTCCAATTCCTGTTAGAACCTCTGGAGCAGCAATTGTAATCGCTGGTGGGTTATTAATATCATATCCTACTCCAGGATCACTAATCAATATAGATTCGATGGCTCCAGAAGAATTGATTCTACTCTCAGCACGTGCAGTAGAACCAACTCCAGGTGGTCCAGAAATAGTTACAACAGGATTTGTAGAATATCCTGCTCCACCATCACTTATTACTATTTGAACAACTCCGTATCTTTGAATTTCTGTGGAGCACGTTGCAGCCGCCCCAGTTCCAACACCATTACTAATAAACGTGATTGATGGTGGTACATCTCCAGTGTATCCAACCCCAGCCTTTGTAAATAATAATCTCTGAACAGAAGTTACTCCACCTTTGCTTGTGGTTATAGCAACTGCTCTTGCATCTGTATGTCCAATTCCAGCAGAGGCAGTTCCAATCGCAACTACAGGTGCTACAGTATATCCATATCCATCATTATTTAAAAATACTTGCCTTACATATCCTGTGCGAACAATAGGATTTGCCAAAGCTGTGTATCCATATCCAACCATATTAAGAGTAGTTATAAATCCAATTTCCTCAAGTTCTCTATCAACTTCACTAATTCCAGTATCAAGAATTTCATCTTCATATTCGAACAATTCACATTTTAGTTCATAAACATAAAGTTTTCCTAGTTGATAAAAAGGTTGCTCATGTTCTACAAATTTAACTTCAAATAATCTTTGACCTAATGGAAAATAAACCAAATCACCTTCTCTTGGTCTTGAAGATAATTCAATTTCATCTTGATCACTACCTGTTAAAAAAGGAGATATAAAGTCTTCAAATCTTTCTTTTGATATTGTAATCAACAATTCATCTCTCAGACTCATACCAAACTTGGTAAGAATATCTCCAGCTCCTCCATATCCATCGTAAGTATTTACATATGCTTCTAACGCAAAATTATCATCAAATCTTGATGACTGAACTTCTTGTATGACCGTTTTTTTATTTACAAACTTTCTTGGTATGTAAATAACATCGATACCATACATTCTTAATTGCTCGTTAATCAAAGATTGAACGAGTCTTTGTTCAGAAGAAGAACCTTGAAGGAAAAAGGGATTAAGAGCCATTATCCAATAAAATCGTAAGGTGGTAATTCGTGCTCTGATGCCATTCTTTGTTTTAAGATATCAAGTTCTCTCACAGCGTCTTCATATATTTCTCTTCCGTTTAATTCGATGCCGCCAGGTAATTTAACTCCTCTAAACTTGATAAGATTTTGACCCCACTGTTTTTTGATTAAAGATGTTAAATATTGCTTTAAAAAACTATCATTGTAAATTTGACTGAAAGATGCTGGATCTAATGCTCTGTAACAGTCAATTACCATAAAATTTCCAACTGATTGTGAACCCCAATCAATATCCAAATATAAACGATCTTGTCTTTTGTTAAATCTTACTTGCTTATCAGTAGTTAACAAAAAGTCAATGTCTTCCAAATAACTTTTTGTCATTGCATACTGAAGAAGTTCAACAGAGTTAAAATAATATAAGTCATTTAAAAAGAGTTGATACTTAATACTGAATAAACCACCAGAAATTGAACTAGTGTCAAACTTAAATATTTTTTCTATACCAATTACTGAATCTGGAACTTGAATAAAGTTTGATGATTCATAAAAATTAGATGTTACTGTTCCATATCCACTAATATTTGTAGATGTTGCAGTGGTAGTTACAACACCTACTCCATTTGTTTCTCTTCCTCTTCCTCTATCAATATCTGCTTGAGTAATTTCATATTTTAAATACATTCTTTCGACACCATCGAAGTGTCTTTCCTGGAAATATTGAATAGCATCATCTACTAAATCATCAATTTGATCGTCATCGACATTGATTTCAAGAACAGGAGCTCCTAGTTTCCTTTTACAATACTCTATAAGTTCTTGCCTGGTAGATGGTTTTGCCATTTTATTCTTCCTTAAAATCTTTATCTATGGGTCTATTCAATTTTTCTATTTCATTTCTAAGTGTTTGGACTGTTGCTTCTAAAAGAATGACTTGATTTGACAACTCAGATATTTTTCTATGGTATGATTTAATCAAAAAATTAATATCAACCTCTTCACCAGGATTATTCATTTTAATAATTTCCTCCATCTAGAGTTGCAGTCCAAGTGGGTCTGTTAGTATATATGATATTAGTTGAACTTGGAACTATAGAAAGATTTTGAATTTGTCCGTTATTACCCTCTCTTCTTAGGTTGTTGGAAGTATTAAATGTTCCTTCAACCCCAATAAGACTTACAGAAGAGAGTGTGCCACCAGTTTCAACAATTCCATAAGCATTTGAACTATCTTGTTTAATAAAATCTCCTGTATTAACTACAATTGAACTTGGTAAGGTTAAAACAACTTTTGTAATAGCAACTAAAACTTGTTTAGAAGTTATAGTTGAAGATGAGGGATTATTAGTAGAAGTTTGAAGTCCGTCTACATCAAAATAAACAACACCATGCGTGTTAAAATCTCCAGATTGATAATAGATACCTTTAATGTCTAGGTATCCTCTAGTTCCAGTAACAACGCTATTTGTGATTGTGGCATCTGGAATATAAGTCCAAGATCTTGGTGTAGCAGCACTCCCTACATTTGTACCATCAATATATCCGAAAAATCCTGTTTTATTATTTAAAAGTCCACTGCTAGTGTTATAATTAAATCCAATACCACGATCAGTATTTGTATCATAAGCGTGAGTAACAGTTAATTGTGTGGTTGTTGATATTCCAGAGATAACTGCTTGAGATAAAGTAATAATCTTATTTGGAGAGTCTACAGAGGTAACAGTACCTACACCTGAAGGAGATAAAGATGTGCTTCCACTAATTACATCGTCTGTATTAATACCAACAACTGAATCTAATCTGATTGTTGAAACACCAGTTATAACTGGTGTCATAACCGTTCTCTTGCTCGTTACGTCACCAAGAATTATAATAGGATCATTTACGTCTACCGTGCTTGAATTAATTGATGTTGTATTTCCATCTACCTGAAGATTTCCTTTTATAATTACTGTACCTTCGTTACTCAATCCATCTGGATATGGATCTATGTAAATTTCAGTTGTTCCGGGTAAAGTAGATATTACATTATTTTCTATCTTAATGTCGTCAAAGGTTGAAATTCCAGAAACACCTATAGAACCACCGACAAAAAGATTTTTTTCAATTCCAACCCCACCTTCAACTACGAGAGCACCAGTATCTTTATTGTCCGATTGCGTCGTATCACCAATTTTAATTGCTACACCATTTTCAAAATACCAGTCTGCACCTTCAATTTCAAACCTGTCATCAGTTGTTTCATCATAACGCATTGCTACGTTTTTATCATCACCAAAATTTAAATAAGTATCATCTGGAATAATTACACTACCAATTCCGGCAGGATCTAAAATAATATTGCCGTTAATGTTGGTAGAAGATAAAGTATTAGAATCTAATCTAAGGTTATCTACGTTCCACTGATCTACTTTCAGTGATGTTGTACTATCACTTGTGTTTGTCGCTGGAGCAAGAACTGCTACAACTCCATTATCAAAATTTCTTGAATTAGTTACTCCAGCAATTGCTCCTGGAGCATGTTCCATCATCGAGGTATAATAATATCCACCAACTGGAATTACATTTAAACCATCATCTGCGATGTAAATTCTATCTCTATACCCAACACTTCCGGAATAACTTCCAATACCAGTTATGTAAGCAAGTTCACCCCAACTTAAAGATGTAGGTAGAGCGGTCCCTGTAGACCTTTTAATCTTAATTATACTTGCCATATCTTAGAAAGTTCCCCCCTCAACAACTAAGTTTTGAGTGTTAGTGGGGGTCAACTGTAGAGTCGCTGTCCACTTTTGAGTAGAACTGTTATACACCAAAACCATACCATTTTGTAAGTTCGAAGCATCTACATCTGTAAGTTCACTTAAAGCAAGACTGCCTGCACCCGCTAGTGATGAAAGAACTTTAATGGCGTTTTGTTGGCCTACTCTGACCTTTATTTCCGACATCTAAGTATGAACCAGGTTCTAAAATGTATTTATACTGGCTTCGAATCGAAGTTGGCCAAAACTTCTTGCTGTTTCAAGTATAACTTATAATAAGATTTTGCAATATTACGCAAATCTTCAACATTATCAATTTTGTCTATTTCCGATGAATATTTAAAATATTCAAAATTCTTACTCAAATTTTCAAGTTCAATTTTATCTGGATCCATTTAAAAACTCCTTTAATAAAGTTTTAATTTCATCAATGTCTGACTTAATTTGATCTATTTCTTCTCTTTGTTTTTTTCTATCTTCCTTCATTCTAATATATTGAGAATATGCGAATGTATCACAATTAACAATTGCTCCAGTATTTTCATCTCTAAAAAGATTTTTATGCCCTTCAACTGGTATCATTATGCTAGTGCAATAACTCTTAAATCTTTGAATCTTACTGGCTTTGCTTCATTAGTTGAAGACATCACTATTTTAATAACGAAACCTGTAAATTGATCAAGATTATCTGCTGTAAATTGATACTCTAGGAATTCGTCATCATTACTTGGTCTTACATAAGCATCAGGTCTTCCACTATTTTTAGAAGAATCGATAACTACATCGCCATAACCATCTCCATCAGTATCTCTTAAATTATCATATCCTGGGAATAAATCGTAAGTTTGACTGATTTCACTAGAATCTGATTTAAACAGACGATATAGAACTCTAAAGTCAGCTTCAGATGCTCTATAGGCAGAAACTAAAACTTTCAGTGAAGATGCTGGTTGTTTTAGATCGATTTTCTTAGAAATATATACAGAAGCATGAGGATCTCCCTCTAAAAGATTTGCTCTTGCATCAGTAACATAATCTGAAATAGGATTATTTACCCTACTTCTTCCAAGAACAACGCTTGCATTTTTGAGATTAATTGCTGGAGATAGATTTGAATCTCCGCCGTTGTTCATATTTACTTTTAATGTAAAAGATTTTTGTGAGGACAATCTTGCAGATTCATTTTTCTCAGAACACATCAATCTTGGAGAATCAAGAACATTTTCTTCGTTAAGAGTTATATTTTGTGGTTCTTTTGATATAAAGGAAACTTCAGAACCACCAGCACTTGTTCCAGATACTGTATCAATAGTTGAATTTACTGTAGTACCCTCACCTGGAGTAAAGATACTAAATTGTGGTCTAATAATATTAAATTGATAGTTCTGAGAAGCAGAGGCATCAGTTCCTCCAGAAATTTTTTCTTCAGTAAACGAAAGTAGTGATGATCCACTGCTTCTGCCACTTCTATCAACTTCTAGATGATAAACATCAAAATCTCTGATACTCTTCAGTGCTTGTGTACTAGGTAAAGTATGAGTTGTATTAATTCTTGTCAGGGACACTCCGTTTAATTCATACTTATAGGCAAGATCATTTAGATAGTGTGGAGTTATAGTGGTTCCCTCAGCACCTCTGGTACTGATTCCGAGTGATCCAACATTGATCCCATCATAATACATAATTTCATTATCAACTTTAATATATCCTTTAGAAGTGCTTATTCCTTCGAAAGTTGTAAAGTATGATGTGTTAGCAACAGAAATTGTGCTGTCACTTATACCCATATTTGCTGTTATTCTAATTGGAGCAGTTGATGGGCTCACATTTTTAAGTTCAACAACGTTGTTGTCAGCTTGCATACCATGATTTGGATGATATACTCTAACAACATTTCCAGAGTACAAGTTATTATAAACGCTAGAAGAACCTCTAATGTCAGTGTTTGCAGTTGCTACAGCAGTTGAAGAATCATAATAAATTAAATCTTCGCCGCTAGTAAAGGATTCACCCTGAACACCAGTTAAGTAAAGTGTATCGATACCGTCGATTGTTCTTACAGTGAGTTGTGCTCCAGAACCTCTAACAACGTTGCTAGTTGTTATTCCTAATATATCACCAACAACATAACCATTTCCTGTGGAACCGACACTTAAAGTGCTTACTTGACCATTGCTGAAAACAATTGTTGCTGTTGCTCCACTACCATTACCAGTAATGTTGTATAGTGAAACTCCACTAAAGGTTCCATCAGAATATCCAGCTCCAACATTTGTAGTGCTAATCCCACTTCCAGCACCGTTTAATCTGGATCCAATATTTTCAATATATCCATAGCTTCCTGGAGCAGAAACTGATCCATGACTTATTTTTTTACCAACTGTCAATATCGATGACATTGTTGTGGTTGTTGTTATACCAACTTTTAATTTTCTTGGATAAGAAGTAATTGGATTTTCAATTAGTTTTTGAATAATATTTTCACCTGCTCGTAAAGGTGGATTGTAGAATACAACATCTCCAGAAGTGGATGTGAAGTTACACTTATATAACTTAAATTTCAGATCTTGGAATTGATTTGCTGTCCAAATACTTCCATTTTGAGATCTAAACAAACTACCGCCAAGATACTGTCTTGCATAAACAACGCTTTCAGCAGAAGGTAATGTGCTTGTGTTTATACTCTTCTTGCCCATCGTAGCAATCCAAAGAGTATAATTATCACTACTTGGTGCTAAGAATACTAAAGCGTACTCATTTTTTGGTTCTAGATAAATTGGCGATGGGAAAGTAATTCTGGTTGGAACAGAAGCATCAGATGTAACTGTAATATCAGAAGGTTCTAAAGTTACAGTTGCAAATTCATTTACAAGATTCAATGTTGGAGTTCCAAGTTCAACGGTTCTTACTTGTACCTGTAGTTTTTCAACTTCATCTTTTGAACCAAAATAAACATCTACAGAGCTAAGATACGCTCCAGTTTCATCTACTGTAAATGATTGTGCAAGTGGATCATATCTTTCTACAGTTGTTACGACTGTTGTTTCAGTCCTAATTGTTCCTCTTGTCTGATAAACAGTTTCTGCGTTAGAAGAAAGACGTAAATCTCCTGGTAAAGGTGGAACACTTGAAGGATTTGCAGTAATTTTAAATACTCTATCACCTGTTCTAACTCTAACCAAAGGAGGTGGAGTTACATTAGGATCTCTAATGAAGAACGTTCCTAGAATATCTCCAAAAGTATCAGATATTAGACGAATATTGGAAACTGTGGCAACTGCTCCACTTGTTTTTCCTACCAGTTTAACTCCAATTTCAATATATCCACCATATTTTCCTACCGATTCTTCCGCTAAAGAGAAAGTATCAACGTTTAAGATTGTCGATGAAGCAGAATATGCAGTTGGAAGAGAAATAGTTCTATTGTATGGATTGGCGTTGTATGTTTTTGTAGGACTTGAATAGTTTCCTGATTTATGATCTGGTCTTGCTGTTCTGAAAGTAATTGTTTTGAGACCAGCAACATATCCCTCAACATCTTCACCAACATTAAATGATCCAGAAATCATCGATATTTCAATTAGTTTTGGAACATAGTCAATTGAACTAATGCTATCCAAAGAAATATAATGTTGTGTTAATGGTTTTAATCCTTGACCATAGAATTGAACATTTCTAGATCTTGCGTATGGATCTTCTTGGAATGTATTTGTAACCGTGGCGGTTTGCTCTCTTCTAGGACCATGAGGAGTTGCAATGCGTCTTGTACCTCCATCAATTCTAATTCTGATTACTCTCTCCCATTCATCAGATTTTGGATTGAGAGAAACTAATCCAACATATTCAATTACGTTAAAGGGATTAACATTTTCAACTTCGGTAGCTATTGGTTGTTCTAACCAACCAACTTCATTGTAATTTAAAGTAATCAGTTCTCCAGTTTTACGTACATTTGAGTCAAGTAAGGTTAGATTCTGAGAATAGTCCGAAGTATCGGCATTAAAGTTTGGAGATAAGGCAATTCTTGGTTTTACTGACCAATAATCAACTGTACTAGAAAGTTCGCTATTTTGAACATCACATTTTAAATCTGTGTTTGTTATATCTAATAAGTCTGTATTTTTAAAGTCATCTGCAAAAAATCCAGATTTAAATCTTGTTAAACCAAGATCATCTTGTACTTGTAAAGTTTTGGTGTCTAATTCTAGTAAAGATAAAGAAGTTGTAATTTCCAGATTTTCAATTCTATCCTCTAATTTACCAATATCTCTCATTGTATAGCGTCTATTATCAACTAATACAATTTTTGCATCATCTGGATTATACAGGTATGCTGGAAGAGTAATGGTTGCAATATCCATCGTCTCTTCAACATTTAGAGGGACTTTTGGATCAACAGAAGATACTCCTTTAATAACTGTAAATTGACCAAATTTATTTAAAACTACTCTGTCAATTCTTGGTAAGTAATAACTATATCCAAGTAGTGAACTTTCATCTGGAGATACTATTTGGGAATTTTGTAGCGTCGTAAATACTCTGCTTGAAAAATCAAACGGAGAGTTTGTTGTAGATGTAAATCTTTGAACTCTTGGTCTAAAATCAAGTGTATCTGAAGATCTCAATCCATTTGATAAAATAGGAACATCAGAAGCAAATCTATCGTAGTCATACGAATTGACAGTTATGATATCACCAAGATCACTTGATGGTATTTCATAATAATTGAATATTACTAATAATTGCTTTGTTGGTGGATTGGCATCAGTCTGTCTTACTATCTTAGAGTAGTCATAGTATTGATCCTTTTGCCCTTTATCCAACTTATAGTTGGTAGTGATGTCAAGATAACTTCCTGCGGTAATTGTTTGTATGTTAGAAGTAATTTTTGATTCTTCAAAAATTACATTTTCTCCAACTATGAATCTTTTTGAATTTAGATAGACAATCTCAACTTCTGTTGAAGAAGATCTGGTAACTAACTGTGCTATAGATCCGCTGGTAGATCCTACAATTTTTTCACCTAGAATTGATGCAGTATCGAGGTTTAATCCAGAAACAAATGTTAATTTATCTAAAGTTGGTGCCGAAGTGTCTAAAGATTCGTAAACGGCAATAACATTGACAACATCTGGTAAGTTAAGAGAAATTTCCTTATCTTCAACTCTCAATCCATAAGCACTACTGGTAGACAATCCACTTATGGTTGTTGAAATACCAGATATTGTTTTATTAACTGTTACTTTTTCACTTCTTACTAAATTCTTAGTTCTATTTTTAATTACTTGCTTTCTTACTGTTACATTAACTGTTACATTATTAGTTTGACTTGGAGTTAATCCTGAAAATACAACTTGTTGACCGTCGTTTGAAATCGTGACTTGATCAGATCTTAATTGTTGAATTGTTCCATCAATATAAAATACTGAATATCTTTCAGCATCAAAAGCTTCAAAATAACCAGTTGTTACATTAGTATCTGTAATATTAATAGTTAAAGATCCAACAGAATTTGTGCTTCTTTCTCTAACTTGTGTTGTGATTACTAAATTGGATCCAGAAAGATCAACTGAAGAAATATTTCTTGCATTCAAAGGTGTATACAACGAAGCATTTTCAGAATTTTTAATATCAGGAATACCTATGGTAAAAGTAGCTTCCGTTGTGGTTATTCCTGTAGTTGGAAGTGCTCCATCGCAAATATTAGCAATTGTTGGAACAGATGCCAACTGCATGGTTCTACCATCAGAAGAAACTGAAACAACTCTGTTAAAAGTTTCTGTGACAAATCCTACTCTTTGATATCTAATGATTGCATCACTTCTAATCCCAGTAAAAACTTTACCTGGACAAGTTGCTATTCCGGCAGAGTTAATTGACAGTCTATCAGTAACTGTAAAGTTATTTGGAGTAAACTTATAAAGAACCGTATCGGCAACAAAATCTGTTTTTAATCCGGAAGATATTGCTGTAGAATCTTGATAAACTGATTTGATATCTTGAACATTATATGCTTTAATAGACCTAATTACTCTACGAAGAACAGGGGACTCATTGATAATTACACTTTCACCTTGAATGAAAGTTCCTGATGTTTGAGATAACTTAATTACTGTGCTACCAGCAGCAGCGTCTACAACGTATCCAGATGCTCCGCTACTGGCACCACGAATAAATGAGGTTGCTGAGCACTCGGCAGAGGTTAGCGACTGATTGAGAGTCAGTTCAGTGTACGTTTGAACGTCAAATAAGTATAAATCCCACTCAGTTGAAGCGTTACTGTAAGTTGCGTCAGTCAAAGAGAAAGAGTATATTCTTGCTTTTCCAATTGAGGTTCCAGTTCCAGCTACAGTAGAATTTTTTCTTTGATTGTATAAATCAACTGTGTTAAGTGCAGAGTTGATTCCAACAAATGGTGTTCCACTAACATTATTAACTCTTAAGAGATTTCCCATCTCAAAAGGAACTAAAGAAGTAGGAACAGATTGAGTATCTCTTGGTTTTTCTATATCAATAATAGTGCTACCAGCATAATCATAATCAAATCCACGAACGTAAGCCGTTCCTGGAGAAATTTTTACGCACATTAAATCATCAGATGGAGTATTACCCTGATCTGTTTTTTCTGATGGTAAATATATGCCTTCGTTTGAAATTCTATCGTTAAGAGAATTTAGAACATCTACTGCAAAAGGAGTTACGGCATAATTTCCAGATTCATCATAAGTTCTTTTTGCAAAATAATCTTTAATAATAGAATAAGTTGATTTATCTTGAAGTTTTCTTATTTCTCCATTTTTAATTCTGATTAATTCTATAAAGTCTTTATCGTCTAGATCGTCTATATCTTTTTTAGATAAAATAGCACTTATTTTAAATCTATCCGCCCCTGGAGAAGCATAATTAGAAAATCCACGAGCATTATCATTTAAACTATCATCATCGTCTGAGGTTACTAACTCTTCAAAAATACTCAGACCAACTCTATACGAACCGTTATTTGCATATGGATCTAGGATTACTGTTGAAACACCAACATTTACAAAACATCCCCTCATAAAGTAAATGCCTTGGTTCATTCCAACTGCAGAACCAATAGCATTTGGATTATTTCCAAGAACAGTCGCAACAGTATCTCCAGAATTGATTACTGTAGCACCATTATTATAAGTGATATTTTCGTTTATGACTAAATTTTCATCTTCCAAAAAGGTTGTTCTTTGAAAATCAGTACCGGAAGAAACGTATTTGATATAAAGAGTAATATTCTCAACATCATCTTGAGGTGGTACGCTATAATTATTAACAACGGCAACAACACCTGAAGTTTGACCCTCTAAACGCTTCCCAAGTAATTCATCTAAGTATAAAGTTACATCTATTCCTAAATGTGTCTCTTGAATTTTTAAAGAAAAATACTCACTATCGTATGTAACAGATCCAGGGATAACCATGGATCCTTCTTTAAAAATATGACTACCAAAAGACTCTATCTGATTCTGAAGTATTGACTGGAGTGTCGTTAATTCTCTTGCTTGAACAGGATATCCAGGTTTAAACAGAACTTTATAAAAGTTCTTATCTGCATCAAAATCATCAAAGTAAGGACTGATATTTAAGTCTGTTTTTTGGGACATCTTTAGAATTCCAGTATGATTTTAATATCTTCTTTTTGGCGAGTGTTTCGAGTAATTATCGCTCGATTATCTAGGTAAATAATATCACCCGACCCTTTATTTATCTCAGGAGTCGCAAGACCAGATGTGAAATTAACTCCAAGATTTATAACTTTATTTCCTGTTGGATTTGTACTTATTCCTGTAAAATTGGTATCAACAGATGCACTAAATCCACTTGGTGAAGCAGTTATTTGATTGCCAGACGATTGAAAATCTAAAACTTTGGAAGAAGTTGAAACTCCAACGTAATCTTTCTGATCTAGAGTAGTTTGATTGAAGTATAAAGAACGATCTTGAATATACTTCATAACTTTAGTTTCACTATCATATGAAGCAACCCAACCATAGGCAATTCCATTAGTCACAACTTGCTGTATTTTATCTCCAACTGAAGGTGTTCCAGAAGTAGACGAAAACTTTAATGCATAAGTGGAAGAATATTGACTGCCAGAGTATATTGTCGTAGATCCTATAGAAGTTGGATTTTTAACAATTCCAACTTGGGCAAACTTTGTATCTGTTGGAAAATCTTTTGTTGAATCGTCAAATCTTGAATAAACTAAAACTTTATCTGCACCAAGTTCTTTGTAAATATCATAACCATGACCTCTTGAAGGTGGTATGATTGGAATTAATTTAGCAAAATCTGATGACGAATTTGAATTTATAGATCCTAAATCCACCATTCCATAAGTGTATCCCTTTCCACCAGCAGAAACGGTTGTATTCGTTATTCTTCCATTGACAACATCAATAAGAACTTTTGCACCAGTTCCATCTCCAAGAATATTGACTTCTTGACCTAATCCATTTGAATAATTTGAACCTTGTCTTTCAATGTAAACCTTTTTAATTTGGTTTTCATTAATTGTTGAATCTCCGTTTTCTCTTACCGCTTGAATTTGTGAGTCAGTTGATGATTCCCAATCGCTTGGTAAGGTAATATATTCTGTGGAATCAAATTTTACAATATCACTTGGATTAACAGTAAACAAATATTTCCAAACATATCCATCTCCACTATCACCCGCTTTTGATGGTTCTAAATCTGTAAAAGTAGGTTCATCTTGAGATGCATTACCAGTGGTGCTAATTCCAGAGGAACCGTTGTCAATACAAATATAAACTTTATATTGACTATTCATAACATAATAGTTTGCATCATATAATCTAGAAGATGATGTTATAGGCGAAGGAGAAGTTAAAGAATAATCATGTCTGTACATTTCATATTTTACTCCTCTTGCCCAATCTATTCTACGAATAATTCTACGTACAGTAGAAGAGGATACTTTTTTGCCATATAAAGACACATCGCCAGTATGAGACAAATATGTAAAGTTGTCTACTGGATTTGGAACACTTGTGTTCCAATTGGAAGTTCTACCAAAACCTACTTGTGTTGCATTGGGTAATCCAACAAACACATAATATGAATTAGCAGTGTTCTCAACAGATTCTACAAAATTTTCAGCATTTAGTATTCTAAATTGATCTGTTACAATTGAGGACATATTTACAGGTTTTTTTCTATATTTATATTGTTATCCGAAGGTTTTCTTGAGAGGTCCTTTATCTCTTAAACCATACCCTCTTCTTTGAATAGTTGGGAATGTTGATAATCCCGAATCTATTGTCAATCCAGTAACTCCAATTGAAACTGGTGAAGGTGATCTGGACACATCGAATAGTCTTCCCCAAGAGAATCTTCCTACTGGAACAGCAGAAGAAATTGCAGTTGTTGCCAATCCAACCACCGAAGTTCCAGAATGGATATTAGTAATTACTTGAGCATTTTGTCCAGAAGCGGATATTGATTTGATATAATAGATATTATCTAAGAAAGAAGTTCCAATTCCAACAATTGAGGAATTTCCACCGTCAACAGAAGTAACTCCCGATCCAACTCCAGTTTCAAAAACAAATATTGGATATCCTACCGATAGATCAGCAAATGGGGTTGCTGAAACTGTAGAATTGAGGAACAATTTAAGAGCAAGAGGATGTCCGCCAGTTCCTGCTGAAGTTGTTATTCCTGTTATAATTCCAGAGAATCCCATAACCTCAGAACTACTAATGTTTGTTATAGTTTCAATCTTAGGAGAAGGTGCTTCAACAATTACACTTGGTGGTACAGACTGAGTATACCCTAGACCTGGATTTACTATCACTGGTGAAGAAATCGAACCACCAGATATTGAAACTGTTGCTGTAGCAGTTGTACCAATACCAACTCCAATTCTGTTAGGAGATGCTATTTTAATATTGACCGTTCCAGTATATCCAGCACCAGGATTTGTAATTGTTAGTGCAGATATAGTTCCTGCAGCAGATACTGTAGCAGTTATTCCTGCCGAAACTAATCCAGCATCCTGTGCAAGAAGTACACTAAATCCTGCAATAGATGTGCTGCTTACATCTTTTTCATAATCAAACAATTGAACATCATCTACAAAGATTTCTGTGTCACCAGAGGAAATATTTTTAATTACTCTAGCAGTTGGATAAATTTGTCCTTCAATCGAATCTCTACTCTTATATACGAAATCTCCATTTATAATTTTATCGACTTTTTGTTTTGTCCAGAATAAAGGTTTGTAGTTGTTTGTATCAATACCTGGTCCAGAATAGATGTTGGTTTCAATTCTATCAGATCCACTCAAATCATCAACTCTTCTGATCTCTTGATCTACTGTTCCCTGATAGTTATCATTTTTAAATATTTGAACATCATCACCTATTTTGATAGTTTCTGTTACATCTACTTGTACAGTATCAACTCCTGTTGTTCCTCTGTAGAAGAAAATTGCTAGTTTATCTTCAACTCTTGGTGCTTCTGAGAACATAATAGACGTACCGCCATCATATTCATATGCTTCACCTGGTTTTTGAATAACACCATTTCTGAAAACAAGTAAAACTGTGTTTAGATCAATATCAACTGAATCTGGATCAGCGGCATCTATTTCAAAAGAAAGAAGTTGAGCATTATAATATAAGGGGAATCTCTTTCTAGATCCATCTTGCAGTGCTGTGATTGGATCAATAAAGTCTAGATCACCAAATTGCCAAGCAGCGAATGAATCGGTAAAGATATCTAAAACAGTTAGTTCAAAATCTGCCAGAGGAGCTGCCAATCCTTTTGTAGTTACTAATCCAACTGGTTTGAATACATCTCCAATTCTAAACCCATATCCAGGTCTGGATATCTTAAATGACTTTACTTCAAATAGTGTTGATCCAATTCCAGTTGTTGAAGAAGCTCCAACATCTAAAGAAATTAGTAGAGAAGATCCAGTGTCTGTAGTTGCTCCAATACCAAATCTAGAAACTCCTGTTACTGGTAGATTTGAATAGGAAGGTTCTGGTATGCTAATTTTTGGATTTGTGTATCCAGTTCCACCATAACTTACAGTGAACGAAAGTGTTCCACCAGCACCTACCGTTGCTAAAATTATGGCAGTTGAACCAAGACCAACTGAATGTGACGTTTCACTTACTCCTATGGAAACTGTACCATAGTATCCAGATCCAACTCTATCAGTAGTTCCAAGTCCAACTGAGATAATACTTCCTCCAGCTCCAACTACCGCTGTTACTGAAGCACCGACTAAAGGAGCAAATCCTAACCCGTTAGTAGATCCGAGAGAAACAATAACACCACCTCTTGGAATTTGGTTTTGATTAACGTCATAGTCTGAAATAATAAGTGCATTGTTTGATGAAGTTATTCCAGTAAATCTAACAGTAGACACACCAGAAGACGATGAAGGAATAAATTCATAATTGTTTCCAGCATTATTTTCTGTGGTTGGTGTCTGGAAGACATCATTGATTAAGAGAACGGCAGTCGTATTTACTCCAGTTGTGTTTATACCTTGAACTGTAACATTAAATGTTCTACCGATACCGGTAAAGTTATCTGAAATATCATCATATATGTAATTTGTTGAATAATTTTGTCTCAAATAAACTCTACCATCAAAAGTTGATCTTACATATGATAATTGTGTTGTTGGATTCTTGGTTATTCCAGCATTTCCATAAGGAGCATCAGTAAAATAAATCGTACTACCTTCAATATTATATGATCCTCTGTATACTCTTACAGAAGTTCCGTCCGTGTGAGTTGCTACAGAAGATCCAACAACTGCTCTAGATACAGAAACAAGGGGATAAGTTCCTAATCCACTTACTGGTCCAGTTACAGAAGTTCCTATTCCAACTGAAATAACATCCATATATTCATTATCAATTTTAAGGATATCTCTTGGTCTAATAGAAGAAACTCCCGATAGAGCAAATATGGAAGATGCTGTTCCAATTTGCCCGCCATTATTGACCAAACTATAACTTAAAGGTGTAAACGTCAATGGTTTCTGGATAACTCCGTCTAAGGTAATGATAGATTTTTCATTTCTCTTAGACATTGTTAGTTTATGGGCATTTCCACCACCTAGAGATGTAAATGTTACACCTATACCTGCAGAAGCATATGTTGGTGTTGTTGCAATTTTAAAACTGTCATTATCAAGTTTAATTGCATAAACCGTTGATGGTAAAATATTGGTTGTTCCAATTCCAACTCCACCAGAAATCTGAGTGGCAGTAGATCCAATTCCAACTGCAGTTGCTGCAACACCAATCAATGTTGAATCGGGTGTATACGTCAGTTGTTCTCCAGTGCTAAAGAAGTGGTCATTAATTTGAAAAACACCAGTTACTGGATTCAAAACAGCAGTGGAAGATGGATTAAACGTTTTGCTAAAAATAGGTGTTCCTTCAAACTTCAGATCAAAAGATTTTTTATTAACTCTTGATCCATTTAAACCGCTATATTGAGATAATTTTATTGAATCTCTTACTGAACCATAGTCTAAGTTCGGTGCTTCATTATCATTGTCGTTGGCAGAATATAAAATTTCATTAAAACTCTGAACTAAAACATTGGCAGAACCTACGTAAGTATCTGGATAGAACGCCAAAATTACATTAGATCCAGTTAAACTTCCTCCAAAAGTACCTATTCCGTTTGTACTACCAATTGATAGGAAAGGATATTGGGAAACATTTGTATCAGTGCCATCATATGACATGATAACCTGGTGTAAAGAACTGGTGTTTCCATAAGAAACTTTGACTGTGGATTTAACAGTTAAAATATTTTCAGTGCTAACACCAATAACTGAGGTTGTGCCAGAGGATACATTATAATTTGACTGATAGTAGGCACTTCTTTCGTTCCCACTAATTTGACCTGAACTTAAAAATCTATACGTACCAACACCTACTGCAGTCGTTCCAAAACCAACAATTTTGCTTCTGATTGAAACTGCATTTGACGTATTATTATAATAATCTAATCTTATAGAACCAGAACTTATTGTTGGTTGGAATATTCCAATTTGACTAGTTGTTATACCAGAAGTAGTATCAAAATAGTATTCTGAAGTGTAAGTATTTGTTCCATCGTGATCTATGTACAACTCAACATAGTTCATTTCTTGAGTTGCTGAATTAATCACCTGAATATTGGCAAAAATACCCTTATTGGATGATGTTGATGCCGAAAACACAGTTACTGTGGTTCCAATTCCAGCACTAGTGTTGATACCGCTGAGATTTATGAATCCAACAGACTGAGTTCCTATTCCAGGAAGATCACTATTAAATTCTGTTTTTAATACTTTAATATCATAATCTCTATTGTATGGATCTGTAGGAATAAATCTTAACGAGGCAATATCAAAAGAGTCTTTATCAGCAACAACTTGACCAATAGTAGTCTGTGTTGCAGTGGTTATTCCACTAGCGACTAAAGATTTTGATAGACTGTAGACATTATCATTTGTATAAAGTGCTACTACTTCTCCAACTTGTCTAATATTTTGCTCAATATCGGAAATTTGATAAAGGTATTTTACAAAACTACCTTCAATTAGATCCATATACGTGTAAGTATTCAGATTAGCATTTGTATTCTGGAAACTTCCACTTATGTCGTCTATCAAGAGAACTCTATTAGTTGAACACTTTACATAATCAGTTAACTTTTTATTTTTAAATTTAATGAATTTAGATCTTGTGGATACTGTATCTACATCCAAAGATAAATCAAAATAATTGATGGTATCAACTCGTTTTTCATCAATAACATCCAGAACAATTATATCATTTGTGGAGGAAGCAATTGATACTCTATTAGGTCTAGAATTAATCTGAGTATCTGCAAAATTCTTCATTCCACTAGGGTGAAGAAGTCTATTAACTGAATTGACTATTTCTTCGTATTGAACTGTACTCCTAATGGAATACGACATATTTTGATAGTAGTCGTTATCTGGAGAAACTTGTGAAAGAGTATTTAATTTTCCAGTATCAGTTGACCATCCATTATCTTTTTTGACAGAATAATCAATATTGAATTTTGCTTTTCTATCTTCAATATCTGAAATTGTTGCAATAACTCCAGATTTCTTACCCTTTATAAGATCTCCAACTCTGATTTGACTGTAAGTTCCTAAGAACTTAACATAGTCTCTTTCTGATATTTGAACGAATAGATCTCTTTCAACAAAAGATGTTCCTGTAGAAGATTTTACTAGGATTTGTTCATCTAGTAAAAACTTAGAAAATCCTTGAATTGGTTCAAAAATTGGATAATCATTTTGATTAACTACAAAAGCATAACTACTTTGTGAAGTTTTTGCTAATCCTGCGTTAGTTGTAAGACCAGCAACACTGAATTCTAATCTTGCTGGATTAGAATTTACGTAGTTACTTACAGTGAAGAATCTATATCCATAATCGGCAGAATTAAATCCAGTTCCAGTAGAATCATTCTTTTGAATGTTTTCTATGAAAATCTTATCTCCTGTAGCAAATACTGCTGTTGTAAATCCAGTTAATGGAGTTGTTAAGAAGCACGTAACGATTCCAGCAGGGGATGAAATAATAGTATTGATTCCAACTCCATTGCTATTGTTAATTGCAACTATATTTTGTTGCGAAGAAGATAATCCTTTTGGAGGATAAAGCACATTAACAGATCCTACAGCAGTTCCATTCAAGGTGCAAGTTAAAGAATCGTTGTTTACAAGAGAATTTGTTGCTGGATCTACTATGATTAGATTTGGTGGAGTTGAATAGTTCTTACCGCCACTAACAACAGTTACTGATTCAATAGTATTTGAATTGGAAAGATAATATGTTGGTGAAACATATGCATCTGGTCTTAAAGTTTTATCAGAAGGATATTCGAATCCTTGTTCTAGTATTCTAATTTTATTAATTTTTCCTATTTGATCGCTTATGGCAACAATATTTGCATCTTGACCATTAGCACTTGTAACTGAAGAAAATCCAGGTATGGAATTATAATTATATCCACCAAAAATATTTCTAATTTTCTTAATTCCACCAGATGCAGTAAGAGAAGTTGTCGAATACTTTAATACATCCGTATTAGAAGACGACAAGAATGTCTCATTCGGAACTTTGGATAGTGAAACGGAGAACGTTGTAGACCCAACACCAGAAATTGTGTAAGTACCGTTATACTCATTATCTACAAAACTAATCTTCGAATAGTTTTTAACTTCAGTATCAGCAGTGCTAATGAAACCAGACTTTTCTACAGCGTAGAATAATTCTAATGGCAGACCTTCAGAATGTTTTAGTGTTAGCGATGCTGTAGTGCCAACACCAACTGTTCCGATACCTAAAATATTGAAGTTTGTTGTATTTCCAACAGAAATAAACTCGTTATTAAACTCTTTATCGTAGAAGAGTTTTAACTTATATCCAGATAGAGAGGAATGTGAAAGATCAAATTTTAAATCTGAATTATTTTGTACTTTTACTGGAGGATTTACAATCTGCAATTGATGTTGACTTCCACCAATACCAATAATAGAAACCGTAGTTGGATATGGTCCTTCTATATCTTTATGTGTTTCAGCAAGTTTTATAGTATTATCATCAATTTTGTAGATAAAGTACGTTGATGAGGTTAATCCAGAAGCAATAGTATCAGATGCTGTATAGAAAACCTTATCTCCAGTATTAAGATGAGAAGCTCCTATAGAAATTGTACTATTAGAAGTGTTAATTCCTGCAGAAGTAAATCCAATTGGGTTGAAAACAATTTTATCAATTGTTGGGTTGTATCTAACATCAATTACACTAGTAGTTCCAAATCCAACTGTAGTATTTGGTTTCACTTCTAGAGTTACAATATCACCATTATTCATTTGATGAGAAGTTGAAACTGACACAACTGCAGTTATTTTCTCAGACTTTCCAGTTACTTGTGTATAATTTGTTTGCAGCGAATATTCATAGTTATCAGAACCATTTGATGAAAAATACAATCCATCAGTATTAGTGGTTAATCCAACTGATGTTGTTAGACCAATATAATTTTTCGACTTATTAATAGCGTATACTGTTTGAGTATTACCAGTTTGTGGAAGATTAAATGTCGAACTTGTAGGTTCTTGAGATACAATTAGAGCTGCTCCTGCAGAGGTTTTTGTCAGGGTTAATTGATCACCAGTTTTAAATGGATGATCTGGTAAATAAATTGATTGGGTTGGAATAGAGATTGATTTCGTAACTTCACCAATTATAAAATTGGTTGATATTCCAATTCCTGCTGTTGTTCCAAGACCAACTGACTGTTTAGGATTAAAATAAACTTTATTATTAATTTTT
>Ga0129333_10001559_pt1 | contig 20826 bp, 28 predicted proteins | sample CPB6_08_DNA_FD_94474 | JGI IMG/M metagenome (GOLD analysis project Ga0129333, IMG submission 94474) | Freshwater to marine salinity gradient microbial communities from Chesapeake Bay, USA - CPBay_Sum_0.6_0.8_DNA | ecosystem: Environmental > Aquatic > Marine > Coastal | place: USA: Chesapeake... | reverse complement strand
TTTAAATTCCTTGTCAAGGTTTTCTACAATGCACAAGGACGCAAGTTGACTGCTCTTGAATGCCATGATATTTGTTGTGCCATTGCCAATGCTGTGATCGTTGGTGGTGTTCGTCGTTCTGCCATGATTTCTCTCAGCGATCTATCTGATCGTGAGATGGCTCACTGCAAGAGTGGTGCATGGTGGGAGCAGGCTGGTTTCCGCTCATACGCAAATAACTCTGCTGTCTATCGTGGTCGCCCACCGATGGGTCAGTTCCTTGAGGAGTGGACATCACTGTACAACAGCCACAGCGGTGAGCGTGGAATGATCAACAGAAGAGCCTTGCAGGAGCAAGCAGCCAAATGGGGCCGTGATGAAAACTGTGAGTACGGAACAAACCCATGCTCGGAAATCATTCTAAAACCATTTGAGTTTTGCAATCTTTCAACTGTTGTAGTTCGTCCCGATGATACAGCAGCCACTTTAAAGAAGAAGATTGAGATTGCCACAATTATAGGAACTGTCCAATCTACCTTCACCAACTTCCCATATCTTCGTCCAGAGTGGAAAAAGAACTGTGAAGAAGAAAGACTCCTTGGTGTCAGCATGACTGGTATTTATGACAACAAACTTACCAGTGGTCTTGAAGGAAAGCCAAAGTTAATCCGTCTACTTGAAAGCCTACGCGATCAGGCAACTGCTACAAATCTTAAGTGGGCAGAGAAACTTGGAATCAATCCTAGCAAGTCTATCACTTGCGTTAAGCCAGAGGGAACAACTTCTTGCTTGGTAGATTCTGCATCTGGATTGCATCCAAGATACGCTGATTATTATTATCGTCGTATTCGCATTGACAAGAAGGATCCAATCTATAATCTTATGAAGGATCAAGGTGTACCCTGTGAAGACGATGTAATTAATCCAGGTAACACTGCTGTCTTCACCTTTGCTATGAAGGCCCCAAGAGGAACAGTTACAACCGAAGATCTTCGTGCTTTAGATCACTTGGATCTTTGGAAGACTTACCAAGAGCATTACTGCCACCACAAGCCATCTATCACTGTAAACTACCGTGATTCAGAATTCCTTGAGGTTGGTCAGTGGCTTTGGGAAAACTTTGATGTTGCAACCGGCATTTCATTCTTGCCCGGTGGTGATAGCCACACCTATGCTCAAGCCCCCTTTGAGCAGATTGATTCTGCCACCTATGCTGCACATCCAAAAGTTAAGGTTAACTTCAAAGACCTTTCTAAATATGAGGCTGAAGACAATACCGAGGCTGCAAAGGAGTTTGCATGCAGCGCAGGAGGTTGTCAGATAGTTTAATAAATTTTCCTCGGTAGCTCAGTAGGTAGATGCGGAAAGCTGTTAACTTTCATGTCGCTGGTTCGATTCCAGCCCGAGGAGCATAAATAAAAAATTCCACCCAAAAGGTGGAATTTTTTTCATAAATATTTTTGTCAGGGATGGTGGGTAGTTCCACGTAATCCTTTTGGAGTCTTTCGAAGTATTCTCCATCGTATTACTAAGGAACCACCATCTCTGGCAACGATATAAATATCTATGTTCACCATGTTAGTTGGCATTGACTATTCTATAACCTGCCCATGTCTTTGTTTATACGACGAAAGACAACCATTTAAATTTGATAATTGTTTTTTTTATTATCTGACTAACACTAAAAAATTTGCAGATAAAATTTTACCAAATATTACTGGTGAAAGTTTTCAAGAATATGTACAGGATGTTGATAGATTTGACACCATATCAGATTGGGCTATGAATCTATGCATAGGATCCTCTGACGTTGCAGTAGAAGGCTATTCATTTGGCTCCAAAGGCCGAGTATTCAATCTAGCCGAGAATATGGGTATACTTAAACACAAGCTCTATAAAGCAGCTATACCGGTTACAGTGATAGAACCATCTAGGGCAAAAAAGATAGCTACTGGTAAAGGAAATGCAGATAAAGAAGCAATGTTTAATGCTTTTACAGCAGAGACGGGAATAAATTTAATGCACAAATTTGGTCAAGAAAAATTAAACAATCCTGTTACTGACATTATAGACAGTTATTTTATTCTTAAGTCTCTGATTCACTTAAAAGATTGTCAGAAAGATTGATAACTTTAAATTCATAAATTGGTTCTAAAATTGGAACTGGGTTTAAAGTTATTAGTTTATACTCGCCATTTTCAATTAACCAACAATCGCCACTAAAATTAAAAGACTCAACGATTGGAATTATAGAGATATCAGAAACAGGAATCAAGACCTGCGAATCACCATTATCAATTAAATGTCCCAGCAATTCGCTTTCGTGTAAAAAATTATACACATTTGTATTTTTCATTATAATTTTTTGAACATTGTATTTCATAAAATTATTTATCTTACAAAACGACCAGCATTAAAAGTTCTACTTTGTTCAAGTTGATCTCTTTTGTGTCTTGGTGTCACACTTTTTACACGTTCAATAACTTCATTCCACGCACCACCACAAACTTTTGTTGGTGTTAAAGTAGTATCGTATGCTATGGAATTTGATTGCTCTGCCCAATTTTTAACAATTTTTTTCTTTTTGCACTTTGGACAAGGCTCGGAGAGTGGTTTATTATTTTCCGACATTTTTAAAAAGGTTTCAAACGAATGTTTGCACCCTTCACATTTGAATGAATAATTAGGCATTTTTTGTTTTCCTAAAACTAATTAGCATGTGGTCAAATAAGAACCCATAAGATGGTTCTTTTGGTTTATTTTTAATTGGCATCTTGGCCTCTTTGGGAGTTCTATTTCCTTTTGCCAAATTGCATTTTTTACATGCCGTTACCATATTAGTCCAAGTTGAGCCTCCGCCCTTACATCTAGGAACTATATGATCTACTGTAGCTGTTTTATCACAAAGATCTAAACCACAGTATTGGCAAACATACTGATCTCTATGAAAAACATTTCTGCGGGTTGCTGGAACTTTTTTATATGGAAGTTTTACGTAGTACTTAAGAATTAAAATTTTGGGAATTTTAACAATTTTAGAAACAGAAACTAATTCATAGTATTCACCAGTAGTTTCATCTGCCCACACTTTATCTTTAGTGAGTAATTTAAATGCCTTTGAAATCGTAATGATATTCAAGGGCGTATTGTCTTGATTCAACAGGAGTACCTGTTTCTTCATACTTCTTAAGTATTTATGTAAATCTAAATATTTTACAGCCATGGATAATAATAAGAATAAACAATTTTTTTGGCAAGTCAAGGATTTTTTGAGCAAAAAACCTACGCCAGCTCCAAGTGTACCACAAAATGGTCTTAAATCTACTATTAATAGTGTAATAAATTCACCGATCAATAAAGCTGGTCCAAATATTTATGAGGATAAAGCTCGTATAGTAAACAGCTCAAATGATGTTAAAAATTCAGTTGTTAATAACATTAGTTCTTTCATTGATGCTACAAAAAAACAAGCACCAAATATGAAAGCTTATACTAAAAATATTACAACTAATCCTTTCAATAATGTAAAAAAATGAAACCCATACCACCAGTATTAAAAAAAATATTGGATGAAGCGGTTGTCAGCCCACCGTCTGGCAACTTATATGGTGTTAGAGTTGGTTCAAAACGAAGCTCATCTTTACCACAAATTAAAGCATATGATGAAGAAGATACCGAAAATGAATTGTTTCCTACTTTTTTGTTAAAATCAATATTACCAACCGATACACCCCCACCCCCCTCAGCCCCTTCTCCGCCACCCCCACCACCAGATCAAGGGCCCCGGGGACAACCTCCAAAACCAAATTTACCAAAAAAACCATCTTTGGCAAGGCAAGATGTTAGATCTAGTGGAAAAGAAACTACAGTTCCTTATCAAACAGGCAGAAGCCCAAGAGAAATTTCAAGATATAAACTTGGCCAAGAAGAATTAAAAAATATTCGTGGTAAAGGCGGTGCGCCGGCAGATTTTACTCAACCTTCTTTTCCAGGTGAAAGAAATCCATTTGCTAGATTTGCTGTTGGATCAGCCGCAGCTTATTATCCATTTACAAAAAGCTATGAACTTAGTAGAGAATATTTAACTAAGGGTTTACCCGAACCAATTGCACACTATGGTTCTTTTGCGGCAGCAATTCCTCCAGCAGAATTGGCAGCACAAGCTGCCACAGTGGGAGTACCAACAGCAGCAAGAGCACTACAGGCAGGTTTGGGTCTTTCAAGAGCTGCAGCAATAGCAGGAGAAGCAACCCAAGCAGCTACTGCGGCTTCATTAAGAAGCCCTGCTACATGGTTAGTTGGCGGTTATTTGGCAACAATACCTTATATGGTAGACCAAGAAATAGAACTGGCAACAAAATCAGCAGAGCAATTAAAAAAATATGAGCAAGAAAAAGAATCTGAAAAAAGAATGCTTCAGCAATTAGGTGTTTATGAAGAACCAGGATTCTGGGAAAGAATGCAAGATGCTTTTGCAAAACAAAGCATTATACAATCAAGACAGGGCCCAATTGGAGCGGCCAGGGGATTTTAAAATGAAAAAAATACATCCGCTATTAGATATAATTTTATTACAAAGATATGTTCAAGCCCAATTGATGGAGCAGACATTACAGTTGCCAAAAATTCCATCAGTAAGACCACCTTTACCAAGACCCTCTTATGAGCCCTGGATTGGCAAACCAACAGCAGAATCGCCTAAAGTAAAACCTACTAGAAGCACTCAGTTTGAAATTCCACCACTGAGCTCAACATCTCAAGCACCAAAGATTTCTTTACCAGATGCTGAAAGTATAATTGCAAGTGAAATTGAAAGTGCTTGGTCTTTAACAAAAGATCTTAAAACAATTGTAAAAAATGTAAGGCAAAAGCAAGGTGATTTATATGGATTTTATCCAGAATTGGAATCTTTTACAGTTCAAAAATTAAAAGAAAAAACTGGACAAACAGAACCAGCAGTCGCAACTGAAGTTGTGCCTGATCCATATACTCCTCCAGCTCTACCACAAAGAGAACCAGATATAGATGAGCCACCTGTATTAGAAATACAACCAAAACCTGAAGAAGTTACTTCTATCTCAAAATCTGCTTATCCTGAATTGCAACTTTCCCCAGAATTGGCAACAGTTTTAGCTGCAGCTATTTCAGCTAAAGCTGGAACAGATTTACAACAAGGATATGAATCTCAAGCTAAAATGAAGCGCGATGAAATGACCAAAAGATATACAATGCAGGGAGAAATGCCTCCACAGAAAGCATCAGACTTTAATATTCCAGATTTTGATTATGAAGGTGGACCGGATAAAATCAAATATCGCGAAGACGGAATGGAAGGATCTGATGCCAGTCTAGATGCAGATTTGATGTTAGACAAAATCTTAGGAAAATATTCTAGCACTTTAAGATTAAAGTGATATAATATAAAAAACTGTGACACAATCATTTATACATTTATCTAATATTATACCATCGGTAGAATTAAAAGAAATCCAAAAAAATGGATCTAGATTTTACACAACTCCAGATGGAGACTTTCCAAGTGTAACAACTGTTGTGGGATTTGAAAAACAACAGTTTTTTTCTGAATGGAGATCAAAAAATCCAGAAGAAAGTAAAAGGGTTACTTCAAGAGGGACAAAATTTCATAGTTTAATAGAAAAATATTTAAATAATGAGACTTTAAATTTGGATGATGAAAATTCAAATTTAAAGTCTTTGTTTTTATTATTAAAACCAGAAATAGACAAAATTAATAATATTGTAGCGTTAGAAACACCTCTGTGGTCTAAAATTTTAGGTTTAGCTGGCAGGACAGACTGTATAGCAGAATATGATGGAAAACTCTCTATCATAGATTTTAAAGCTAGCACTAAAGAAAAAAGAAAACAAGATATTGAAAATTATTTTACACAGGCAACTGCTTATGCTTTAATGTATCAAGAGAGAACTGGAATAGTTATTGATAATTTTGTAATTTTAATTGCATGTGAAGATGGATTGCGCCAGGTATTTCAAGATAAACCAATTAAATATGTTAAAAAATTAAAAAAGGCAATAATAAATTATGGAAATAAAAATCTTAAAAACCCTTGAAGAACAAGTAAATAAAAAATACTCTTTTCTTTGGACTAGAATGAACGATAATTCTAGATCTGCTTGGTTTAGGAATGATTTTATTGCAAAAAATGGTGGATTTTTTGAACTAGAGGGAAAATATTGGAAATGGGTAAGTGCCGTTAAAGAAAAAAATGGCTACAAACTAAAAAGAGTTGATACTGGTCAAGAAGTATTTTTTGAAAGTATGAAAGAGTTTGGGGAACAACACGGATTAACAGCAGTTAAAATTTGTGAACTTTTAAATGGAAAGCGTAAAACTTATAAAGGGTGGACTGCAGTTGAATTAAGAGAAGTTAAAGAAACAGTTGGTTCACATATAAAGGAAAAAGAACCGGAACCAATTAAAATTAAAAGCTATAATGGCGCTACATTTCAAAATATTAGCACAAAAGAGATATTAATTGTTGAAAATATTGCAGAATTTGCCAAAATTAATAATCTTGACAAATCTACTTTGTATAAAGTAGCTACAGGAAAAGTAAAAAGCCATAAAGGGCTAAAACTTTATAATCCTTTAGACCCTTAATTTCAATCATAAATAATTGAAATGAACTTAAGGGACTTTTTATATCATCTAGTTGAGGATTCTCGCACCAAGGCAGATTCTTTCCGAACTACTGGCCAAGCCATTAAAAAAGAAAGAGCTATTGCTGGTTCTTCGGATAAAAAAGCTAAAGATGCTGCGAGAAAACGTGCTGAAAGATCTAGACAAACTCCAAGAGCACAAAAGTCCAAGGAAGAGCTAGTAAAAGAAATTACTCCCGTAAAAACTCAAAGCGGAAGAGTTCAATTAATTTTTAAAGATTCTTTTGATAAAGGCAAACATACTAAACTTAGTAAAAGTGAACAGCTTTCTTATGAAGAAGCTAAAACATATACAAGAGAACCAAGTTTTGAACAAACCGGTGCATCCAAATTATTATTTGGCGATGTAAAACAAAAAACCACAGCACCACAGCAACGGGGTGCAGGAAAAGAACAATCACAAACGACAAAAGAGAGAACAGTAACCACCAAAGAACAGCCGAAGAAGGAAGTTGCTGCAAGAGGTGAGCCGGATGATTTAAAGCAGCAGGATGGTGAACTTCCAAAAGAAAAAAAACAAGCCAAAAAACTTTCAAAAGAAGAAATTTTTATGGCCATGTCTCAGATGACACCAGAACAATTAAGTCAAGTTCCATTTGAAATACGCCAAGAGTATTTCATGCAAACAAGAAAACCAACATCTGGAACAACATTTGATTCATTGACATTTGAAAAATTAACTAATGTATTTGGTATTAACACACTAACTGCTGTTCCATACAATCAACAAGTAATTAATGCTTTAATTTTCTTAGCTAAAATTAAAGCAGGCGCATCTGATCAAGAAATACAATCATATGCAGCTATTGCTCCAAATTCATTAGAATTTACAAAAATAGCCTTTTCTCAAGCAAGAAAAATATTATCCCAAATGGGAGAAGAGTGTATTCAAAAGTTAATATCTGCTGCTGAAACCGGATCTCAGCCAACGGCTGCTGAGGGTGCGGTAGATATGGAATGTGGAGATTACAAATTTAAAATTTCAGCTGGTGGTGAGTTTTTAATTACTACCGATAAATTTGATCAAAAATCAAAAGTATTCCGTGGATTGTTGAATGCAGCTATAACACAAACACTACAAAATCCAGGAATTGCTAGAGATCCTAAAATGCAAGGATTTGCAAAAGAAGCTCAAAGTATTTCTTCTTCATATGGAAATATGTTAATGAGTAGAGAAAGTTTTGAGACTGCAAAAAAAGATCCAGAATTGCTTTCTCAACTTCAAACAATAGAGTTAACAGATTCATCAGGTAAAAAATTAGGACCAGTAGTAGATCAAAACGGCAAACTTAACAAATTTGCATCTTTTGAAACTTATCGAGATACTTTATCAAAAGCTACAACAAAATTATTTAAAAATACTAGCAAAAATCCATCAGAATTTGCAGACTTATTTGTTCAAAATATACTAAAAATTTATTATCGTGGAGATATAATCAAAGATCCAAAAACTGCTCCAAACCATTTAATTACTCAAAATGGTATTTTTCCAATGACCGATTCTTATTTTTCTGAAGTTTCAAGAACTGCTACAATAGAAGTAAAGCCAGTAAAAGCAGAAAGCAGCACAGACAATATTTCCCGCACAGATAAAAAATCGGCTTTGATGAATAAATTTTTAACTGTTGTTGAGCAAAAGGAACCGGAAAAACCAAGTATCGAATCACTATTTGTATCTAAGGATACAATAGATCCAATACAATTAGCTTTAAGTCAGGCTTCTCAAAATATGGATTTTGATATAAATGTAAGTCTTTTACCTGGTTTTTCACCAAAAGATTTAAATGTTATAGAATACAATTACATTAAAATTGGAAAGAAAACTATAAAAATTCCGGTAGAAAAAACAGAGCTTATTGCTTTAGAACTTCAAGAATCTGTTGCAATAATAGCAAATGATATTTTAATTGAAGCTTTATCTAATAATTTTATTTTATCAAAACTTGTAAAAACAAAATTAATTACATCAAATGAAGCAAATTGGATGACAAATCCAAAAATGTTAAATGAAAATACTGATGGATTAAAAATAATTTATAAAAATTTAGTAGAAAGAGCTGAAGCTGAACCAAAACTTTTTTTATATGTTTTAAATGCATTTCAATTAAATGAAAAATACCAACGTGATTATAAAATGGAATATCGAAATTATCACGGAAAAGCAAAACAAAGAAAAGAAAGAGCAAAAAGAACTGCAGCAAGAGAAGCCTTAATTAAAAATGGCAAAGTTAAAAAAGGTTCTAGTATGGATGTAGACCATAAAAAACCATTGCGGAGCGGTGGTTCAAATGGTATAAATAATTTACGTCTACGGCATAAATCAGACAATAGATCTGATAATGGTCACAAAAAAGGTGAAAAACAGGATAAGGATTGGAAATGAGCAATAAACGCATTGAACCAATTTTAGAAAAAGTATTTGCAAAATCAGGACTTGGCAAATGGTTTAACAAAGAATCAGCCGGCGGTGGTCCTGGATGGGATCGCTACAATACTAAAGGAGAAAGAGTTGGAAAATGCGGTGATGCTGAAGAAGGTGAATCCTATTCCGCTTGTTTAAGTAAGCAAAAAGCAAAATTATTAGGAAAAGAAAAAATTGGTTCTTTTGTTAGACGTAAAAGAGTTGCACAAAAAAAAGCTGGCCGTGGAACTAAAGGTTCTGTAAAAGGTAAAGGAAAGAAACCAGTTTTTGTAAAAACTGGAGTTACAGAAGTAAAAGAATCATTTGATTTATTTTTGGTAGAAAGTCTTTCACATATTTTTGAAATGTCTTTCCCAACAATTTCAGTAAGTGAACTTTTACCTTGTGATATTATAATCAATGAATCTGGAGATATTTTTGATATAGATTATATCACTGAAGGTGATGAATATCATATAATTGGAATGACAGATCAAAATGGAAATGAATATGAAGAGCATTTTTTGCCAGAAACTGTTATGGGATTTATTGATAATACAGAAGAAACTTCATATAATGAATATGGTGATAAAATAGAAATACACGAAAGCGAAAAAGCAAAAGTTAAACTTAATAAAATAATGCGCGGTGACGTTAAAAAATATAAAGTTTATGTAAAGAATGATAAAGGAAATGTTGTAAAGGTAAATTTTGGCGACCCAAATATGGAAATTAAGCGTGATGATCCAGCTAGGCGTAAAAATTTTAGAGCAAGGCACAACTGTGATAATCCTGGACCACGTTGGAAAGCTCGTTACTGGGCTTGCAAGACTTGGAGTTCCACACCAGTAAGCTCAATGTTAAAAGAAGAAGTTCTCTGTTTGGATGAAGCAAAGAAAAATAAAGCCAAAAACCCAAAAAAATGGTCTTCTTGTATTGCTCAAGCTAAGAAAAAATTTGATGTTTATCCTTCTGCTTATGCTAATGCGTGGGCTGCAAAATGCTATAAGAGTAAAGGTGGGAAATGGAAAGCAATTTCAGAAGACATAGCAGATAATATTGTAAAATCTATAAACAATAAAAAATACAATCCAAATTTATATAACATACTTCATTATCAAAATAAAAGATTATAAATAATTTTATGCCCAACAAAATACAATATTATAAAAATTTATGTGAAAATTTACAAAAAAAAATTAAATTAATAGAATTATATGATAGAAATTTTATTCCTCCAGAAAGATTTGATCCGGTTGGAGACGTTCTAGATGCTTCAGTCAACTGGTTAAATACAACATTTGGTAATCCACTTCCAGGCAAAGGAATGGGCAATCTTCCAGTAGAGGGTTATCCTATAACTAAACATTATGTTAGCAATACTTTTGGATGGCCAGTTGATTTTCCATGTATAAATTGTAGGCCGGTTGATGGGGCGGATCCAAGATATTATCCAGGTATAGATCAACCTAATCAACCAAGACCTCAGTTACCTGAACGTGGTAGTGGATTTGTGCCAGATATAGAACGTGCACCAACTCCAGAAACTCCAGGGAAAAATACTCCAATTAAAGGACCATCCATATTCGATACAGACAGACCTTGGACTAATATTCCCGATCCACTGGACCAATTCCACGATCAAACGCCCGATTGGAGTGTTTGGTATGATAAAAAGCGTCGTTAAAATAAACTAAATAGTATAGATTATGAAATTCAAAGAACTATTACAAATTATTGGGCCAATTTATGAAAATTCTGGCGAGCATACCCAGGGTGGTGGATTGTTTATTGGCGACCCATCTGCTCCACGTTTGCCAAGCACTCTAACTGATAAGGGAACCTTTAATATTAAGCTTCCGCGTTCTTTGGATGCTATTAATGCATTACTTTATGCAATGGGACAAAAAGATTTTGTTGATCCAGACTCTGTACTAAACGTAGTTCGTCAAAAATTAAATCACTTTGGTTTTGATTTTCAATATACTTCTTCTGTACCAGATGGCGAAACAAAAATTAAATTATACCAATACGGCAGTCCACAAATTGGAGTTTATGGTATGACTCCATATCAAAATGTTGATGAAGTTGGATTCTCACAAGATGGTATTACAGAAAAATTAGGTCATGGATTAAACTTGGTGATCAATGTTGTTAAACAACCAAATCATTTAAGAAGAGTTCAAATGGTGATACTTCCTGATAATGTTGAGAGCTCTAATTGTGGATGTCAATAATAAAAAATTAAAACAACCTTTAACAGAAGAAGTTTTTTTAAAATTTTGTCAAGAACATTATTTTAATCCAGATTGTTCTGGTAAAAATGAATTTACTGATGATTTAAAACGTATAAAATACGTTAAAAGATTAATTCAAAAAATTCACAAATATAAAACTTTAAAGTCAATTAGAGAATGTCTAATTAACAACCATATAATAATATTAAAAAATGTATTTGGTGAAGAAAATTGTGCAAGAATTTTATTTTTTAAGCTTGAACCAAGACTGCATTCTTACTTAAAATCATTTTTAGTATATTTAAATTTTTCAGTAAAAAATATACCCGAAGCGGAATATAATAAAATAAACACAGATCCAAGAGTTGACAGAAAATTAAATAACCCATCAATCTAAATAATTTTAATGGGCAATTTGCAATATATTCCTTCATTTTACTTTTATAAGTTTGCTCATGCTGTTGCAGAGCCTTATACAAATTTATCTGCTTATAAATCTGGATTTATTGATGAACGTGGTAATGTTATAGGAAACGAAACTAGCATAGATCCATTTGAGTATTTTGTTATTAAAATTAAAAAAATATTTGAAGAGTTGCCTCCCGGCGTTACCAAATATAAAACTGGTAACTTATTTGGATTAATGCAATTATTTTCTGAAGAGGCACAACAATTCGGTATTAATCAAGAAGATCTTGAAATGCTAATGGAAGCTGAAATTTTATCAAAACAATTAGTTGAGGATATGTCTACAAGTTCTACTCCAGGTGGCATTGGAACTCCAGCAGAAGCTCCAGAAACTAACAAAGGAAATGTATCTGGTTACGATCCTCGTATGAATACCATGATGACTCGTAGTGATCCAGTAAACATGTTTGGTGCAGTAGAAATGTTTAGTGTTCCTTCAAATGAATTTAAAATGTTTAAATTCAGCAAATATTATCCAAAAACTTCTACTGGAAATTATTTAAGAAGACTAGGACACCGCAATCCGGGTGTAAAGATGGCAATTAAAGATGAAGAAACTGGTGAAGTATATTGGTTACCAGATGCAAAGAAAAAAACTATTGCCGAAGAATATTTTTTAAAGGATTTAAAAATTTTAAATGAAACTTCTGATTATGACGAGTATATTGATATAGCGAAAAAAATAGGTGCAAGTCCCGTTGAACCTAGCGAAGATAATGCTCGTAGAATATTTCAAAAACAAATAGATGTTTTGACTAATGCTATTGGTAAAGGTGCAAAGCACTCCGAAACAATAGAAAGATCCGCAGCCGTGCATGGAACTATATCTTCTGCTGCTGAATTAAGTGCTTTATTAAAATCTTCAGACCCAAGACAAAAAAATTTAGCATCATGGTATATGGGAGTCCAAGATAAATTAGCTGATAGACCAGTATCAAGTAGCGCAATTTATGATATCACCAGATTACAAAGAAGTGGTGATAAAATTGTACCAAAAGTAGAAGATGTTAAAACTTCAAGATTTTCTGCATCAACACCAGTACCACCAAGATCAGAAAGATATGGTGGTTTAATGGATTTTTTCAGAGATAAAGATCCATTTGAAATACATGCAAAAGCAATAGAGCACGGGGGTAATCTTGAATTTGTTGAAGATAAGCCCGCTATAAATTTAGCACGTAAAATTTGGAAAGATGTACAACGCGCACCTGGTTTTCAAGAAAAGGCTTTAGAGATGGCAACATCTCATATTGGTAGAAAAAATATTCCACTTCGTTTTGCAAGATCAATAAGAGATCCTGGTATAGAACTAGATCCACAGCGTGCTATTGATTTATTAAAAGATCGTGAATTTAGAGCTGAAACAAGATACACTGGAAAAAGAATTGAACCTTATAAGGCTGCTATGCAAGATTATGAAGAAAAAATGAAAACTTATAGAAGCCGTAAAGGTGAAGAAAGACCAGAAAGACCACAACCAGCTATTGCATTAAGAAGACTATTAACAAAGTCAAATGCAATAACACAAGCTGGGTTAGATGCAATTAAAAAATCCGGCGGAACACCGGATTCTTTAGATCAAAAAGCTTTACTTGATACTTATGGTCAAAATATATTAGATCAATTAGATAAATTAAAAATAATTAGTCCTGGATAAAATTTTTACAACACTTTGGTTTAGAGCATCCATTTGAAGCTCTAGCCTCTGCAATAATTTTTTTATGGGCATCTTCCCAACCAGTAGTCCATTCTTCAATATAAATTGGATTTTCGTTATTAAAGCTATTTTTTGAAACACCTTTCATTCTAGCTTGAAATCCATCACTATACCCAGAACCTGGAATGTAGTCGCTCATTTATTATCCTTTGGAAGAATAGTAATTTGATTTAAAAGTTTATCAAGAGCCTTTACGTGAGCAAACTGTTCCGTAATAGCAAGATAACCGCGAATTTCAATTAGTTTAAAATAATCTTCTTGGGAAAAAGTTGTAATTTTAGACTTATTAGTTTTATAATTTCGCTTAGATTTATTATAGTTTTGTTTATGAAATTGATTCATTATATCATCCATATTAAGATAGTCTTTCATGTGGTCCATATAATCTTCATTATTATTCATACTATTCCAAAGTTTTTTAAATCCTTCACTTGGTGGTCCATAATAAAAAAAACCACCTTTATTAATCCAATTATTTGGATTGTTTAATTCATTTTCATCGTCGCCATTTTGCCACTTGTTAAAATCATTAGAGTCAGAATTATTCATTTATTTCCTTAATTGGTATCAAGAATTTGTTCGTATACAATTTTACCACGATTGTCAGTAACAGAAATGTACCGAACATGACGCTCTAGAGCGCTTGTAATATTTAGCGGATCATTTGGCCCAAACGTAATATTTTTGATCCAGGCAGGACAGCCACCAATAGAAAGTCTAACTTCATTTCCATTAGAGTCTGTGCCATAAAAATCAAAGGTATATTTGTCGCCATCATAATAAGTAAAAAAACAATCAATAGAGTCATACTTTTTTCTAACATCAACTAAACTAAGTTGCGTATCTGTTTTAGCCATTAGGCAATCTTTCTTGCTTAACTAACTTCGGGAGTTGGCCAATCGCGTCAAGCTTACGAAGTGTACCAACTTTTGCATTCATTAAACTTTTAGCCTTATTACGAGCTTTTAGTTGTCTGCGCTTTTTATTTTTACGATTAACAATTCGTTGTTTTGAGTTAGGCATAGTTATATTGTACCTCTTTTTTTGGTTTTGTCAACCTTTTTCTTTTTTTTGGTTTTAAAAATTTTATCCCAATTTTTACAATATTTTTGATAATCCACTGATCTATATGAATCACCTTTTCCTGCACCATGTGTTCCATAATCCATAATTAAAGTATACCTTATACCTAAACTAAGTCAAATATAAATATTTCTATGCGCAATAAAATTAAACAATATTCTTGGATTCATGAATTAAAACAAAGTGCTATTGAATCAAAATTGTTAGCTGAGGCTAAACTATTTAAAAATTTTGTAAATTTAAATGAACAAGCGGGCCCAACTAGAGATGAACTTAGACGTTATGCAGAAATTTTAGCTCAAAAGAAGGCAAGTGATCCAAGATTACAAAATACTTCTAAAGATTTACAAGTAACAGATGTAGATTCTGATGGTGATAGAGACGCAGAAGATGTAAAAAAAGACGCATTTGATAATATAATTGGAAATGAAAGGCCATTCAGTGGACTTCCTTCTTTTAATTTTGCTAGACAAGAGGGCATACCCGAACCCATTCAACACCCCGATGCCCCCTATACCGGTGGTTTAACTCCAAATGAAATGACAGCCAGAGCAAATCTTGAATTGAGAAGAGATATGCAAGCTGATTTGGAAAGAGAACGTGCTTATGAAGAAGATGAAGATGCAAGACGCAATGCATTCCCGAGTGCTGCTTGGAGAACAATGAAAGAAAATGCAAATTTGACAGAAAAAAAATTATTAGTTGATAAAGAAATAAATAGAATTATAAAAAGCGCACCAGCTGGAAAAATTTATTCAATCAATGAACTGCGTTTAATTGCAAAAAAATTATTAGGTAGTTAATATGAAAAAACTAACAGATTTTATCGTAAGTGGTTTAATTGTAGAAGATGGTGGTGTCGATCAAACAGCTTGGGGTGGCTCACCAATGGGGGTTTGTGGTGGTGCCCAGCTTGCACCGCAGTCAAATTATGATAAAAGAGCAGAGGAAGAAGCAGAAAGATTAAGAAATCTTGGTTCTGAGCCAGCTAGCGCTCCTTGGAAAGAAATAGAAACTACTTCTAGAACACCTTCACCAGTTAGGGCAACAACCGTAGAAACAAAACCAAGACCCTCTACCCCAGCAGAAAGAGAAATCAGACGAGAGCAGAGAAGAGATGAGACTGTAAAATCTGTTGCTAAAGTTTTAGGTGAATTAAGCAAAAAAATTAGAGAAGGAGATCTTAGCACAGGATTCCAAACTTTAGATAGATCAGATATGGCTAGATTGGATTTTGCTACATTTCAAATGCGCCAAGATCCAAGTATAAAAACTAGAGTTGAAACTGAGCTTGGTTATGAAAGACCGGATCTAATTGATACATTAACAGACGTAGGTTTTACTGAAAAGCTAAGATCCGAAATGGATAGATTATCAAAAGAAGCAAAAGCAAAAGAGCCAAAAATGACTTGGAGATTGGGCAGATATCGTGGACCATCTGCAGGTTATGCTACCGGAGAGGGACCAGAAATGGTTGGCCCATATGCTGTTTTTGAACCAACTCCTGAAGAAGCAGAAAAAAGAGAAATAGAAAAACAAAAAGAATTTATTAGCGGTTCTAGCATGACTTATGGTGATTTTAAAGAACTGACTGGTAGAGATTATGATTTTAAGAGTAACACCGATAGAAATATTGTAATAAACATGGCAGGTGCTGGAAAATTAAGTCCAGGAAAATATAACAAAGATAGAATGAGTCAAAGTGAAAAACTTTATATGCAAGGTGTAAATTATGCCACTGACAGAGATGGAAAAGAAAAAAAACCTCAAGCTGCAGTTGCAGAACCGTTAGCTAAAAAACCAGCAACCACCAAACCAGAACAACCAAAATCTGTTGAAATTCCTGCTGGAACACCATTTCCAATTAATTATGCAGATCCAGATGTACAAAGAGGGCAATTTCCAATTTATCCAGAGTTTCAAACGGATTCTGCATATGATGCTGCACCAGCCCCAGAACCTGCACCAGCCCCAGAACCAGAAAAACCTTCTCAGGGTTTAACAAATATTTTAAAATCATTAGATAAATCTGCAGCAAAAAAGACAAAAGATGTTTTAGCACAAGCTAAAAGTTTTATGAAACAAAATTTAATGTCTACCACACCTGTTGCTGACAGAATTAAACTTTATGGTTCTCCAGAAGCTACTGGAGCTATGCCAGATCCAGATGTACAAAGAGGCCAGTCTCCAATTCTTTATAACTACTCACCTCCAGATCCAAATGTAAGATATGAAGTTGTTATTGATGAACCTTTTGAATTAGCACCAGCTCCAGAGCCAGAACCCTATTATGAGCCAGCTCCAGCACCGGAGCCAGCTCCAGCTCCAATAGAAACTGCATATTTAAGTAGAGCGGACTCAGATGTTCAAAGAGGTCAATTTGAACCTACAGTACCAACGGAAGAAGCTGAGGATGGAGCAGTTGTTCGCAAAGGGGATTTGTTATTTACAAAACAAAAAGGAAAATGGAAAACGACACATAAATTTGATAAAGGTACTAAATCATGGAGTGTAATTCCCCAGTCAGCTCAAGATAATGAGTTAGCAGATTTTGAGGGATTTGGTTATCCAAACCCAATGGATATAATTTCACCAAAAATGGCACCCGAGACATCAGGTAAAAAATTTGATAAAAGCTCTACAGTTCCATTTGATGTTGCAGCATCCATAGACAGATATAATAAAAATAGAAAAAGATTTTCAAAAATAGAAGATAGGCCGATTGAAGAAGTACCAATGAATAAACCAATGGAACTTTCACCAGAAGAAATAAAACAACCAACTTCAAGTTGGGGTGGTAGTCCAATGATTATTGTTGAACCACAACTACAAACAAGTTCAGTTGATACAGAGTTTGAAAAAGAATTTGGTAGAGAATTAAAAAATCTTCCAAAAGAAGTTAAACAACAAATGTTGAATAATCTTAAAAATCAAGAACCAGAAAACTTTGATTATTCTGGTGAATCTGCAGGAAGAGCTTTTAGTGAAGCCTCAAGAGAAAGAAAAATTGCTGCAGAATTTAAGAGATTAACTGGCAGAAATATAAATGGAACTTTACTAAGAGGCGATACTCAACTTATTGAAACTCTTAGAAGAACAATAAAATAATTTTTAGTTTAAACGGTATCCAGTTAATCCTGTAGCCAAACTTTGAACAGAGTATGCTTGAACAGGCAATACTGATATACCACCAGCAAAAGTTAAGCCAACGGCAAGGGTATTTCCTTGGTCGTTAAAAATATAAAAAGAAGCATAGGAATTTGCATTCCCGCTGAATAAAAATCCTTTGTGTTTGGGGAGACGAATATTGTCACCAACGTTAAAAGTATTTCCTCTGAGGTATTGGTCGTACATGATATTACTATTTATAGTTTCTAAATAACTACATGGACCCAACAATAATTCAATTAAGATCGCTAATGCAACAAATTCAAACTCTTCAAGAAGAAATTGATATTGCTGATGAGATAATCGAAAATCTTTTTGAAGATACTGATGTTCTTCTAGAATATGCTTTAAATGAAAAAAAGCAATGGATTCAAGATGCCATCAAAAAGCCAGGAGCCTTACGTAAGTCTTTAAAAACCAAAGAGGGAAAAAATATCCCAGCTGGTAAATTAGAAAAGGCTGCTGAAAAAGGTGGTAAACTTGGAAAAAGAGCTCGCCTGGCACTAACACTTAAAAAATTACGTAATAAAAAGTAATATGAAAAAACTTTGTGAAGGAAATTTATATAATATTGAAACAGAAATTTCACATATTTCAAATCCAACACCAGTTGGAATTGAGCAATGGAAAAAAGAAATAAGAAAACAGTTACTTAAAGCACTTTTGAAAAAAAATATTAAAGATTTAAACCCAATAGTTAAAAAAGTTTTTGGAAATGCAATAGATTAAAATGCCAAACTCATATAAACAACTTAATCAAAAATTACAAAAACAAATTAATGCAATTAAAAATGCGATAAATTATAAATTAAATTTATTAGAATCTGGTAGTGGTGTTGAAGTCGATGGAAGTGGCTTAGATCCAGCATATAACGGACAAATTGCTGCCTCACTACAAAATAAAGGTTATATTTCTGGAATTCAAGGTGGAGATTCTGATGCAGTTATTGCCAATCCTTCAAAAATAATTAAAACTGCTGCAAAATTAGCTGGTGTAAAATTGGGAGCATTTGGTTTTGACAAAACGCCACAAAAACCACTTCTTTCAAATAATATTGGATTGGGGATGGGGTTTGGTATAGGTGATCAAGAATTTCAAGCTACAAAACAATTTGTTAATCAATATTCTAAAAATTTTAAATTAGAGCCATACCAACAATTAGACCAACAAGAATTAGGTTATATATCTTGGAAATCAGTAAATGATGCTGTATCCAACAAAGGAATGCAAGATTTAACAAAATCTTTAGAAACTTGGGGTCTTTATTCACCGACAGATAATGGTATGCTTCCAACAGCATTACCAGACTCCTATTCTGTTATGGATCCAAATAAAGCGTTTGCCAAAAAATTTAAACAAATTGAAGATGTTATTTCCGGTAAACCAAAAAATGAAAAATTCAAAACTGAAAAAGCAAATACCAAAAAAATTAACTCAAAAAATAGAGGAAAAACAGTAACAAAAAGTTTGAAATCTTTAAAAAAATAAATAATTAAACCTTAAGGAAAAAAATGAATTATCTAACAAACTATTATAAAAATTTATCGGAACAGCTCCAAGCTAGAGCTAATTACCTAGAAAATCAAGTCCGCATGATCAATGAATCCATGACCACCTACAATGCTGGTTACGGTTCTGGTCGTCGTGTAGCTGGACCTGCAGATTCATTTGCTAGACCTGGACAATCTATTCCAGGTGACTATAATGGCGATGGACTTGTAACAGGCGCAGACTTGGGCCTAGCTCTCGGCCAAAATCAAGCTTCAACAAATGTCACTTCAAATTGGGGTGGTCAATTTGGTGGAGCTTATGCACCAGTTTCAGCACAATCTTCTTCAACTTTACGTGGTCGCAGATCTGTTGCAGGAGAAGCAGATACATTTAGCAGACCATCAGGTGGTTTAGCAGGGGATTTAAACAATGATGGTGTAGTAAATGGCGCTGATCTCGGCCTACAACTTGGTGGTGGCCAAAATGCATCTTCAGTAATCAATAACTGGAGCATGGGATCTGGTAACAATTCTGCAAGCTTTGCAGCATATACCGCCGCAAATCCTCAATCTTCAAATAGACCAAGAGGAGCTTCTGAAACTACTGGTCCCGCACCAAGACCAAATCCTGCATATAGAAGACCAGACGTGGATACGACTGGCAGCGCCCAAGGAAGCCAAGGAAGCCAAGGTGGAGTGGATCTACCACCATTAACAGATTTAAATGGTGATGGAATCATTAATGGAAATGATCTAGGTCTTTATATCGCAACATACGGTGCTGCTCCTCCAGGATTTGGTCCCGGACAAAGCCCAACTTCATGGACAAATAATTACGGAGTTTATGGAGTTGGCGACACAGTTATGAATCGCGGTGGCGGACCATCTTCTAGCAACCGCCGTAGAGTCGTTCGCTAATATTAAATTAAAGTTACTTGAAGAACTCCGCAATAATTTTGCGGAGTTCTTCTTTTCTTTTATCCATTTTATTATATTCTTTATTTGAAGAATCTAAACCATCAGTTTCCAATCTTCCAAGACGATACATAGTATGACCATATTCATAAACAATTTCTTCAAATTCTTTTAAGGTCATGATATGTATTATACATCAATTAGTTGACAAGTCAAACTAATGGTATATAATTAAGTTACGCGGATGTAACTCAATGGTAGAGTGCTAGCCTTCCAAGCTTGCTGTTGAGGGTTCGAATCCCTTCATCCGCTTTTGCGAGTTTACTCAAGTGGTCAACGAGGGCAGATTGTAAATCTGCTGACTTTCGTCTACGGGGGTTCGAATCCCTCAGCTCGCATTAGGTGATCGGCGTGGTGAGAACACGCAGTCTTGAGAAGAGATGTGCCAGTATAAAACGGTCTACCGTTAATTGACCGACAAAGCTGGGCAAATGGGTTTAAATCCCATATCACCGCCTAAATAAAAATGGTATTGTTGATAATGGATTGAAATGCGACAACACAGGGGTTCGATTCCCCTCGGCTCCATTAGCCTAACCGAAGGATTCTGCAATTCCTTAGAGATGGCGATCCAAGTCCTCGTAGCAGCGGGGCAAACCCCGAAG
>Ga0129333_10001558_pt1 | contig 20829 bp, 17 predicted proteins | sample CPB6_08_DNA_FD_94474 | JGI IMG/M metagenome (GOLD analysis project Ga0129333, IMG submission 94474) | Freshwater to marine salinity gradient microbial communities from Chesapeake Bay, USA - CPBay_Sum_0.6_0.8_DNA | ecosystem: Environmental > Aquatic > Marine > Coastal | place: USA: Chesapeake... | reverse complement strand
TTTTAAATGAAAATATTAGAGCTTCTGATGTTTTAGATATTAGACCTAGAGTTGATAAATTTACATCAGTAAGTCAATCTCCATTTTCATTTTCCAGTAGAAATTTTTCTTCTTCAATTAATCCAAAATTAGTAATAAAGCCAAATGAAAGTTCTTCTGTTGGATATTCATACTACTTATCACGAGTAGATAAATTAATTCTTAAGAAAGATGGTTCTTTTGCAATAATAAGTGGAACACCTTCTGAGAATGCAAAAAGTCCATCTTCTATTGGAGATGAAATGGAAATATGTTCTATTGAAATACCTCCGTATGTTTATGATGTCAATGATATAAAAGTCAAATTAATTGACAATAAACGATTTACTATGAAGGATATTGGAAAAATAGAAGAACGACTTAAAAATTTAGAAAATTTTTCTTCTTTATCAGCATTAGAGTCTGATACAAAAACACTACAAATTATTGATGAAGATGGAATAAGTAAATTTAAATCTGGATTTTTTGTTGATAATTTTAAAGGAAATTCTTTTATTGACACAAAAAATCCAGATTCTGCTGTTACAATTGATTTACAAAAAGAAGAATTGAAACCAGATATTTCAATATTTTCTTTAAAATCAAAATTACTTTTAGATTCTTCATTAAATCCACAATTATCGGATTTTTCAACAAATTTACAGTTATTAGATTCAAATGTCAAAAAAACTGGAGACTTTGTTACTCTAAACTATACTGAAACTGTTTGGACAAATGTATCCCAAAATTTTGCTACAAAGAGCGAAAAAATTAATCCTTTTAATTTAACCGATTATAGTGGATTTGTTAATTTAAGACCTTCATCAGACTGTTGGGTTAAAACAATTAACAATAATGGAAAAAATATTATTAAAAATCAAAGCGAATGGAAAAATTCTTTTGTTTCTAATTTATTATTAACTGGTCAATCATCTTCTTATCTAAAATCAAGAAATATAGAATTTATTTCTGGAGATTTATCTCCACTAACAAAATATAATTTAATTTTTGATGGAAAAACAGGTGTTGATATTATACCAAAATTATTACAAATATCAATGTCATCTGGATCTTTCCAATCTGGAGAAATTGTAGATGCATATTTAAATAGTGAAAAAGTCGCATCTTTTAGAATATGTAATTTAGATCACAAATTTGGTGCTTATAATTCACCTTCTCAAATTTTTACAGAAAATCCGTACTCTTCTGCAAATCTTTTATTATCATATTCTACATCATCAACTGTTTTGAATATAGATACTTACTCTTTATCAGATGAATCTGATGGTAGATTTTATGGATATGTGCCAAAAGATTCTATTTTAATAGGAAAAACAAGTGGTGCTCAAGCAATAGCTTCCTCACAAGAATTAATTACCGATAGTTTTGGTGATTTAATAGGATGTATTTTTATAAGAGATCCGCATAGATCTCCCTTACCACCTATAATTTTTAATAGTGGTACAAAAACACTTAAAATAACTGTTCCCAATTCTCTTGCGAGTTCTAATATTACTTATTGTGAAAATAATTTCTATACTACAGAACTATCTAATGATTTATCATATACAAACTCTTTATTAATAAGAAGACCAATCTTATCAAAACCATTTTCTAGTGTAATAAAAGATCCATTAATTCAAACTTTTAGAACTGATGCCGATGGTGGATTTTTAACTTCTATAGATCTTTTCTTTAAAGAGAAAGATGTTAAAGAAAAAATTACAATTGAAATTAGGGAAGTTGATTTAGGTGGTCAACCAACTAATAAATTAGTTCAAGATTTTGCTAGAGTTCAAATTTTACCATCTCAAATTTCAATTTCAACAGATGGTGATACTCCAACCAATATTAAATTATCATCTCCACTGTACTTGGAACCAAATCGCCAGTATGCGCTATGCATTTTTTCACCTTCTTCTTCATCTTATGAACTTTGGGTTGGTGAATCCAATAAACCTACCGTTAAAACTCAATTTTTACCTGCAGCTTCTCAAATAATTTATTCTAATCAATATATTGGTGGAAATTTATTTAAACCTCAAAATGGTGGTGCTTCTACCCCTATCATATCAGAAGATTTAAAATTTGTTCTTTATAAATGTAATTTTACAAGTGGTTCTGGAACAGTATATTTTACAAATCCAGATTTGGGTAAAAATGACACAACTGAAATTTATGATAAAAACTTTGAGACATTGGTCGAAAATCCAATTACAATGTATCCTAGAAAACAAGTTGTAGGAATTTTAACAACTTATGGATTAGAAAATATAATGACAGTTGGTAGAAAAGTTTACGATAATACCACATTATCAACGGCAATAGTAGAAAATGTTGGTGGAAATATTTTTCAGGTGTCTACAACTAGTGTAGGATTTGGTTATTCAACAGGAACATTTAATAATGTTCCATTATATAAAATTAGTGGAACTGGACAAAATAATAACGCCACAGCTAATATAACTTTTTCAAATGGATCTATAACCTCTGTTTCAATTGCAAACACAGGAAATGGTTATGTTGTGGGTGATTTGCTCGGAATTACTACTAGCAACGTTTCTAAAGGATATGGTGGATCAATAACAGTTACTTCCAGAGCAAATATTGATACTTTATATCTTACTAATTTAAATAAAGATACTTTTAATGACGGAAATACAATTTCTTATGATGACAATGGAACTAAGGTTTCTTTAGCGGGAACAACTGTCAGAGGAAGTTCATACTATGTTAGTGATTTGTATAAAGGTGATGTTTTTAAAGTTCAACATTACAATCATGGTATGCATGGAAATAATAACAAAGTTGTTATTAGCGGAGTCTTTCCAGACACTGTTCCAGAAAAATTAACATCATCAATTACTGCATCATCTACACAAATATCAGTTGCTAATACTGCAATTTTCATGAATTATGAAGGTGATCCAGTTGGTGTTAATACTGGTTATGTACTAATAAACAATGAAATTATATCATACAACAGCGTGGGAGTTGGTGTTTTAAATATTTTAAATAGATCTGTTAATGGATCTTCTTCTAGAAACCACGAAATAAATGATTTGGTCTATAAGTATGAAGTTAATGGTGTTTCATTAATTAGAATTAACACTTCACACACAATTCCTTCAGAAAATGTCTCACCATTGTTATATTCTATTAAAAATATTGACGAATATTATTTAAAAATACCTAGATCTGACAAAACTTGGTTAAGTTTTACAGAACAAAAAACTTCAGGAGGATTAAATTGCAAGGCAACACAAAATTATCAATATACTTCACTATTACCAGCATTTAATACAATTTCTCCAAAAGATACATCTATTAATTCCGTATTAAGATCCGTATCAGGAACTAGTGCAAATGGATCTGAAACTTCGTTTTTAGATCAACAATTTGAACCAGTTTCAATTAATGAAATTAATGATTTTACAACTCCAAGAATTATATGTTCTAAAATTAATGAAGTAAATAATATTACTAATATTACTAATTCAAAATCAATTATTTTTGGAATTAATTTGGCAACACAAAATTCTAATTTGTCGCCAATGGTAGACATTACTAATTCCGCTTCATTTATTGGATTTAGAAACAGATTGAATAGACCGATTTCAAACTATCCTTCAGACTCCAGATCTAACACTTTAATAGATGATCCACACTCATCGGTATACATTTCGAATCAAATTAATTTATTAAAACCAGCAACTTCATTAAAAGTTATTACTACTGCATATAGACATTCTTCTAGCAATTTTAGAGTTTTATACAAATTAATAAGAGCAGATTCTAGTGAAGTTAATCAATCGTATGAATATTTCCCAGGTTATTTAAATTTAAAAGATTCGGATGGTGATGGTATTGGTGATATAGTGATTGATAGATCATTAAATGATGGTTTATCTGATGTGTTTGTTCCTGCAAATAGTGACGGTGATTTTTCAGAATACCAGTTTACTGCTAATAATTTAGAACAGTTTACTGGATTTTCTATAAAAATTGTAATGATAGGAACAAATGAGTCTTATCCATTGAGATTTAAAGATTTAAGAGTTATTGCATTAGCATAAAAATTATGTTGCCCATAGAAAATCACAAAAATTTATACAGAGATGAAAAAACTGGAGCTATAGTTAATATGGATGATTATAGTTATTCACAATATATTAAAATCAAAGAAGAAAAGAAAAAGCAAAAGGAGGAAATAAATACCATTAAAAAGGATTTAGAAGAAATCAAAACTTTATTGGGAGATTTGTTGAATGAGACCAGAAGAAATTGAAATTAAATCAATAAACAAATTATTTGAATATGAAAAGCATTGTAGAGTTATAGATCAATTAGACATAGAAGAACTTAAAAATTTTTCTAAATTGTATTGCAAATTGTATTTACAACAACAAGAAGTTATATCAAATATAAATTTAAATACTAACCTAAATACCTTTTAGAATACTATTTTTTTTTCAATGGCATCAGTATATGTAAGTAATTTAATAATTAATTCTGGTGCAACTTTCTCCCAAGATTTTTATTTGACTAATAGTGCTACGGATGCGGCATTAAATTTATCTAATTCAACAGTACAATCTCAAATGAGAAAATGGCATGGAAGTGTTGGAGTCACAACATTTACAACTAATATAGTAAATTCGTCAAATGGACAAATTAGAATTGGATTAGGAAAAAGTGAAACTTCTACATTAAAACCGGGAAGATACATTTATGATGTTTTAGTAACTAATACTATTTCTAATATTGCTTCGAGAGTTATTGAAGGTTCTGTTTTAGTTAGAGAAGGAGTAACCCGATAGGAGTAATTAAATGGCAAAACCTTCAAGTAGAAAAGAATTAATTGATTATTGTTTAAGACGTTTAGGTGCTCCTGTCTTAGAAATTAACATAGATGATGAACAAATAGATGATTTAGTTGATGATGCCTTACAGTACTTTAATGAGAGGCATTTTGATGGTGTTGAAAGAATGTATTTAAAATATCAAGTAACCCAAGAAGATATTGATAGGGGAAAAGCATCTGCAAAAGATCCAAAAGGACCTGGAATAACAACTACAACAGGAACTTCAACTATAAATGGTGTTAGTAAATCTTTTAATTTTTATGAATCATCAAATTACATACAAATTCCAGATTCTGTAATAGGTGTTGAAAAATTATTTAAGTTTAATGCAAGTACAATTTCTTCGGGAATGTTTAGTATTAAATATCAATTATTTTTAAATGATCTTTACTATTTTAATTCTATACAATTATTACAATATTCAATGGTTAAATCATATCTAGAAGATATTGATTTTTTATTAACAACAGATAAGCAAGTTAGATTTAACAAGAGGCAAAATAGATTATATTTAGACTTTAACTGGGAAGGAATTGGAGCTGGAGATTTTTTAGTTATAGATTGCTTTCGCATTTTAGATCCAAATGATTTTACTAAGGTTTATAATGATAGTTTTTTAAAACCATATTTAACTTCTTTACTGAAAAAGCAATGGGGACAAAATTTAATTAAGTTTAGGGGAGTTAAGTTGCCTGGTGGAATTGAATTAAATGGTAGAGAGTTATATGAAGATGCCGAAAGAGAATTAGAATCTATAAGACAAAAAATGTCATCGGAGTATGAACTTCCACCTTACGATTTTATAGGATAAGTTATGACTCTCAATTCATTTTTTTTAAATGGATCCCCAGGTGAACAAAGACTAATACAAAGTCTCATCAATGAACAATTGCAGATGTATGGGGTTGAAGTTTTGTATCTTCCCAGAACTTTTATCAAAATTGATAATATATTAAGAGAAGTAACGACCTCAAAATTTGACGATAGTTTTTCAATAGAGGCATATGTTAATAATTATGAGGGTTATTCTGGATCTGGAGATATTTTAACAAAATTCGGAATGAGTTTAAGGGATGAGTTAAGCTTAGTAATTTCAAAAGAACGTTTTGAAGATTTTATTTCTCCTTTTTTATCTGATATTGATGATAGTGAAATTGCAGTTTACCTTAGACCTAGAGAAGGCGATTTAATTTATTTTCCTCTCGGGGGTAGATTATTTGAAATCAAATTTGTAGAGCATGAACAACCATTTTATCAATTAGGCAGAACTTATGTATATGAATTAAAATGTGAGTTATTTGAATATGAAGATGAAGTTGGCGGTTTTAGTAATAACAATACTTCTATTGAAAATTTAGACAATACTTTACAAAATCAAGGATATATTACATCACTTAATCTAATAGGTGTTGGAGCAACAGCAACAGCAACTACTCAATTAGTTAGTGGTTATGTTAGAAGAGTTGTTTTAACTGATGATGGATATGATTATGTCGGAATTCCAACTGTTTCATTTACACCAGCTCCAACTGGAGGAACAACTGCATCTGGTCAAGTTTTCACTAGATGTAAAGGTGGAGTATGTTCAATAAAAGAAATATTATTAGTTAATCCAGGATCTGGTTATACTGTTGCACCAACAGTTACAATTTTTCCGAACGGAAGTGGATCTGGTGTTAAGGCAATTGCTGAAATAGAAACAACTTATAATGGAATTGGAAAATTGTCTATTCAAAATTCAGGGCAAGGATATGTCAACTCTCCATCTGTAGTAGTAACTTCACCAAATGTTGGATCCGCAATAACTGCAAAAACTAGATCTATTGTTGGAACAAGTGGAACTATAACGAAAATTTTAATAGAGGATGCTGGAATTGGATATGTAGGAATTCCTACAATAACAATAGCAAATCCTCCTTTAATAACCGGAATAGGAACATATCAATTTAATGAAGTTGTTACTGGAACAGTTTCAGGAACAACATCTAGAGTTAAAAGTTGGTCTGAACCAAATAAAATTTTACAAGTTGGAATTATAGATGGTAAATTTTCTCCTGGAGAAACTATTGTTGGATCGGCCTCTTCTGCAATATATACTTTAAAATCAGTATCTGAGGGTGATTACGTAGATAAATACCAACAAAATGAAGAGATTGAATTTGAAGCAGATAGTATATTAGATTTCTCAGAAGAAAATTTATTCGGTAATTACTAATGTTAGGAACTTATTTTTATCACGAAATTATACGAAAAACTATAGTTGCATTTGGAACATTATTTAACGAGTTGTACATTCGTCATTTGGATGAAAATGACGATACTTATAGTGAAATCAAAGTTCCTTTAGCGTATGGTCCTTCGCAGAAGTTTCTTTCAAGATTGCAGCAACAAGCAGATTTAAATAAACCAATTCAAATTACTCTTCCAAGAATGTCATTTGAAATGGTTTCTCTTGAATATGATCCATCAAGAAAAACCGGAATAACACAAACATTCAAAGCGTCAGATGGTCAAAATTTAAAAAAAGTTTTTATGCCAGTTCCCTATAATATTGGGTTTGAATTGAATATAATCTCAAAATTAAATGATGATGCTCTACAAATAATTGAACAAATATTACCATATTTTCAACCATCATTTAATATATCTGTGAATTTAGTTAATTCTATAGGAGAAAAAAGAGATGTGCCTGTTGTTTTAGATAATATTTCATTTACAGATGATTATGAGGGAGATTTTTCGACAAGAAGATTATTAATTTATACTTTAAATTTTACCGCAAAAACGTTTATGTTTGGACCAATATCAGCAACAACTGATGGTCTTATTCGCAAAATTCAAGTTGATTCTTATACTAATACTGACGTTTCAATTGCTAAGAGAGAAATGAGATATACTTTGACACCAGATCCAGAATCTGCTGATTATGATGATGATTTTGGATTTAGTGAAACTTGGGAATATTTTGATGATGCAAAGATTTTTAGTCCGACTAAAAAAGAAGATATTTGAAGATAGGAAATAAAATATGAAAAATAGTTATGAAAATTTAAATCAATCTTTCAACATAGATGGAAAAATAGTAAAATCTTCCGAACAAAAAAATCAATTAGATTTAACTGAGGTAATTTCAATAGAAAAATCTGAAGAAGTGAATGATATCAAAAAAGACTATGAGTATACAAGAGCTAATTTATATTCGTTGATTGAAAAAGGTCAAGAAGCAATAAATGGCATAATGGAACTTGCAGGTGAAGGAGGAAGTCCTAGGGCTTATGAAGTTGCTGGTCAACTTATTAAAAATGTTGCAGATACAACGGATAAGTTAATAGATTTACAAAAAAAGATTAAAGAAGTTGTGGAGGAAACTCCTAAAACAACGAATGTAACAAATAATGCTTTATTTGTTGGATCTACAGATGAATTATCAAAATTATTAAAAAAAGGTTTTCTAAATAATAAAGGAGATTCTTAAATTACAATGAGTTGGTCCGTCAAATACAAAAGATCAATTGATTGTGATAATCCAAAAGGATTTTCTCAACGTGCTCACTGTCAAGGTCGTAAGAAAAAATTGAAAGAACAATTCAAACCATTTAAAAGTGTTGAACAAATTGCAAAGAAGCATCGTTTAGATGTTTCTTTTATTCAAAAACAACTTGATATGGGCGAACCAATTGAGCATGAGCATACCAAAGATCATAAACTTGCAAAAGAAATTGCTCTTCAACATCTCGATGAAATTCCGGATTATTATACTCGTTTGAAAAAAATGGAATCTGATGCCAAAAAGCATCATAAAAAGTTTAAAGATGTGAAAGAGGCAACTGATGGAATTAAAGCAAAAGATTACAAAGGCAGGTTAGATAAATGGTTTGATGATGGTGGTTGGGTTCAAACTGGTGGAAAATATGATGGTAAGCCATGTGCAAAACAACCAGGGCAAACAACTAAACCATACTGCAGAGATCCAGATGATCGTGCAGCATTAAGTAAAGATGAAAGAAATAAAAGAGCTGCTAAAAAACGTAGAGAAGACCCAAACCCAAATCGATCAGGTAAAGCAAAAATGGTAACTCAAGAGGCCGCTGGTGAAAAGGATGCATGTTATAAGAAAGTAAAGTCTAGATATAAAGTCTGGCCCAGTGCTTATGCTTCTGGAGCACTTGTAAAATGTCGTAGAGTTGGTGCTGATAGTTGGGGAACAAAAACGGAGGAAACTGAAATGCAAAGATATTGTCCAAGATGTGAAAAAAATGAAACTAGAGATGCTTGCAAGTATGGTCCAAAGTATTGGGATATGTTCTCAACCCCAATTAATTTAAGTTCAAATGCATATGATCCAAACAGACCTCATCCAGCAAATGAGGAAAAGGATCATGAATATTCTATGGCACGTTCAGAGATTTCTACGATTATTTCTGCTGCTAAAAGGCTAAAGAAAAAAATGGGAAAGGGTGAGGGTGGTTTAGAGGCATGGGTACAATCAAAAATTACTAAAGCAGCAGACTATCTTGATAGTGCAGCAGATTATGTTGATAGTGGAGAAATGAAAGCAGAAAGTATTGAACGTGGTCCAATTTTACCAAAAGAAAAAGGTAAGAGAGTTTTTCCAAAGGGAAGTGAACCAAGAGCAACTGGTGCTAAACTTCCAAGAATTAACAAAGAGTCAGTTTCTATTGAAGATGCAAATGGAAATCATTATGTGGAATTTATTGACATAATTAAACCAAAACCACTAAAGCCTTCAAAAGGTATTGGTAGTGATATGCTTGGAGAAAAGTGTTGGGATGGATATAAACAAGTTGGTATGAAAAAGAAAGGAAAGAAAATGGTTCCTAACTGTGTTCCGGAGGGAAAAACTTTTAATCAGTTCATGGAAGCAATTGATAAATCTAAGATGAAGTGCAACTCCCCAAAGTCTGATCCCGTGGGCGATTCGCTCACGGGTAAGTCTCACGTTGTAAAAGCATGTTCCGGTGGTCAAGAAAAAATTATTCGTTTTGGTCAAAGAGGAGTAAAAGGATCTCCAAAAAAGAAAGGTGAATCTAAAGCATATGCATCTCGTCGCCACAGATTTCAAACAAGACATGCAAAAAATATTGCAAAAGGACCTATGTCTGCTGCATATTGGGCAAACAAAGTTAAGTGGTAATACAAATGAAAAGTTTTAAACAGTTTCTTTCAGAAAGCATTACCATACAAGGAGATTTCAACGGAAATCTTTATATGAATTCTTCACAACCAGAAGAGGCAAAAGAGTCTTTTGTTGCTGATGTAGTTTGGGAAGGAAAAATATATCGTATGGAAATTGAAGGAAGTATGATGAGTAAAAATGAACTTACAGAGCATTTGCAAGGAGAATATCCTGGTGCAATTGTTCATAATGTTTATCCCATTTCACAAAGTTCAGTAACAGTTAAAAGCGCACAAAGATACAGACCAGAAAGATTATCTTGGAGTGATTGATTCATGGCTCAGTGGAATAAAAGTAAACAAGATTATCTAGACCAAGAGAGAAGTCTCTTTGAAGTCTATATGCAAGCAGATCGTTATGGAAATATTTTTGATCCACTAGGACAAGGATTTTCTGGAGACCTTTTTGGTCGTTTAAAGGTTTCTAACGCATATACATTGTTTGATTCTACTCATAGATACGAACAAGATGGTGACTTTAGTGATGTTATTTTGGGTGCGGGTTCTACAGTTGGAATTATAACTCATCAAAGTACAGCAACATTAGGAATTGGAACAACTACTGGATGTTCTTTCATAAGAGAAAGTAAGAGAGTATTTTCATATCAACCAGGAAAGGCATTACAAGTTCTTCAAACATTTGTAATGGCATCACCAAAAGCAAATCTTACTCAAAGAGTTGGTTATGCATCATCAACAAATGGTGTTTTTCTAGAACAACAAACAGGTGCTGTTGGAGTTACTACAGCATATTGGGTAATGAGGACTGAAAGATCTGGAATTAGTACAGAAATTCGTGTTCCTCAATCTGAGTGGAATAGGGATACTTTTGATGGAACTGGTTTTAATACAAGTAATCCAAGTGGGATAAGATTAGATTTAACTAAAGCACAAATTTTATTTACAGAATATGAATGGTTAGGTGTTGGTGCCGTTCGTTGTGGTGTGGTTAATGAAAATGGTATTTTTCATATTTTACACATATTTAATCACTCAAATGTAATTGATGGCACCTATATGACCACCGCAACACTTCCTATTCGTTATGAGATTTTTAATACTGGAATTACAACATCTTCTTCAACTATGAAACAGATTTGTGCATCCATTCAATCTAATGGTGGTTATGAAAAAAGAGTTGCATCAGATGTGGCAAGACAAGATGTATTGGTTTCTGTAGGAACTACAACATTTATTCCTTTAGTAAGTATTCGTCTTAAAGCAGGAAGAGAAGATGCCGTCATTCTTCCAAATCAAATTAATGTACTTCCAGATAGTGCAACATCAGTCTATTATGAAGTTGCATTGATTAAAAATGCAACACTTAGTGGAGGATCTTGGACAACCTCATCATCCCCAAATGTAGAACAAAATACAACTGCAACTTCTATGTCTGGGGGGACTGTAGTAAGAGCAGAATATATTTCATCTGCAAATAAAGCATCAACTCCTTTAAATGAAAACACAGAATATAATTGGGATTTACAACTTGGAAGAACTCAGGCAAAAGTTAGTGATACATACACTTTAGCAGTCAGAGCAATTTCTGGAAGTGGAAACTGTATTGGTGCTTTAAGTTTTTATGATTTAACATAAATTTATGGCAATTCAAGATATTCAACTTAATCAGAAAGACGCTTATCTTTCCAATCCAAATTTAAAAAGAGCAAACACTACAATTCAATGGACAGAAGAGCAGATTATTGAATTTTTAACTTGTAAGGAAGATCCTGTATATTTTGCAAAAAATTACATTAAAATTGTTTCTTTGGATCACGGATTAGTTCCTTTTAAAATGTATCCGTTTCAAGAAAAACTTGTAACGAACTTCCATAAAAATCGTTTTAATATTTGCAAAATGCCCCGCCAGACGGGTAAATCAACTACTGTTGTTTCTTATCTTTTACACTATGCACTATTTAATGATAATGTAAATATTGCAATTTTAGCCAACAAAGCGTCAACTGCTAGAGATCTTCTACAGAGATTGCAACTTGCATATGAGAATTTACCTAAATGGATGCAACAGGGTGTTCTTCAATGGAATAGAGGTAGTTTAGAACTTGAAAATGGTTCTAAAATTATGGCGGCATCAACCTCAGCATCTGCTGTTCGTGGTGGTTCTTATAATATTATCTTCTTAGACGAATTTGCATTCATTCCAAATCATATTGCAGATGATTTCTTTGCCTCAGTATATCCTACCATTTCTTCTGGTCAAAGTACAAAAGTTATTATAGTTTCCACACCACGCGGTATGAATCATTTTTACCGTATGTGGCATGATGCAGAACGTGGTAAAAATGAATATGTACCTACAGATGTTCATTGGTCAGAAGTACCTGGTAGGGACGAAAATTGGAAGATACAAACTATTGCAAACACATCAGAACAACAATTTAAAGTTGAGTTTGAGTGTGAATTTTTGGGTTCTGTTAATACTTTAATCAATCCAGCAAAATTAAGAAATCTTGTTTATGAAGATCCAATAAAAAGAAATGCTGGATTGGATATTTATGAAAATCCAAAAGAAGAACATAATTATCTTATAACAGTAGATGTTGCTCGTGGTCTTGGTAATGATTATTCGGCATTTATTGTTTTTGATATTACTAACTTTCCATATAAAGTTGTTGCAAAATATAGAAATAATGAAATTAAACCAATGTTATTTCCGAGTATCATTAATGACGTTGCAAAAGGATATAATAATTCTTGGTTATTAGTTGAAGTAAATGATATTGGAGATCAAGTGGCTAATATTTTACATTTTGATTTAGAATATGACAATGTTCTTATGTGTTCGATGCGAGGAAGATCTGGACAAATAGTAGGATCTGGTTTTAGTGGTAAAAAGTCTCAACTTGGTGTAAGGACAACCGCTGCAGTTAAAAAATTAGGTTGCTCCAACTTAAAAACTTTAATGGAAGATGATAAATTATTGACGGTAGATTATGATATAATTTCAGAATTGACCACCTTTGCACAACGCCATAATTCATTTGAAGCGGAAGAAGGATGTAATGATGATTTGGCAATGTGCCTAGTAATTTTTTCTTGGTTAGTTGCTCAAGATTATTTTAAGGAAATGACGGATAATGATGTCCGTAAAAGAATTTACGAAGAACAGAAAAATCAAATAGAGCAAGATATGTCTCCGTTTGGATTTGTTTTAACTGGAATAAATGATGAAAATCAATTTATTGATCAAGATGGAGATAGGTGGTATACTGATGAGTATGGTGATAGAAGTTATATGTGGGATTATATTTGAACTAAAGTAAATTATAAATATTTCTAGAATATTCTGGTAATACGGAGAATTAAGATGCCCCTAAATTTAGCATCTCCTGGAATCATTGTAAGAGAAGTTGATATTACTACAGGAAGAGTAGACCCAACTTCTAATTCGGTTGCAGCAATTGTAGCTCCATTTGAAAAAGGACCAGTAGAGTCAGCAGTTACAGTTATAAATGAACAAGAGTTACTTGCTAATTTTGGACAACCAAGAGGAGTAACAAGTCATTATGAAAATTGGTTTGTTGCTTCTTCATACTTAGCATATGGTGGAAATTTACAAGTAATTAGATCTGATAGTATTAATTTAACAAATGCTAAAGTTGGAACTGCAACTAGTATCAAAATTAAGAGTTATGAGGATTATGTAAACAAAGGTTATGATGAAACTCCAATTTCAAACATAGTTTTTGCGGCAAGAAACCCTGGATCTTGGGGAAATTCTCTGAAAGTTGCTGTTATTGATGCAAAAGCAGATCAGGTTCTCTCCGGAATCTCTACTTCCGCAGTTACAAATACAACTTTTGTTGGTGTTGCAACTGCTTCTGATGGAGATGTTGGAATTACATCAACAGCAATTGCAGGAATTACAACAACTGGAATTTCTGTTGGTCAAACTTTAAAACTATTAACAGGAGTTATTGGTTCAGGAACAACAGTCACTTCTATTGGTCTTGGAACAGTTTTTATAAGTCCAGCAAGTTTAAATACTGTTGCACTTGATAATGTACAACTTTCTTTTGGATCTTACACAACCACTACTACATCAGCAGCACTTCAAGTAGGGTATGGCGTAACGCAATCAGTTTCTGGAAGAATTAATCCTGGTGCTGGATCAACAAGTGTTCTTGATGGTCACATAAAAGGAATTATTACTGGTATTTCCACTGATAAAATTGACGTAAAAATTATTTCTCACGTTTCTGCAGCAGGAACAGAAACAAAAGTTGATTATCAACCAGAAGGTGTGTGGAAGTTTTCCTCAACGGGATCTGTTGCAATTCACACATCTGGTCAATCTACATCATATGGAACTGCGGCATATTCTTCTTCCCCTGATTGGTACGATCTTCAAACAATACCACTTTTAAATTCTTCCTTAAGTTGGAATTCTGTTGCAAATAGACCATCAACTTCAAATTTTGCTGCTGCACGCGGATCAAGATTTGATGAAATGCACGTTGTTATTATAGATGCAGATGGAAAAATTACAGGAAACGAAGGAACTATTCTCGAAAAGCATCTTTCACTATCAAAAGCAAAGAATGCAATTTATTCCGCAGGAAGTCCATCATATTGGAATAAGTATATTTCAGAGGGTTCTTCCTTTATTTTTGCAGGATCTCAGCCTACAGGAGTTGTAACTACTGGATTTAGTACACCATCAACTTTTAGCCTTTCAACCAACGGAAGTTGGAACACTAATACTGCAGATAATTTAAATTATCATTGTATTGGTTCATATACTAATACTCTTACTAATGGAAGGAATTATGATGCAGGAACTTCCATAGATGATGCTACTTCACTATCATCTTCCCTTAATGATCTATCTTCTGGATATGACTTATTAACAAACACAGAAGAGTATGATGTTGATTTTATTTTGATGGGATCTGCTTCTTATGGTAGAGAAATTTCTCAAGCACTTGCTTCTAAAATTATTGCAGTGGCAGAGGAAAGAAAAGATGCAATAGCATTTATTTCTCCATATAAAGAAGGTTTGCTACAGCAAAGTGGAACATCATCATTTACTCCTATAGATGGTTCAACAATTACTGATAATATAATTGGATTCTATTCTCCAATTCCATCATCATCTTATGCAGTTTTTGACAGTGGATATAAGTACATGTATGACAGATTCTCTGGAACTTTTAGATATATTCCTTTGAATGGTGATATTGCTGGAATGTGTGCTAGAACTGATGCTTCTGGTACTCCATGGGTTTCACCCGCAGGAACAAGTAGAGGATCTGTATTAAATGCTGTTAAATTAGCATATAATCCATCCAAACTACAAAGAGATAGACTCTATTCAAACAGAATTAATCCAGTAATTATGTCTCCAGGATCTGGAATTATATTATTTGGAGACAAAACTGGATTAGCGAAATCATCATCGTTTGATAGAATTAATGTTCGTAGATTGTTTGTTTACATTGAAAATGCAGTATCTTTAGCAGCTAGAAATCAATTATTTGAATTTAACGACTCCATCACAAGAAGTACTTTTGTAAATACGGTAGAGCCTTTCTTAAGAGATCTTCAATCTAAGAGAGCAATTTTTGACTTCAGAGTAATTTGTGATGAATCAAACAATACTGCCTCAATTATTGATTCCAATGAATTTGTTGCAGACATTTATATTAAACCAGCCAGATCAATTAACTTTATTGGTTTAACATTTGTTGCAACTAGAACTGGTGTTTCATTTGATGAAATTATAGGTAATGCTTAATTTAATTTTCAAATATTACTGAGGTAAGTAAAAATGGCATCAAACATATCTACCATTAAAGGTAAATTATCGGGGGGAGGAGCTAGAGCTAATTTATTCAAAGTAAGTATGGTTTATCCTGCAGGAATTGCAGGTGGAGATGAGGACATTTTAGTTAAATCTGCAGGTCTTCCCAGTTCAAATTTAGGAGTTATTGAAGTTCCAGTTAGAGGTCTTATTCTTAAAGTTGCTGGAGATAGAACATTTGATACATGGACAATTACTGTGTTAAATGATATTGATTTTAAAGTGAGACAAGCATTTGAAAAATGGATGGCAACAATTAGAAAACTAACCGATAATGATGGTAAAGCATCACCTGCCGATTATATAGTTGATGGCATAGAAGTTCAGCAACTTGCAAGGGATGAAACTGTGATTAGAAAATACATTTTTGAAGGAGTTTTTCCAACAAACATATCTCAAATTGACGTGTCGTCAGAATCGACTGATACTATTGAAGAATTTACGGTAGAAATGCAAGTTCAATCGTATAAGATTGATAAAGCTAGCGGTACTGCTCCTTCAGTCAATTAATTTTAATAATTATAAATTTTTAGAGGTATACTAAAATGGCAACAACGATTTCAAACATTAAAAGTAAGTTAAGTGGAGGGGGTGCAAGGTCTAATCTATTCCAAGTTGATTTAGCATTTCCTTCAGGAGGTAGTGCCGTTCCAATCACAGGAACTTTAAAAGATATTATTGAGACTGGAAATATTTTAGTCAAATCTGCTGGTCTTCCAGCATCAAATGTTAATCCTATTGAAGTTCCATTTCGAGGAAGAATATTTAAATTAGCAGGAGAAAGAACTTTTGATACTTGGACTGTTACTGTTTTGAATGATACTAATTTCTTAATAAGAGCTGCAATGGAAGAATGGATGGCTGGAATTGCAAATCTTACTACGTTTGATGGTAAGGCAAATCCTTTAGATTACCAGGCAGATGGAGTTATAGTTAAGCAACTTGATAGAAGTGAAAAAGTAGTACGTCAATATAAATTTTATGGGATGTTCCCTACTAACATTTCGCAAATTGACGTTTCTTTTGATACTCCAGACACAATTGAAGAATTTACTGTTGAATTCCAGGTTCAATACTATGAAGTATTAGATGCATCTGGTGCTCAAGTTGTTGGTTAATTTATTCGTACTAAATAATTAATAAGATTAAAATGATACTATGAAAAGACTTTTTGGTTTTTCTATTGAAGATTCTAATAATAAAAAATCAAAAATTATTTCCCCCGTACCTCAAAATAATGAGGACGGGGTTGATAATTATATTGCCAGTGGTTTTTATGGTCAATACTTAGATATTGAAGGCGTTTTTAGAACAGAAAATGATTTAATAAGAAGATATAGAGAAATGGCACTGCATCCTGAATGCGATGCAGCAATAGAAGATGTTGTAAATGAAGCAATTGTTAGTGACTTATATGATTCTCCAATTGAAATAGAATTATCAAATTTAAATGCAAGTGATAAATTAAAAGAAAAGATTAGAGAAGAATTTAAATATATTAAAGAATTAATGGATTTTGATAAAAAATCTCATGAAATTTTTAGAAACTGGTATGTTGATGGAAGACTTTATTATTTAAAAGTTATTGATCCAAAAAATGTTCAAGATGGAATAAAAGAAATTCGTTATGTAGATCCAATGAAAATGCGCCATGTTAGGCAAGAAAAAAAGACGGGAGATTCTAAAATCCCAATGTCTTCTGAAATGATAAATCCTATGAATGGGAGAGTTGATGAAAAAATTTATTCACCAGAAATAGAGGAATATTTTATCTATACGCCAGCTCCAAATTATCCTACCGGAATGCTTTCAAGTTCAGGCGGTCAAAAGGGAGTTAAAATTGCAAAAGATACTGTTACTTATTGCACATCTGGATTAGTTGATAGAAATAAGGGAACAGTTTTATCTTACTTACATAAAGCAATTAAATCTCTTAATCAGTTAAGAATGATTGAAGATTCTCTTGTCATTTACAGACTTTCTAGAGCACCCGAACGTCGTATTTTTTATATTGATGTTGGAAATCTTCCAAAAGTAAAAGCGGAACAATATTTGAAAGATATAATGAATCGTTATAGAAACAAAATGGTTTACGATTCAAATAATGGAGAAATCCGTGATGATCGTAAATTTATGAGTATGTTAGAAGATTATTGGTTACCGAGAAGAGAAGGTGGTAGAGGAACTGAAATTACCACACTTCCAGGTGGACAAAATTTAGGAGAACTTTCTGACATTGAATATTTTCAGAAAAAACTTTATAGATCACTTGGTGTACCAGAGTCTAGAATTGCAAGTGATGGTGGATTTAATCTGGGAAGATCATCAGAAATATTGAGAGATGAGTTAAAATTTACTAAATTTGTCGGTAGATTAAGAAAAAGATTTGCAAACATGTTTACCGACATGCTTCGCACACAACTAATATTAAAAAATATTGTATCACTAGAAGATTGGCAAAAAATATCAGATCATATACAATATGATTTTATTTACGATAATCAGTTTTCAGAATTAAAGGAAACTGAATTAATGACAGAAAGATTAAATTTGTTGGCGACAATGGAACCATATATTGGAAAATATTTTTCTGTTCAATATACGAGAACAAAAATTTTGCGTCAAACTGACGCTGATATAGTTGAAATAGATAAACAAATTAAAAAGGAAATTGCAGAAGGTATTATTCCAGATCCAAATTCAATAGATCCAATTACTGGAGAACCATTATTAACAAATGAACCCCAAACCCAAGATCTGGGAAAAGTTCCTAAAGAACCAGATTTGAATTCTCAATCTTCAACGGTTGATGCTCAATCGCAAAAAGATACTAAAAAAACCGAAATATAAATAATTATATAAATATACTAAATTTTTATGGATAATATTATCGATTTGATTGCTACAGATTCTTCTGCTTCTAGTATCTCTGATGCGATTAAAGACCAAATTTTTGCAAAGTCTGCAGAAAAACTAGATTTACTTAGATCTTCTATTGCAGATTCTTTATTTGGTATTAATACTAATTCTGGAGAAGATGAATAATGCCTATAACTAAAATAATTTCGACTCAAGTAGATACTGCAACTAGTGCTGGTGCAGCAACTAGTATATCTTCTGCTACGTGCGTAAGATTATATAATAACACTTCTGGAGTATGTACTGTTGGTATTAATACTTTGGTCGGTGCAGCAACTACAAATTTCTTTGCTATGCCCGCAGGATCTGTAGAATTTTTAACCAAATTACCATCTGATGTAATTTGGACTTCCGTTGCAATTAAAGCAAACCAAGTAGGATTTACAAATTAATAACAATGAAACTCATAACAGAAGAAGTACAAAAAGTTAAATTCATCACCGAAGGTAAAGGTGCTGGAAAGAAGATGTTTATTGAAGGTATTTTCCTTCAAGGCGATATTTGTAACCGCAATGGAAGAATGTATCCTATGGAGACTCTTTCTCGTGAGGTAAAGAGATACAATGAAGCATTCGTTTGCAAGGGTCGTGCTCTTGGAGAACTCGGTCATCCAGACGGTCCTACAGTTAATCTAGATCGTGTTTCTCATAAAATTGTTTCTCTTGAACAAAGTGGAACTAATTTTATCGGTAAAGCACAACTTCTTGAAACTCCAATGGGCAAGATTGCAAAATCTCTTATTGGTGAAGGTGTTTGTCTTGGTGTTTCTTCTCGTGGTGTTGGTTCACTTAAGATGACCAATGAAGGTCATAAAATTGTTGGTGAAGATTTTATGCTTGCTACTGCTGCAGATATTGTAGCAGATCCTTCTGCTCCTGATGCATTTGTTCAAGGAATTATGGAAGGTAAAGAGTGGGTTTGGGATGGAGGAATTTTGCGCGAGCAACTTGCATCCAAAACTCAAAAAAGAATTAACACCCTAGTTGACCAAAAAAGATTAGAAGAACACAAGTTAAACTTATTTAATGAATTTCTTTCAAATCTTTAAATTATAAATAAATATAGATTAATACAAAAAGATCTAAAACAAATGTCCGTTGGTAGAAATTTACAAGAAATGGAAAACGTAGTAACCAAAGGAGCTAAACCTGCAGAAACCATGCCAAAGTTAACCACAGGCATTCCTGATGGTCAAACAGGCAGTTGGGAAGATCTAGGTGGACCTACTCCAGAAAATTATCGTTCAGATGATGATTCATCAAAACTAAGAGAACCTGGTGCCACTCTTGCTCAGGTAAAAAATGTTGTTAATAAGGGTGCAAAATCGGCAGATCCTATGCCAGCATCCATTGTTGGTAAAAAAGCAAGTTATGGTGAAGAAACCGAATCTGAAGAAGAATTGGTTGATGAAGATGAAAATGAAATTGATGAAGATGAAGAAGTAGTCGCTGAAGCTAAAAAGAAAGAAGAAGGCGAAGGTGATGAAGGCGAAGAAGGTGATGAAGGCGACGAAGGTGATGAAGATGAAGATGGACATGCAAAAGGTAATAATAAAAAGAAAGTAGAAGAAGAATTTGACATCGAAGAAGATGTTCAAGCTCTTCTTGCTGGCGAAGAACTCTCTGAAGAGTTTCAAGAAAAAGCCCGCACTATTTTTGAAGCTGCAATTAGATCAAAAGTTTCAGAAATTAAAGAAGATTTACAAGTAGCATATGAACAAGCACTTGTAGAAGAAATTCAGTTAATCAAGGAAGAATTAACTGATAGAGTTGATGCTTACCTTGAATATGTTGCTGACGAGTGGATTTTTGAAAATAAACTCGCAGTTGAGCACGGTCTTAAGACTGAAATGACCGAAAGTTTCCTTTCGGGCATGAAGCAACTTTTTGAAGATCATTATGTAACAATCCCTGAAGATAGATATGATGTAATCGAGAGTATGGTAGATAAACTTGATGAAATGGAAGAAAAACTCAACGAGCAAATTCAAAGAAATGTTGCTCTGAA
>Ga0129333_10001557_pt1 | contig 20831 bp, 17 predicted proteins | sample CPB6_08_DNA_FD_94474 | JGI IMG/M metagenome (GOLD analysis project Ga0129333, IMG submission 94474) | Freshwater to marine salinity gradient microbial communities from Chesapeake Bay, USA - CPBay_Sum_0.6_0.8_DNA | ecosystem: Environmental > Aquatic > Marine > Coastal | place: USA: Chesapeake... | reverse complement strand
CGGCGGCTGTGCAATGTAGACGTATCCCTGTTCGATCATGGCCTTCATGTAACGGAAAATAAAGGTCAAAATAAGGGTGGCAATATGCGATCCGTCCACATCGGCATCGGTCATGATGATGAGCTTGTGATAACGAAGTTTACTCATATCGAGTGCCTTTGGATCTTCGGCCGTGCCGATCTTGACACCCAGTGCGGTGAACATATTGCGTATCTCTTCATTGTCATAGATCTTATGCTCCATGGCTTTTTCTACGTTCAATATCTTACCTCTAAGTGGTAAGATCGCCTGGAAACTACGATCTCTTCCTTGCTTCGCAGTACCACCTGCTGAATCTCCCTCGACGAGGAAAAGCTCACAGCGATCCGGGTCGCGATCAGAACAATCTGCCAGTTTGCCGGGTAATCCTCCTCCGCTCAATACCGATTTGCGTTGCACAAGTTCGCGCGCCTTGCGGGCAGCGGCACGGGCCTGGGCAGCCAAGATCACTTTGGCTACTATATTCTTCGCTTCTTTTGGATTTTCTTCGAGATAGGCCTCCAGCACTTTAGATACGGTGCTGTCTACTACACCCATCACTTCGTTATTTCCCAGCTTTGTTTTTGTTTGTCCTTCAAATTGTGGCTCAGGAACTTTTACCGATATGATGGCACTGAGTCCTTCCCTGAAATCATCTCCTTCGATCTCTACCTTGGCTTTTTCAAAGAGTCCGTTGCGGTCACCATAACTTTTAAACACACGAGTCAATGCCCGGCGAAAGCCCGATACGTGGGTACCACCTTCGATAGTGTTGATATTATTGACGTAAGAGTAGATATGCTCATTGTAGCTGTCGTTGTAACTGAGGGCCACTTCGACCGCCACATTGGTTGTTTCGTCTTTCCCCTCTACGGCAATTACTTTTGGAATGAGTGGGCTGCGTCCTGCATTGCTATCAAGCATTTCGACAAACTCCACGATCCCCCCTTCGCTATAGAATGTTTTTTCGTAAGCGACGCCATTCTCTGTTTCGCGAAGATCACAAAGATGAATGCGTACGCCCCGGTTCAGGTAGGCCAATTCCCTTAATCTGCCCTCGAGAATTTCCTTATTGTACGTTGTGGTGATGAAGATGCTTCCATCGGGCCAAAAATGAACGCGTGTGCCGGTTTGATCACTGGTCCCGATCTCGCGAACCGAATATTGGGGTACCCCGATCTTATATTCTTGTTCAAAAACTTTTCCTTCGCGCTGCACCGTTACATGCAGTTTAGTGCTCAGTGCATTGACGCAGCTAACGCCCACGCCGTGCAATCCTCCAGAAACTTTATAGGAGTCTTTATCGAATTTACCACCGGCATGCAGTACGGTCATCACTACTTCGAGTGCCGATCTCTTTTCTTTGGTATGCATGGCCGTAGGGATCCCGCGTCCATCATCTTGTACCGAGACAGAATTGTCTTCGTGAATGGTGACCTTGATATTCTTACAGTAGCCGGCCAGTGCTTCATCAATGGAGTTATCGACCACCTCGTAGACCAGGTGGTGCAGACCTTTTACACCGATGTCCCCGATATACATGGCGGGACGTTTCCGAACGGCCTCTAAACCTTCTAAAACCTGAATGCTGTCTGCACTGTATTGTGCATTGGGGGCTCCGTTTTCACGCTGATTTTCGATGCTCATAGGGTTGGTTTCTCTCTGCTTTTTTAACCCCCGTTTCGGGGTATGGCAAATTTACTGAAACCCCTCGGGGAAACCCTATTTTTTGACCCCTTTTTTGACTGTAATTGAGCTAGTTTTTCGCTGCTATTTTTTGACGATCTGGGCTACCAGATCTGCTTCGGCGCAAACCTTACCGCCCACATAAATAGTGCCCTTCATCTCGCAGATCCCACGCCGTATGGGTGCTGCCAATTCCATTTTCAGCAGCAAGGTATCACCGGGTTTTACCATCTGCTTGAATTTGCAGTTATCGATCTTGAGAAAGTAGGTATTGTACTCGCCATCACCACTTAGGTTGATGGCTAAAATGCCTCCGCACTGGGCCAGTGCCTCGATCTGCAAGACCCCGGGCATAACGGGATTACCCGGAAAATGACCCTGAAAGAACCATTCGTTGAAGGTCACATTTTTAACCCCCACAATATGGGTATCGCTTAATTCTATGACCTTATCAACCAGGGCAAATGGAAAACGGTGCGGCAGGGTTCTTTCGATGTATTGCTGGTCGTACACGGGAGGCACCGAAGGATCGTAGGTCGGCACATCACGGGTATGCTTATTCTTTTTTATGTATTGCTTGATTTTGCGGGCAAAGGCCACGTTACTGCTGTGACCGGGTCGGTTAGCGATAATACGAGCCTTGATCGGATAGCCGATCAGGGCCAGATCGCCTACCACATCCAAGAGTTTGTGACGAGCTGGTTCATTGGGAAAACGCAGATCCAGATTATTGAGATACCCTTCGCTTTTTACTTCGATCTTTTCTTTCTTGAATATTTTTTTTAGCCGTTGCAACTCCTCTTGCTCGACCGGCTTATCTACTACCACAATGGCATTGTTGACATCCCCGCCTTTTATAAGATTATTATCGATGAGGGCTTCGAGCTCATGTAAAAAGCAAAAAGTTCTGCAGGGGGCGATTTCTTTTTTGAAATCACGTATAGTTTTTAATCCTGCATGTTGGGTTCCCAATACAGGGGAGTTGAAATCAATGAGTGTGGTGATCTGGTAATCCATGGAGGGCATGGCGACCATTTCGACTCTTTTTCCCTCGTCGTAGTGAAAAATATTTTCATCAATGCTGTACCAAACTTTAGTGGCATCTTGTTCCACAACCCCCGCTTTCTCTATGCATTCTACAAAGGGGCCGGAACTACCATCCATTATCGGGATCTCCGGTCCGTTGATCTCCATCAGGCAATTGTCAATGCCCATGCCCACCAAGGCGGCCAAGACATGTTCTACCGTGCTTACTTTTACACCTTGACTTTCGAGTGTGGTACCGCGACTGGTATCGGTTACCAGATCGCAATCGGCCTTGATAACAGGTTGGTCTGGCAGATCGGTTCGCTTGAACTGAAAACCAAAACCGGGATTAGCCGGATGAAGGGTCAGATCGGCCAGTATTCCCGTGTGTAGTCCGGTGCCAGAAATGGTTACGGCCGAACCGAGGGTATGTTGTTTGTCGGGATTAAAGGTTTTGGCCATTGGAAAAGGGTTAGAAGCTGCAAAGATAACATTTACCCCAGGCTTCCGAAATTGGTCTTCTATTTGCTTGACTTCAAGTCTTTTATAATATTTTCAAGCTCTTTGATCCGCCTTTCCAGCTCGGGGAGCTGTCTGCTCAGGGCCTGGCTGCGAAGGGCCTGTGAATAGTCATAAGCAGGGGTACCTGTTACGGCCTTACCTTTTGGGATCGATTTGGTAACCCCGCTTTGCGCATTGACCTTGGCGCCTTCCTCTAGTTGGATATGCCCCACAATACCAGCCTGCCCGCCGATCATGACCCCTTTACCGATCTTGGTGCTTCCGCTGATGCCGGCCTGCGCTGCGATAACGGTACTGCTGCCCACTTCGACATTATGCGCGATCTGTATGAGGTTATCGAGTTTAGCTCCTTTTCGGATCAGCGTCGATCCGATCGTTGCCCGGTCGATGGTTGTATTAGCTCCGATCTCTACATCATCTTCTATGATCACATTACCGATCTGCTGAACTTTTTGTAATTGGCCGTTGGCCTGTGGTGCAAATCCAAACCCGTCGCTGCCCACTACGGTACCTGCATGGATGATCACATTATTTCCTATTTGACACTGATGATAAATTTTTACACCGGAATGTAACACGGTGTTATCGCCGATCTGTACGTTGTTGCCGATAAAACAATGGGGGTGGATCTTACTGTTTTTTCCGATGCGCACATGATCTCCAACATAGGCAAAGGCCCCGACATATACATTATCACCAAGGCTGGCACTGGCAGAAAGGTAAGAGGGCTGCTGTATACCGTTGAGCGAAGCTTGTTGCAATTGCTGGTACATCTCTAGTAAAGTAGCAAAGGCAGAGTACGCATCTTTGACTCGAAGGAGCGTTGCCGATACGGGCTGTCGCAATACAAACTGATGGCTGAGGATGATCACCGATGCTGCGGTAGAATAGAGATATTCCTCGTACTTGGGATTGGCCAAAAAAGAAAGTTGACCGGCCTTGGCCTCCTCGATTTTCCCAAAGGATTGTACCACCACCTTGGGATTTCCTTCGATGGTAGCTTCGATCAGCGGGGCCAGTTGGGCGGCGGTAAACTGCATCATGTGGGAACGTTATATTTTATATTCCTCTGGATAACAAATGTATTCTTTACTGATCTCTCCAAAAGCCAGACTGCTGCCATAATTGATCAGTGCATTGTCCACTTCGGAGATATCCTGTACGCTACCATCCTTGAACAGAATATGGATCCGCTCGTCCTTGGGATTGTAGGTAGTGTTGCTGGCTTTTCCGGTAAAGACAAAAAAACCAGCCTCTTCTTCGCTGATGGCCAAACGAAGGGCGACCTCTTTTCGCAAACCGGAGAGCCGATCGGGATCAACGGGACCTTTCAAGAAACGGATCTTGAGTAGTTTCCTCTCGGTGACTAGTCGGCACAATGTAGAAAGAACTTTGTCGGGATGATAACACCAGTTCTTGATACTGGTCATCACATCGTGATCATCTAGACGGCAAAAACGATCCAAATGCTGCTTGATCGAAGCGCCGGCCTCTCGATGTTTCAAGAAAAAATCAAGGTCGTTGCTGGCTGCTGTCAATCCAACTCCTTTTTGCAAGAGTTGGAGCACGCGTTTAAAGATCAATACTACCGACATCTCGGCGCTCACTACCGTTTTATGAAGGTAGACCTGCCAGTACATAAGTCGTCGGCTGATCAAAAATTTTTCGATCGAAAAAATCGCTTTTTCCTCTACCATCAGCTGTCCTTCCTTAACAGCCAGCATTTTTAAAATACGGTCATAGCCGATCACTCCTTCTGCCACACCGGTAAAAAAGCTGTCCCTGTTCAAATAATCCATGCGGTCCACATCGAGCTGACCTGAAATTAGCTGGTGTAAAAAGGGCTTAGGATAGTGGCCTGTGAAAATAGCAATGGCCGTGCTCAGTTTCCCCTTGAAGAGTTCATTCAAATGCTCCATGATAAGCAGCGAGATGGTCTCGTGGTGCACCCCGGGGATCAGCACTTTTTCCAGCGCATGCGAAAAGGGCCCATGTCCGGCATCATGCAATAATATAGCCAGTTTGGCACCCAGTTCTTCTTCTTCCGTGATGGGAACCCCCTTACTTTTCAATTCGGACAGCGCTATACCCATCAGGTGATATGCTCCTAACGAATGATGCAATCGCGAGTGCTTAGCGCCCGGATAGACCAGATGGGCAAAGGCCATCTGATGGATATTGCGCAAGCGCTGATAAAAGGGGTGAGAGATCAGCTCCAGCACCAGCGGGTGATCGATGGTGATGAAACCATAGACAGGGTCGTTGATTATTTTTCTGACAGTAGGAGAGCTAGCCATAGTAGTAAACCCGGACGGGCATCCTTCAAAAATACAAAGGCTCGTCTTAAAAAGCTAAATTTGAAGGTATGGAAAGGGCAAGGGTTATTTGGGTCGATGACGAGATAGAGAGTCTCCAATCACAAAAACTGTTTTTGGAGAACAAGGGTTATCAGGTAGATACCTTTACAAATGGCTTTGAGGCGATCGACCATGTAAAAGCTAATCCGGTCGATGTGGTCCTGATCGATGAGAGTATGCCCGGTATTACCGGTCTGGAGACACTGGCCAAGATCAAAGAGATCGATCGATCGCTCCCTGTGGTGCTGATCACCAAGAACGAGACCGAGAACCTGATGGATGATGCCATCGGTTCGCAGATCAGTGATTACCTGATCAAGCCTGTCAACCCCAATCAGGTCTGGCTTAGCCTGAAAAAGATCATCGACAACAAGCGCCTGGTGGCGGAAAAGACCACGTCGTCCTATCAGCAACAATTCCGTCATTTATTTACGGCCCTAAATAGCAATCCAGATCATCGTGAGTGGCGCGATATTTATAAGAAGCTTGTCTATTGGGAGCTCGAAATGCAGCGAACAGATAGTCCCGAGATGCAGGATGTGTTGCAAACGCAGAAAGCCGAGGCTAATACTGAGTTTGCCAAGTTCATCAGTAAGCATTACGCCAATTGGATTCAGGATCCGGCTTCGGCACCCATCATGAGCCATACCTTGTTGAAAGAAAAAGTAATCCCGCAGCTCGAAAAAGACGTTCCCGTTTTTTTTGTGCTGATAGACAACCTTCGTTTCGATCAATGGAAGGCTATCGAGCCTGTACTGTTGCAGAGTTTCCGTCGTACCGAAGAGGATAGTTTTTACAGCATACTCCCTACAGCTACGCAATATGCCCGTAACGCTATTTTTTCGGGACTCATGCCGCTAGAGATACAAAAACGCTATCCGCAGTATTGGAAAAATGATGAAGACGAGGGAGGTAAGAATCTTTTTGAGGAAGAACTGTTGCGGTTGCAACTGCAACGATTGGGTGTGGGAAACCTGAAGCTGCACTACACTAAAGTACTCAATAACCAAACCGGATTGGAGTGGCAACAGCAGATACACAATTTGCTATCTAACGATCTGAATGTAATTGTATACAATTTTGTGGATATGCTCAGTCATGCCCGAACAGAGATGGAGGTGCTCAAGGAGTTGGCGGGTGATGAGAGCAGTTATCGCAGTGTAACGGCCTCTTGGTTCGAGCACTCTCCGCTGCACCAGGCGCTCAAGCGCATAGCTGATAAGCGCTGCAAGATCGTGCTGGCGACCGATCACGGCAGTATCCGGGTGCATACTCCTTGCAAAGTGGTGGGTGATAAGCAGACAACCACCAACCTGCGGTATAAGCATGGTCGTAATTTGAATTATGAGCCAAAAGATGTACTGGCTTTTCGGAATCCCTCGTTGGCAGGCTTACCCGGTCCGGCCATCAACTCGTCTTATATTTTTGCCAAGGGCGATCATTACCTCTGTTATCCCAATAATTATAATCATTATGTGAATTATTATCGCAATACTTTTCAGCACGGGGGCATCAGTCTCGAAGAGATGATTGTTCCCGTGATCACCTTACAATCGCGTACTTTTGTGAATTCCTATGAAATACAACCAGACAACCCTTGATAAGTTAGAGGCCATTCCTGAGCAGGCCGGTTATATTCTTCGCTACGAAAGAGGAACCTTTCAAAGTGGCTACTGCATTTTGGAGTCAAAAAAAGTGGTGGTCCTCAATAAATTTTTACCCATCGAAGGACGCATCAATACCCTGATCGATCTGATCCCCCAGTTGACCATCGATCCCGGTATGCTTTCGGAGGAGTCCGCTAAACTCTTCGATGAAGTTATTCTGATGCGGGCATGACCTGTCCTCCCTTGCAAGTTACTTTTTTGGGTACCGGCACTAGTGGGGGTGTGCCCATGATCGCCTGTGATTGCACGGTTTGCTCCTCTGCCGATCCGCGCGACAAAAGACTTCGCTCCAGTATTTTGATCAGCTCTGCCAAAACCACCTTGGTAGTAGACACGGGTCCAGATTTTCGCTACCAGATGCTTCGAAAGAACGTGCGTCATCTCGATGCGGTTTTGTTTACGCACCCTCACAAGGATCACATGGCCGGGCTGGACGATATAAGGGCGTTTAATCATTTTGGTCAGCGTCCCATGCAGGTCTTTGCCGATTCACTGACCCAAGAGGCCTTGCGTCGCGATTTTTATTATGTTTTTACTGAGGCTCGTTATCCCGGTATACCCGAACTCGATTTGCAAACAATCGGTGAATCGCCTTTTTGGGTGGGAGATATCCCCGTGCAGCCTATTCAGGTTTGGCATCATCGCATGCCCGTACTGGGTTTTCGTTTTGGCTCTTTTACGTATATCACCGACGCCAACCGGATCGAAGAAGAGGAGCGGCAAAAGATCAGGGGAAGCCAGGTGCTGGTGTTAAATGCACTGCGAAAAGAGCCGCATCTTTCTCATTTCACCTTGGAGGAGGCGGTCAGTCTGATACAGACCTTGCAGGTGCCCCAGGGATACTTAACCCATCTCTCTCATCAAATGGGATTACACGCCCATGTGGCGGCTGAGCTTCCCGCTGGTATCGAGCTTTCTTACGATGGCCTGGAGCTTCAATTTCCAGGCAAATAAATTACTAACAACTGTTAGTTTAATGGACTAAGTGCGTATCTTTACGGATATGAGATTTGAGTCTTCCGATCTGACCTTACAGGTAGCAGCTGCTGCCCGAGATTTTGCCCGACAACATATTCTTCCGCACGTAATGGACTGGGATGAGAAACAGTATTTGCCCATCGACACGCTGAAAGAGTTGGGTAAGTTGGGGATGATGGGGGTATTGGTTCCCACAGCATACGGAGGAGCCGGGCTCAGCTATGCAGAATATAAAGTAGTGATCGAAGAGATCGCAGCGGTTTGTGGATCGGTAGGTCTTAGTGTGGCCGCTCATAACTCACTTTGCACCGGACATATTCTGATGGCCGGGAACGAAAAGCAAAAAGAGAATTGGTTACCTGCGCTGGCCAGTGGAGAAAAGATCGGTGCTTGGGGTTTGACGGAGGCCAATACCGGCAGTGATGCAGGCAATATGCGTTGTACCGCAGTAAAGAAAGGAGATCACTGGGTACTGAACGGCACTAAGAATTGGATCACGCACGGTATCAGTGCCGAAATAGCTGTGGTGCTTTGCCGCACCGGAGAGCCGCGTACACCCAATAATTGCACCGCCTTTGTAGTAGAGCGCGGTACTCCCGGATTCAGGGCTGGAAAAAAAGAAAATAAATTGGGGATGCGCGCCAGCGAAACAGCCGAATTGGTTTTTGAAGAATGTACCATTCCCGATGCAAATCGCTTGGGTGAAATAGGAGAGGGTTTTAAGCAAGCCATGAAGATCCTGGATGGAGGCCGTATCTCTATTGCGGCACTTTCATTGGGGATCGCCCGTGGTGCTTACCAGGCCGCTCTTCGGTATGCGCAAGAGCGACATCAATTCGATAAGCCCATTGCCCATTTTCAAGCTATTTCGTTCAAGTTAGCCGATATGGCTACCGAGATCGAGGCAGCTGACCTGTTGATCCAACAGGCCTGCGACCTGAAAGATCGCCACCTGCCTGTTACCAGCGCATCGGCCATGGCAAAATATTATGCCAGTGAAGTCGCCGTACGTGTAGCCACCGATGCGGTACAGATATTCGGCGGATATGGTTATACGAAGGATTTTCCGGTCGAAAAATTTTATCGCGATGCCAAACTTTGTACGATAGGAGAGGGGACCAGTGAAATTCAAAAGCTGGTGATCGCTCGTCAGTTATTGAAAGCCTGATAAAGACGCTTCTTGTTGTTGCTTCATCATCGAACCTCTTGCCACTCTACCAATTTTTTGTAGATCCCGTTATGAGCGAGCAGCTCTTCGTGTTTGCCACGTTCGGCGATCTTTCCTTTTTGCAGCACAACAATCTCGTCGGCATGACGGATGGTAGAAAGCCGGTGTGCGATAACGATGCTGGTGCGTTGTTGCATCATCTTGTTGATCGCATCCTGCACCAGTCGTTCACTTTCGGTGTCGAGTGAGGAAGTGGCCTCGTCCAAGATCAAGATGGGCGGGTTCTTTAGAAGTGCTCTGGCGATAGTGAGTCGTTGACGCTCTCCCCCGCTTAGTTTAGCGCCCCGATCGCCGATATTGGTCTGGTAGCCTTCTTCTTTTTCCATGATGAATGCATGGGCATTGGCAACGCGGGCAGCTTGCGTGATATCCTCCTCTGTGGCTTGGGGTTGTCCCAATGCGATGTTGGCAGCGATGGTATCATTGAATACGATGGGTTCTTGCGTAACGATACTCATCAGGTTGCGCAGCGAGCGTAACGAACAATTTTTAATATTGACTCCATCTATAAGCACCTCTCCCGCACTCACATCATGAAAGCGGGGAATCAGATCGGCCAATGTGGACTTACCTGAACCAGAGGCGCCCACCAAGGCAATGGTTCTTCCTTTTGGTATCACCAGGTCGATCCCATCGAGGATCAGGCTATCGCCATAACTGAATTGTACATTTTTAAATTCGATCGAATGAGTGAATTCGGTCAGGGTAACGGCATTGGACGCTTCTTCTACAGTAACCGGAGCATTGAGTATCTCTTCGATCCTGCCAATGGCAGCGGACCCCTTTCGCATATTGCTGAAAGAAGTAGAGAGCGCCTTGGCCGGGTTGATCATATTGTAGAAGATTCCCAAAAAGCCAATAAAGACCGAGGCTTCCAGTAATTGCTCTTGTAAGACCAGTTTTCCCCCGTAATACAAAACAGCCGTGAATAAGGCCACACCCATCACTTCCGAGAGCGGAGAAGCCAGATCTCTTCGGTAGCCGATCCGGTTTCGGGCTTGCCGCAACCGATCGTTACCCTGTTTGAATTTCGCTCGAAGGGCCGACTCTACGCCAAAGGCCTTGATAACGCGCAGCCCACCCAATGTTTCATCCAGCACGCCCAGGGTCTCGCCAAATTTTTGCGCCACTTCGTTCGAGATCTTTTTTAAGGAGCGTGTAATACGGCCGATCACGAGTCCCAGCACCGGTATCAGCACCAGGATAAAGAACGTGAGGGGCGGACTGATCGTAAATAAAAAGACGAGTGTCAGCAATATGCTCAGCGGATCGCGGATCCATCCTTCGAGGGCTCCGATCACCGAGACCTCTACTTCGTTCACATCATTGGTCATACGACTCATCAGGTCGCCCTTGCGTTTTTCATTGAAGTAGCCAATGGGCAATTGAAGGACTTTGTCGTAGAGGTCTTCTCTTAGTTGGTTGACTAATTGATGTTTGAGCGGGTTGAGTGTATAATAGGCGAGATAGAGAAATAAATTTTTCGCGGCAATAAAAAGGATCATCAACCAGCAAATAATGGCCAGCGCGGCCAATTGGCCCTCTTGTTCTACTCGTTGTTGTAAAAAACGGTTGACCGAATCGAGGATAAAATTATTACCACTGATGGGCGGTAGTGCTTCTTTGCCGGTAAAGATCAGCTGTAAAAAGGGCATCAGCATACCGATGGATACGATCGAAAAAAGGATGCTCAGCAGGATAAAAACAAAATAGAGGGCGATACGGCCTTTGTAATCTGTTAAATAGGTAAAAATTCGGGCATATGACCTCATGGTGGTAATGTCTGATCGGAGCAAAGTAACTACTTTTACAGGGACCTTACTTAAATTCTATGGAAGAAGGAAAAAGACAAAAGCAGATCGCAGGTCTGCTCAACGAAGAAATGAACGGGATCTTTCAGCGATTAGGCCTGACGATGATCGAAGGCGGCATGGTGTCGATCTCTTCTGTCAAGGTTACGTCCGACCTGTTGGAGGCGCGCTTTTACTTAAGTTTCTTCCAGGTCAATAATCCCCAAGCAGCTCTTCATAAGATCGAGGAAAGACATCACGAGATCAAAAAAGAGTTGGCCAGCCGGGTTCGTCATCAGTTGCGCAGTATACCGGTATTGAAATTCTTTCGCGACGAGACACTCGATCACGTATTCAAAATGGAGGAGTTGTTTCAGCGCATCGAGGCCGAAAGAAAGTCGCCACCCAAGAAGACCGATTCCTGAATCAATACGGCATGTACCTCTTATTTGCCTGGCGCTATTTTAAAGCCAAGAAATCTACGCAGGCCATCAATGTGATCGCCTGGACCAGCATGGGTGCTATTGTGATCGGTACCGCCTCTCTTATTTTGGTGCTGAGTGTTTTCAATGGTTTCGAAGGCATGGTCAAATCGTTGTACTCCTCCTTTTATTCCTCCTTGAAGTTGACACCGGTAAAGGGTAAAACCTTTACGCTGCAAGACACACAATTTAAAGCGATCGTAGCTATTCCGGGTGTAACGGGTCTTTCTCGGGTGGTCGAAGAAAAGGCCTTGCTAAAAGCGGGAGAGAACCAGACGATGGTGCAGCTAAAAGGAGTCGATGCGGCCTATCCCCAGCTGAACAGGATCGACACAACAATTGTCAACGGTACTTATAACCTCGGTACGGCGGAACAGCCGCAATTGGTGATGGGGGCTGGTGTAGCAGACGCACTCGGTGTATATGCTGATCGCAACCTGATGCCGTTGACAGTCTATCTGCCCAAAAAGACAAAGGCCCTGCAACTCGATTGGGTCAATGACATTCAGACTGGAACCTTGCAAACAGCAGGCACGTTTATGATCCAGCAAGATTTTGATAACCGGTATGCGATCGTTCCGATTCAGTTCATGCAGGCATCACTTGGTCTTGATAGTGATGAATGCAGTTCCATAGAGATCGCTACCGCTGAGGGAGCAGACCAGGCATCGATCCGTGCTTCGCTGCAGTCCATTATGGGAGAGAATTGTCTGGTACAAGATCGCTATGAGCAAAATCAAAACCTCTATGCCGTAATGCGTACTGAGCGTTGGATCGTTTACGCTGTTCTTTCTTTACTGCTGGTAGTGGCGGCCTTTACAATGATCGGGGCTCTTACTATGTTAGTACTCGAAAAACAAAAAGATATCAGTGTGCTCATGGCGCTTGGCGCCGACCGAAACGGCATCTTGCGGATTTTTCTGACAGAGGGCGTGTTGCTGGCTTTGGGTGGCGCCTTTTTGGGTATGGCCTTGGCTGCATCACTGGCCTATTTGCAGATTCATTTTCACTTGATTCCCTTGCAGGGAGGAACTTTTTTGATCGAGTATTATCCGGTTGCGCTGCGCTGGACTGATTTCATGCAGGTAGGCATCACCGTATTACTGATAGCCGTATTGGCTTCTTGGCTTCCGGCTTACAAGGCCTCGCGTACAATTTTGAATTTGCGGGCTTCTTAAAACCCTGCCTCTGCAAAAAAAACAGGTTCTTTTATAAAAGCAAACTTCGATAGTTCCTCGGTCAATAATCTCCCAATGTTTCAGGCAATTGGGCCAGGGCCTTGGCCAGCTGCTCATCATTGGGGGCAATACCATGCCATTCGTGGGTCCCTTCCATAAAATCGACGCCCTTGCCCATGGCGGTTTTCATGAGTATTACAATGGGTTTTCCCTTACCGGTAAGGGATCTTGCTTTTTGTAAGGTGGCAACGGTGTCATCCATATCATTGCCGTTCATCTGTAAAACGGTCCAGTCAAAAGCGCTGAACTTTGTTGCCAGATCGCCCAATGACATGACCTTGTCGGTCGGACCATCGATCTGCTGTCCGTTCCAATCGATAGTAGCGATCAGATTATCAACTTTATGATGGGCCGCAAAGAGCACGGCTTCCCAAATTTGTCCCTCATTGAGTTCACCGTCCCCGTGCAAGGAGAATACCAATTCCTTTTTTCCATTCAGTTTTTTGGTGAGAGCGGCACCGGCCGCTACGCTTAGCCCTTGGCCAAGCGAACCCGATGCAATCCGAACTCCGGGCAAGTGTTCATGGGTGGCGGGGTGTCCTTGCAAGCGGGAGTTGATCTTGCGAAAGGTGGCTAGTTCTTTGGTATCGAAATAACCGGCTCTGGCGAGTGTGGCATAAAATATGGGTGAGATATGTCCGTTCGATAAGATGAACAGGTCTTCATCGGTCGCATTCATATCGAAAGCGGGATCATGCTTCATGACGTTAAAATACAATGCCGCAAAAAAATCGGCACAGCCCAGGGATCCGCCCGGATGCCCGCTGTTGACGGCATGAACCATACGAACGATATCTCTGCGCAATTGGGTGGCGATGGAGCGAAGCGTTTCAGTAGAGGCGGCCATGAGAACTTATTTTTTACAAATGTGCATCCTTTTTTCAAATTGAAGCGGGCTGTAGAAAATTGGTGAGTAAACTTTATTAGTTTTGTGTCATGGCAGAAGATATTCAATCGATCAGTGCCGCCGCCCAAGATCAAATGAAAAAGGCGATCGGCCATCTGGAATCCGAATTAATCAAGGTGAGGGCTGGAAAAGCCAATCCGCAAATGTTCGACGGGCTTGTAGTGGACTACTATGGTGCTCCCATGCCGATCAACCAAGTGGCCAATATCAGCGTGATGGATGCCCGTACCTTGAGCATACAGCCTTGGGAAAAGAATATGGTACAGCCCATCGAAAGGGCTATTATCGCAGCTAATATGGGTGTAACCCCCCAGAACGACGGAGCGCTTATACGGATCTTTTTGCCTCCGCTGACCGAAGAGCGACGCAAAGAATTGGTTAAACGTTGTCAGGCAGAGGGAGAGCATAGCAAAGTTGCCATCCGCAATATCCGCCGCGATGCCATTGAGGCCATCAAGCGCCTACAGAAAAACGGTCTTAGCGAAGATGCTGCCAAGGACGGCGAGGCTACAGTGCAGCAATTAACCGATAAATTTATTGGCTTGGTCGAGACACATCTTTCTTCAAAAGAGAAAGAGATCATGTCGGTCTGATCACGTAGCGTCGCGCTGTGCCGGACTACGGTTGGCCAGGTAGACCCCTGCCAAGATCAGCGACAGACAACTGATTTCTATCCAGGTAATATTTTCTTTGTCCCAAAGCCCCCAGAGGATGGCGACTACCGGAATGCCATAGGTGACCAATGAGGCAAACAGGCCACCGGCTCTTTTTACCAGTGAATAAAATAAAATAGTAGCAACAGCACTGCCTAATATACCCAGAGCGGCAGTAGAACCGATGGCCGATAATACTTCTGGGTTGCTAAAGTTGTGCTGAAAAAAACCGAAGTACCAAAGAAGAAGCAATGCCGGAGGCAGCATGCACGATACTGATACGGCGGCCAGGTGCAGCGGATTGATCCCTTGTAGCCGATGGCTGACCATGTTCACATTGACTCCGTACAGGATTGTACCTGTTACCGGTAGCAGGATATACCCCAGGTTTTCTCCGCTGATGGATTTTTCCCCAAGAAAAACGGGTTGCAGGGTCAGCAAGGTCAGCCCTAAAAAGCCGATCAATAGTCCAAGCCATTTTTCCAGGACAATTTTATCTCCGTAAAAAAGAACGCCGATCAATACGACCCAGATCGGAGAGAGAGAATTCATGATCCCGCCGAGTGATCCGTCGATGCGCGTCATGGCAATAGCAAAAGAAAAAGCGGGCAGCAGGTTGCCGATGAAAGCACTGAGAATTACCAGCGGCAATTTTGCCGCCGGGATCTTTGAAAAATAGAAGACTCCGAATGGTAACAGCACCAGGGCTGCTGCTGCAATACGTAACGAAGCGATCTGTGTTCCGGTGAGCCCGGCCGTGCTGTCTTTCATCAGTTTGAACGAGCTCCCCCAGATAAGGCAGAGGGCAACAAAGAGCAGCCAGCTGGCAAGTTTATTTGACATGGGCGCAAATTTCATAAAAAAATCAGTCTGTGCCATATTATTTATTTGCGCTAAGCGAACATGCCGTCAATCGCTTACATTTGTGCTACTACTATGTTACAACCCATCAATTACCAGATTCGACTTCCGCAATTCGAAGGGCCTTTCGATCTGTTGCTTTTTTTTATCGAGAGAGATGAGTTGGATATCTATAATATTCCCATCACCAAGATCACCAATGATTTCCTCGACTATATTCATCAGCAAGACGAGCTGAATGTAGAATTGAGCAGTGAGTTTATTTTATTCATCTCTACCTTGATGCGTATCAAGGCCAAAATGCTCTTGCCTCGTAAAGAGCTGGATGCTGATGGCAACGAGATCGATCCTCGTGCAGAGCTTGTCAACAAGATCCTCGAGTATAAGCGCTTTAAAGAAGCTTCAGCTCAAATGGCAGAGATGGAGGCTTTACGTATGCTCATGGTCAAAAGGGGTAATATTCAAAAGGAGTTGTCCGCTATCGGTGAAGAGGCTAGTGAAGGGACCGAGATCACGCAGCTGACGTTATATAAATTGATGAAGGCCTTTGAAAAGGCTATGCAGAAATATAGTGACCGTGTCAATACCCCTGTTCATACGGTAGTCCGTTACAATTATACCATGGAGGGTAGTCGTCGGGCGATGCTCGAGTTGGCAAGAAAAGAGAAGACCATCTCTTTTGAGCGCATCTTCGAGGAATGTGAGAACAGGGTGCACGCAATATTTCTGTTTCTCTCTTTGCTCGAGCTGGTGCAGCTGCATTACCTTACTATCATGATCGGCCAGGGAAAAAATAATTTCATCATCGAGTACGACGAGAAAGGGGCCGCCGACGCGGAGTCACTGGCGATGCAGGAAGTCGATCCCACGCTTAATTGAATGGTTGATCACGTACTAACTTGACCGCTTATTTCAGCTCATTTACTTGGACGGAGCTCATCTCACGTATTGTATTTACAATGGCTGCTTTGTCATAACCACACTCATGATGTAACTCGGCGGGTGTTCCATGCTCTACCAATGTATCGGGAATGCCCAGCATGCGCAGGTCTTGTTTGTAGCCATGCAGCGCCATGAATTCCAGGATAGCGGAACCGAATCCGCCATTGACGGTACCATCTTCTATGGTGAGAATTTTTTGATAGTTACGGCAGATCTGGTGTAACAACTCTTCGTCCAAGGGTTTTACGAATCGCATGTCGTAGTGTCCAGGATTTACACCATCTGTGCGTAGCTCACGCAGCGCAGCTGTCACAAAATTGCCGGGGTGACCATAACTGAGAATGGCGATCTCTTCTCCTTCTTTGATAATTCTTCCTTTTCCGATCGGAATGCTTTGCAGCGGTGTTCTCCACTCCGGCATAACCCCTTCTCCGCGCGGGTAGCGTATCACAAAGGGTAATTTTGTGCTGTCAAGTTGGGCTGTATACATCAGGTTGCGCAACTCGGCTTCGTTCATCGGAGCGCTGATGATCATGTTGGGGATACAACGGAAATACGCAATATCGTAGCAGCCATGGTGGGTGGGTCCGTCGTCTCCTACCAAACCGGCCCGGTCCAGACAAAAGATAACGGGTAGTTTTTGGATAGCCACATCGTGAACCACCGAATCATAGGCACGCTGCATAAAAGAGGAATAGATATTACAGAACACCTTCATGCCCTGCGTGGCCATACCGGCACTAAGTGTAACGGCATGTTGTTCTGCAATGCCCACATCGAACGCGCGATGAGGCATTTTCTCCATCATGAATTTGAGAGAGGAGCCCGATGGCATGGCGGGTGTAATGCCGATGATCTTTTCATTTTGCTCGGCCAATTCAATGATAGTATGTCCAAATACATCTTGGTATTTAGGAGCCTGCGGTCCTTCTTTCTTTTTTTGAACGATCTCTCCCGTTACCTTATCGAATAAACCGGGCGCATGCCATTTTGTTTGATCTTTTTCAGCCAGCGCATACCCTTTCCCCTTTGTGGTGATGATATGCAGGAGCTTAGGCCCGGGAATCTCACGCAGGTCTTTTAAGGTTTCGACCAGTTTAGAAATATTGTGACCATCGATGGGTCCAAAATAGCGAAGCTTTAGTGCTTCAAAAAGGTTAGAGCGGCTGTTGATAATACCTTTCAGTCCCTCGGTGATCTTATGGGCCATGGAACGGGTAAAATTTGTACCCCTGGGCAGATGTCCCAGTAAATTCCATACATCATCTTTCATTTTATTATACGTGGGCGAGAGCGAAATGTCGGTCAGGTATTCTTTTAAGGCGCCCACATTGGGATCGATCCCCATGCAATTATCGTTGAGGATGATCAGCATATCGGCATCGGATACACCCGCATGGTTCATTCCTTCAAAGGCCAGCCCCGCAGTCATAGCCCCGTCTCCGATCACAGCCACTACTTTGCGGTCAACTTCTCCTTTGTACTTGGAGGCCATAGCCACCCCCAAAGCGGCCGAGATAGAAGTGGAGGAATGGCCTACTCCGAAAGTGTCGTAAGGGCTTTCGCTTCTTTTTGGAAATCCACTCAGACCCTTGTATTTGCGATTGGTGGGAAACTGATCCCGTCGACCGGTAAGTATCTTATGGCCATAGGCTTGATGACCTACATCCCATATCAGCTGGTCGTAGGGAGTATTGTAAACATAATGAAGTGCTGTGGTCAATTCGACCACGCCCAGACTGGCTCCGAAATGGCCGCCGTGTACACTGACGATATCGATGATGTACTGACGAAGCTCCTCGCAAACCTGGTGTAGTTTCTCGCGGGGAAGCTTTTTTAGGTCATCCGGGCTATTGATGGTCTTAAGCAAACTTCCGGGTTCAATTTGCATGGCACTGTTGTTAAAGCCTAAAATTAGGGAAATAAATGTCGATGCCCTTTTGATTATACGGGTACCGGTCTTTAACAAAAAACAGCCATAAAAGTTGTAGCGTCTCCGCTGAAAACAGCCCTGGACCATTGGTCCCAAGCCGGGGGGTAGCTGCAAGGCGGTTTTGTAACTTTAGCGGGTCATGGGTATATTCTCGAACCGAAACAGATTGTATTGGCTACTGCAGTTGGGCGGGTGGGGTGCCTTTTTTGGGGGATCCTTCTTAGTGGCGAGCCTATTTGATCTGGAGTATCCCCGGGGATTGATCACAAAGCGCACCTTGGTCATTGCGCTTACGGGTCTTTTTGTTTCGCATTTACTTCGGGTTGCTATTAAGCTATCTAGCCTTTTGCAAAAGAAAATAGAGCAGTCTATTTTCTGGTTGTTGCTTGCGCTAGCCCTTGCATCAGTGGTACATGGCATATTGGTCTTGGCCAGTTTCGAGGCCTTCGATCTTTATATTTCGCAGGAAGTAGTAGAAAGGTTGAACATGGGACAACTACTGCTGGCCGTGAGTCTGGAAACGGGCAGTCTTATGTTGGTTTGGCTGGCACTGTATTGTTTTTATCATTACTATGCCGATAGCCGGCAACGTCAACTCGACAAACTCAAATTGGAGGGTATCATCAAGCAAATGGAGTTGAAAACGCTAAAGGCACATCTTAACCCGCATTTTATTTTTAATTCGCTCAATAGTATCCGTGCCTTGATCGATCTGGATCCCGCCCGCGCCCGGCGGGCCATTACAGAGCTCAGCAATTTGTTGCGTGGAAGTTTACAGACCGAACAGGGGCAGTTGGTCCCTTTACAACAAGAGATCGATATTATCCGTGATTACCTGGCTCTTGAAAGTATTCGCTTCGAAGACAGAATGAAAGTGGATTGGCAGATCGCAGAAGACACCTTGGCATTGTCTGTTCCTCCCATGATGCTGCAAACGCTGGTGGAAAATGCCATCAAGCACGGGATCAGTAACCGATCCGCCGGAGGTAGTATCACCATTCGATCCTTTCTTCAAAATCAGCATGAAAATCTTATACTGGAGATCGTTAACAGTGGCACCCTCAACGGTTCGGTTATACATCCCGGGTTTGGAATCAGTAGTACGCAGAGCCGCTTGCAACTTCTGTATGGTGCCGACGCCCGGTTTGAACTGACGCAACTGCCCGATCAGACAGTAAAAGCGTTCGTATCTATTCCACTTTGATAATAAATTATGCCTATAAAAACTATACTCATCGACGACGAAAGATTAGCCCGTGTAGAATTGCGAAAACTCCTCAATGAATTTTCAGTAATCGAAGTGCTGGACGAAGCCGCTAATGCCAGCGAGGCGCTGGAAAAGATCGAGCTGCTGCAGCCCGAGTTGATCTTTTTGGACATCCAAATGCCTGGTAAGAGCGGGTTCGATCTCTTGGCCGATCTGGATCGCAGCCCCCATGTGATTTTTACTACGGCCTACCATGAATATGCGATCAAGGCATTTGAATATAACACACTTGATTATTTGATGAAACCCATCGATCCGCGCAGATTGGCCGATACCATTCAAAAAATTCAAGGGCTCGAGTCACGCCGTTCTGCCCCTGCTTCATTGCCGCCGCTGGGCGCACTGGGAGAGCAAGACCAGGTATTTGTCAAGGACGGAGAACGCTGCTGGTTTGTGAAACTTAGTGAGATCCGGCTCTTTGAAAGTGTCGGTAACTATGCCAGGGTTTTTTTCGGTAACAACAAGCCGCTTATTCTAAAATCGCTCAATGCCCTCGAGGAGCGACTCGATCCCCGTATCTTTTTTCGCGCCAACCGCAAACACATCGTCAATTTGCGGATGATAGAGAAAGTAGAACCCTATTTTAATGGCGGGCTACTTCTGGAATTGAAGGGGGGTGACAAGATCGAAGTGAGCCGCCGACAAACACTTCGCTTTAAAGAGATGATGAGTTTGTGATCAGTTTCGGTTATGTCGATGGACGGCCTCGCTGATCGAGCTGATCAACGCATGGTCTTTTTCAATAGCATTTCCCACTACCACCAGATCGGCACCTGCCCGGCAAGCCGCAGCGGCCTTCTCGGGGTCGGTGATGCCTCCTCCTACGATCAAGGGCACTTGAATATGAGAGGAAACGGCCTGTATCATTTCTTCGCTCACCGGGGTACGGGCTCCGCTTCCGGCATCAAGGTAGATAAGCTTCATGCCAAGCATCTCGGCGGCCATGGCTGTACACTGGGCGATCTCTTTTTTATTGGATGGAATCGGGCTGGCATTGCTGATGTACGAAACCGTGGTCGGGGCTCCTCCGTCTATCACCATGTAGCCGGTAGAGAGTACCTCTAGTCCACTTTGTTTTACAAAAGGAGCAGAAAGCACGTGCTGTCCTATGAGCAGCTCGGCGTTTCTTCCGGATACCAGCGACAAATAAAGCAAGGCATCTGCATGACGAGTAACCTGTGAGGGGCTGCCAGGAAATAGGATCACCGGAATATCGCTATGCTTTTTGAGATATTGTACCTGTTCTTCGAGTTGATGAGACACCACTAAACTTCCT
>Ga0129333_10001555_pt1 | contig 20848 bp, 20 predicted proteins | sample CPB6_08_DNA_FD_94474 | JGI IMG/M metagenome (GOLD analysis project Ga0129333, IMG submission 94474) | Freshwater to marine salinity gradient microbial communities from Chesapeake Bay, USA - CPBay_Sum_0.6_0.8_DNA | ecosystem: Environmental > Aquatic > Marine > Coastal | place: USA: Chesapeake... | reverse complement strand
TGATAATGAAATTAACAATATAGATAGTTTAGTAAATCTTACAAATTTAACAATATTAGATTTATGTGATAATGAAATTAACAATATAGATAGTTTAGTAAATTTAACAAATCTAATAAAATTATATAAATAATAATAATATTATTGATAGTTTAGCAAATCTTATAAATCATGTGTATTTATAATCTGTATATCTTTTTCAATTATACCAATGAATTTTGTATAACATTCTTTAATAAAATTTAAAATTATTTGTTTTACAACTTCTTTACTTGTGTCAACATAAATATCTCTTTGTTCACAATCATCTCTGTAAGGATTATAGTTTAATAATAAAGTATCTGGTATATCTTTAACACAGAATAAGTTATTTTTATAACTCATTAATTCTATTTCTAATTTATTTATGTCTATTAAATTATCTATGTCTATTTCTATTTTCCATGTATTATTATAACAATTAATTAAACTCTTAATATCAAATATTATTTCTGATATTAAATTATTTAATTGTTCAGGTCTAGATGGTATTATTAATTTTGGAGATACAATATCAATTACTTTAAACTTATTTGTAATTTTATTATACATTATATTACGACAATTATTTTGTAAATCTCCATGCGTAAACATAAACTCTGTATTAAATGTATTAAAGTCTTTTACAACCTCTAAAAATGATGATAATGCGTTATCTTTAATTATATCTTCATCTTTTTTAAAACCATAAAAATCATTATAATCTTTTAAATATTCTATAAGTGGTGAGTGAGCAATATTATATTCATTCATAAATAAATTATTAATATTATGATATATAACATAACCTCTTATATGACAAAATGTTTTAAGCGTATTTAATTTATTAATATAATCTAAATCTTTTAATTTATTAATATTATTCATTATATTATCATATTCTTCTTTATTTTTTTCTATATCATCCTTTGATTGTATTTTATCTATTAGATTTGATTGTTTATCTTTATCCTGTTTTCTAAATTTGACAACACCGTGTAATTTTGTATCATAGTATGCAGCATTTGGAACACCACTATTAATATATGTAAGATCTTCTGTTGTACTATCACTCCATATTATATTTATATTTTCTCCTTTAGTTTGAATTATTTTTCTTCCTGTTTGAATTATTTTTAAATAATTATTTATTAGATCATTTAATTTATCAATACTATTATTTATTTGTAATTGTACTGGTCTAGTTGGTTGTACTGGTTGTACTGGTATTACTAATGTTTTTTGTGGTTCATTTGGTTCTTTTATAATATTAAATGGAAAAATGTTATCATATCTATCACCAATTAATTGATATTTAAAAGTACATTGTTTATCTTTGCATTGTTCTCTATATTCAAATAATTTGCAAATATAATTGCCAGCTAAAATATAATTTGTAAAAGTGCCAAATTTTGTAATTTTATTATCACAAGTTAAAAAAACAGGTAATTTAAAATTTTTTATATCAGTTTTTATATAACTGTTTGTTATTAATCCATTAAATTTTTCAATTTCAACATTACAATAATATAATATAATATTATCTATATTACTATCATCTTTTTGTTTAAGATTTAAATTTAATTTATAAAATTGTATTTTATAATTATCTAATTCATTATTAACAGTATGCTCACAAACAAAATTATTTTCACTATAATTATATAAATCAGTTAATTTATTTGAAAAATCTGTTAATATTTTTATTATAGTATTTTTATCTTCTTCTTTCTCATAACCACATCTAATTTGTTGATTATATTCTATAAATGGATTTTTTTTAATCATTCTACTATTATCATTTATATGATTTTCAATATTTTTTAAATTTTGTATAAAAATAGGATTATTCAATATATTAAAAATAATATTTTTAGACATATTAAAATCAATATCATGTGCTTGAAAATATTTATAAACATTTAATGATCTGTTTGAGTAGTCATAATCTACATCAGATAATATTGGTATACACTTATTAATATAATCATTTAATTTTAGATGTATAAAAGTTTGTTGTATATAATCTTCGTCGCCTTTAGCATAATGTGCATAAGTGATATATAATAATCTAAAACATCCTAAATTACTTCTTGATAGATAAACTGAAAATTTATTAACTTTTACATCAATAGTATTATCGTCATATAATAAATTTTTATTCGTACTTTCAGAACTATGAATATTAACAATTATTCTATCTTGTTGATATGTTTTATTCATAATTCTAAAAGAATAGTCATTAATATTAATAATGAATATACTCATTTTATATATATTTATATTATTAATTTACAAAAAAATAATAATATATATTTATATATTAAAAAATTGTATAAAGAATTATATATATATTATAATATAATAATGGAACTACCAGGAAATAAAAATATTACATTTTTAAATGGTCAAGAGAATAAATTATCATTTAAATTAATAAAAAATTTAATTGATAATAACTTGTTAATTAAACCACCATTTCAAACAGATTTAGATGAAGATAAAGTAAAAGAAATGGTTAATTCGTATTTATTAAATCCAAGTTACTTAATATTTAAAAATAAAATTATTATAGCAGTAATAAATAATGAAAAATTATATTTAATAGATGGACAACATCGATTGCAAATGGCATATGAATTATATTCTAATTATAATAAAGACGATATGCTATATTTTTGTTATTTTTTTGTTAATAATGACGACGATATGAAAAAATTATTTTATGAAATTAATAAAGATTCTTATAAAAATCAACAATATGTAGTTTTAGATGATTTTAAGTTAAATTTATATGATTTTACAAAAATGTTTTTGGAGAAGAAATATAGTATATTATTTTCTAAAAAAAAAAATATTAATAAAAATATTTATTCAATATCAGAATTTTTACAAATTTTATTACAAAATAAATATTTTGATAAATTTAATAATATTGATGAAATTATTAATAATTTAGAAATAAAAAATAATAAATTTTATAAATTAATTAGTTATAGAGATTATTTCATTGAAGATAATAAATTATTTTATGTCGATGAACATGATTCAATTAACCAACATTTTATTGCATCATTAAAAAATAATAATTTTATTAAATATCTTTTAGATGACACAGTTATACCAGATCATAAATTCAAATACAAGAAACAGAAAATACCACCTAAATTAAGAATTGAAGTATGGAGAAAAGAATTTGGTAATCTCGACGATGGTAATTGTCCATTATGTAATAAATTAATTAATAATGAAAAAAATGGTTTTCATTGTAGTCATATTATCAGTGAAGCGAATGGAGGTAAAACTGATATTAATAACTTAAGACCATTATGTGAAAAATGTAATATAAAGATGGGCAAAAACAATTGGATTTAAAAATATATTTATGTTTTTGATAATAAATTTAAAATATAATTTATTATTATTATAATAATAAATTATGTCTGAAATTAATTCATTTATTGAATTATTAGAAAATATGAGTAATACGTACGATACCAACAATAAAAAAACATTATTAAATTATAATAAATTAATATTAAAACGATTTATTAATTATTATATTATTATTTTAAAAAATAGAAATTTTGCTTCATTTTTAGAAATTAAAAATCATTTAATTAAATCTACAATAAATACAAAATATATAAATAATGATGATATTAATTTTTTTAATGATTTTGTATCAAATAATACAAAAAATACAAACAATACTAATTTAAATGAATTTATATTAATTAATAATATAAAAGAAAAAATAACTAATAAAAATACATTTTCACAATTTATTAATGATATAAAACATCTATTATCAATAGATAATATAGAATCATTAAAAAAAATAGATGATTTTTTTGATAATTACGAAACAATATTATGTAATGTTTTAAAACAAAGTGAAAATTTTAGCGGTCCATATATTGATGTATATGTATTAGATAGAAATAAAATAAATGAAATTAATCAAATTTTAGAAAACTATAAAACTAAAAAAAAATAACAATAACAGATATATTATCACAAGATCCTTTATCATATGCTAAATTAGCTAATTTTATTGCTATATTGTTATCTGTTTTATTATTTATATTTTTTTTATAATCATCATTGTTTTCTATATCTGATAAAACTAAATCAATTGCTTCTTGATTACCAAGAGCATCCCATAAACCATCACACCCCATTATAATAAATTTAGTTTTATTAATATCATAATCAAATATATCAGGTATATGTGACACATGAGGTTTTGCATCAAGATCACCAAATGCTCTTGATACAGACATTCCATTAATTCTATAATCGTCGTTCGCTTCTTTAGTTATTTTACCATTTTCAGATATAATTCTTTTGTATTCTTCAAATGATGTTGGTTTATGATCTTTTGTAAGTTGTACAGCAATATTATATTCATTACACATTATAGCTCTGCAATCTCCTAAATTGGTTATTTTGCAATAATTTTTTTTATCTTTTTCATATATGAGCACTACTAAAGCAGTTGAACCTACAGTTTTAGCTTCTTTTTCGTGTTCTGATAATTTATTTTGTATAGATGAATATGTTTTAATTATATATTTATCATAATCTTTAGATTTAGAAGGTGGTTTATTAGTAATTTCATTATCTATAAAATATTTATGTAAATGTTTTTTACAAAATTTAGATATTTTACCTCCCCCATGTCCATCAAATAATCCAAAATATCCTACTTTATGTAATGTTATATCATTAGAATTTAAATTATTTATTACTTTATACTCATCTTCATTATAAGGCCTACGTCCTTGAATTGATATACTATGATACCACATTTATTATATTATTATATAATATATTCTTTTTTTTGTATTATTTTATTTAACTTTATAAATAAAAAAAATTGAGTTTTTTTTATATTGAAGATCTCATTTATTATTAAACATTTAAAATGTCTTCTACCGAGACGCAAGTCAGCTACTATGGCAAAGATACAAACGACAACACCTTCGGAATTTCCTTCAAATTTAGCATCGTGGATGCTTATGACGCGAAACTCGTGTCTGACAAAAACGAGCGAATTCGTACAAGCGATCCTTACCATGTCAAAAATGGAGAATATGCCTGCAAGGCAGGTGCTTTTGGCGTTGTAATTTACGATATCAATCTTGACCACGATAAGATTAAAAAAGAAGATCTCAGAATAAAGATGCGTTTCAAGATGAATAAGCAGACCGATGAAAATGGTCGTTCTTGGATCATGAAAAAAGGTTCTACATATGCATATGATCAGAATCCTGGCGATGAATATCAGTTTGCTATTACCAAGGCAGAAAAATATGGCGTTAAACTTTCTGAAGAGCAAATAGCCATGGGTGTTGAACAAACTACTGAGGATACGGGAATTTTCATGATCATATCTAGTTTGTGTTATGTTGTAGAAGAAAAACCAGTAGCTCAAACTCGCGGAATGACTCGCGGAGGTCCTACTCGTTATCTTCGTGGATCTGCTGAAGACGATGATGACTTCCTCAATGGGTATAGTCTTGGTCGTATTGGTAACGGTTCTAAGGCTACTACAAACACCACTACTGTAGATGTAAAAGAAATCACGAATAGTGACTACAAAACACAGGTCAGGCTGTACGTTGATGACTCTTCAAGTACTGACATTGTCGTTAAGTTCGGTCAGACGCGCGAAGAGCTTAAAGCATCGTCAGTTCTTCCTCCATTCAGGGGCTAAAGATATTGGTTACGAGCCTACAGAAGAAGAAAAAGAACTTGGTATGGAAGAAACAAATGATAACACAGGACTTATGTACCTAACCTTCACGGTATTTAAAAAGGAGAAAGTTCAAGAACAACCTGTTTCTCGCGGATTTGGCGGTAGTGTTTCTCGCGGATTTGGCGGTGGTGTTTCTCGCGGATTTGGCGGTGCTTTGCTCAATATGATCCGTAAGCAAACTGTAGCTGTTCCTTTTTGATTTAGTCCTCAGTTCTGAGAATATTTTTTCTATATAATTTAACATATTTTATTTATATATCTTTATTTATTTAATTTTAATATCAAAATAATGAAAAATAAATAAATAAAAAAATTGGTGGTGAAATAAGTAATTTTAATTTTATATCTTTTAGATAATTTTAACTTATTCTCATTTACCATTATTAATGGAGATAATATAATTACTATTAATAATGGTAATATAAATGCTTTAACATCTGGTTATTGTTCAATAAATTATTTAATATATATGATAATATAATTAAATAATTTATGTTTTTATTATAAATATTTTATTATAAAACAATCTTTTTTGTATAACCTTAAATATTTTTTTAAAAATATTGATTTTTTATTTAAAAACATTATATGATCTGATAAATCATATAACTCCAATAATGTAATAATATTAAAAATATTTATTATATTGATAAAATTCAAAAAATCTAATATTTTATTAATTTCTTGAATATCCTTTTTATCTATTAAATTAATGATACTAACTACATCATTAACATTATTATATACTGAATATATTGATCTTAAAAGTATTAGTATAACTAATATTGATCTGAAACGAATTGTAGTCAGAGATTCAAATTTATATAAGATTTTATATAATGGTTTATATTTCTTTAATTTTACTGATATATTACTATTAGATATGTCTAATTTTGTTTTAAATAATAATTTATTTATTTTTGGTAAATAATGTAATTTATTAACATTATTATCAAATTGAGGTATAAAACCTAAAACAGACCATGGAATTATCAATAATGAAAGCAATAATGTTTTTCTTTTCATATTATTTATATAAATAATATAGATATTTATATAAATATTTTTTCAATTTTATTTAATAAAAAAAATTGAATTTTTTAAATATTAAATATTAAATATTATTAATTTATTAATTAAGTTCAATATAAATAGATGCCTGACACTAATCATTATATTGAACTTAATCTTAATATTAATGATAACAACAAAGAATCTATTAAGATTCCAGTATATAATAGTTTTACTGATACTGCAAATGGTATTATTAAAATAAATCCAAATTTAGTTAAAATTACCAAAACAAAATATAATGACCAAGGTGTGAGTTCTCATATTTATATTGAAGATGAAGGATGGACTGGAGAAAAACATGCAATTACAGGTAGATTTATTATTATTGCATTTACCGATGACATTGAAAAAAGAAATGATACTAGTATTAAAAAGTTATATATTAAAGTTCCTGAAAATGTTTCTCATACAAACATAATGAGAAACTTTTTGTTTTTCAATCTAAATTATAAAGTTTTTGCAGTACCTGATAACAATTATCCTATCATCATTAAAGGTCGAGAAGAATGTAAATTTGGTGAAAACTGTAAATTTCATAAAAATGGTAAATGTAGTTTTACCCACACTAATTAATATTTTTTTATAATATTTGAGTATTGTAAAAATATTTTAGACAATGATTTATATACACATTCAAATAATTTTTCTCTTTATATTTTTTTAATAAACAAACAAAAATATAATGCGTTATTAGATATTATTTATATATATAATAATAATAATAATATATATAATGGAAAAAAATATTATAGATATTGATTCATCGTCGCATTCAAATAATTCTTCTTTATATATGGAAATGATACCTTTTAATCTTAGAGGTAGAGCAGAATGGTGGGAATTAAAACGAGATGAAATTTTAATATGTGAAAAAATAGCTGAAGGTAATAATGGAATAATTAATAAAGCTAAATGGAGAGGAGATATTTGTGTAGTAAAATATCTTAAGCATAATTATAATGAAACAGAATATGATGATTTAATTAATGAAATATCAGTAATATCACATTTAAGACATCCTAAATTAGTATTATTTATGGGCGCCTGTACTTTAAATGAACCACTAATGTTATTATATGAATATATGCCAAATGGTTCGTTAGATACTTATTATAATAAAATGTCTCGTAAATATTCTAAAACATGGAAACCATCAACAAAATATATGTGCAGATGGATTAAAGAACTTACACAGGCTGTTTATTTTCTACATAACTGCTACTATCCAATAATGCATCGTGACATTAAACCTTCTAATATTTTATTGGACGGGGATTTACATATTAAACTTACAGACTTTGGTTTATCTCGCACTATTAAAAAAAAACACGATGTTTATAAAATGAGCGGTTGTACTGGTACATTAAGATATATGGCACCAGAGATATTATTTAATAACGGTGAAGATTATAATCTTAAAATAGATGTATATTCTTTGGCACTTAATTTTTGGTTTATAAATACTGGAAAAATACCTTTAAAAGAAATAGATAATAATCCTAATGTAATTCTTTTGATTAAAGAAGGTTTCCGTCCTAATATTAAAGAGATTAATAATATTGAATTACAAAATATAGTTTTTAGGATGTGGAACACACTTCCTTTATTTAGACCAGATATAAAAGAAGTTCTTGATAAAGTAAATATTATGATAGATAATATAGATAATAAAAATGAGTGTAATTGTATAACTATGTAATTATATAATTATGATTACATAATTATGTACTATTTGTGTATTAAATCATAACAAATTGCTATAAGAGGTTCTCCGTCATATTTATTATTAATTTTTTTAAGAATATTGCTATTATAATAATCTAATTGTAAAATATTGAATGAATTTATTATTATATTCTTCTCTATTACACACATATTATTTATATAATCATATATAAATTCTTTTAATGTTATATTATCTTCTATTCTAGTTTTGCTATATTCATCTATAATTTTATTACACAAGTTTTTTAATTCTGGAATGTTTTCTATATTAATATTTCTAAAAAGCATATCTTAATAATATATAATTATTATAACTATATATTTTATTATTATTAAAAAAATTGATTTTTAAATAAATTAAACAAATAAAAAAATATAAAATAAATAAATGTCTGAAGAAGATTATTTAAGTATTGAAGAAGGTAATGATTCAGATATAGATATAGAAGAAACAGATATAGATGATACAGAAGAAATACTTCAACAAAATAGTAGTAAATCAATTAGTGCATGTTATGAAGAATATTTAAAAGATAATAAATTACTATTAACACCAGAATATCAACGTGATTTTTGTTGGAATATAGAAAAACAAAATGCTTTATTAGATACTATTTATAAAAACTGGATAATGCCAAATTATGTAATTTATAAATTATCAAAAATAGAATCAAAAGATGTTCATTATTCATATGAATGTGTAGATGGACAACATAGATTAAAAACAATTAAAAACTTTATAGAAAATTCAAATAATAAAATTTATATCAAAATAGATAATTGTAAAGTATTTTATAGTAAAACTGAAAATAATAAATCATTATTAAATAAAAAAAAATACAGAATATTTACTAAAGATGAAAAAACAACATTTAATGATTATCAAATGTTCATAAATATTATTCAAACAAAAAATAATAAAGCATTAAATATAGGTACAAAATGTGCAATTTTCAATCGATTACAAAATGGTGAAAGAGTAGCATCTTATATAAAAATAAAAAATAATAATAATATTATTACATCTTATATTAGAACAAATAAATTACTTGATTTCATAGATGATTTAGAATTAATAAATAAATTATTAATTAAAAAAATGTTAGAATATCGAAATTTTACAATTTATTTTTGTATTAGAACATTTTTAATAATAGATAAACAAAATCTAGAAATAAATTATTTAGATCTAAATATTAAAAAATATTTATTTGCAAATGATGGCTTTGGATCTCATCAAGTACAAATAACTAATAATATAGATGATATTTTAATAAAAGTAAAGGAGATAATAACTTTTATATGTACAAATGATAAAATTAATAATATATTACCTGAATTAGCATACATCTATATATGTATATATGCTAATTTTGGATTAAATGAATTAAATAAAATTGTAGATTATTTTGATTCAAAAAAAAATATTTTTAATAAATATAATGATATTAAAAAATATCAAAAATCATGTGTTACATCTGTTGAAAATATAAATAAACAGTATTCATTAATAATGAACTTACTTGAAAAATAAATTAAATATTTTTTATCATATTGTAGTATCCTTTTAAAGTATTAATTTTTGAATTTTTTTTAGATTGTTTTTTTTTAGAAGTTTTCTTAGAAGTTTTTTTTGAAACTTTTTTTGAAACTTTCTTTTGTTGTTTTTGCTGTTGTTTTGAAGCTTTTTTTCCGAGAGGCATATTATATTATATAAGATTTAATTTATTATTTAATAAGTTTATAATATCATTACAATTACTATTATTAATATATTTATTATATACATACGTTACTTTTAATTTACGATTTAAAAACATAAGATTATTTAATTTTTTAATAGCATCTGTAGCTGCTTCTTCATTATTTAAAATAATAATAATTCTACCTTTAAAATTATTTAATTTATCATGAAACATAATAATATCATTATATATAATTGAATATTTTGATAAAAATGCTTCAATAGTGTTAATATCGGCACAATAACTTACATTTTTAATAAAAATACCTCTAGTTATTTGTTTTTTCTTAATAATCTTCATTTATTATAAATTAATAAACAGTATAATAAATTAATAATTATTCAATTTTTTTTCAAATTGTTCTGGTGTTAATATAGTTATTTTTAATTGTAAAGCTTTTTTTATTTTAGAATTTTCGGCTAATTCAATATCTTCTTTTTTTGCAACTAATATATCTGTATTACTTGATACTGTAGTAACAACTTTACCTCCTTCATCTTCAATAATAGTTTCCCATTCTTTATTTCTAAATCCTGAAAATACAATTTTTAAATTATTAAATCTTTTATTATTATTCTGTTTTTTTTTAACAATTAATAATTGTTTTTGTAATTTTAAAGGTAGTTTATTAAATAGTTTAATAAATTCATCTAAATTATTAGTAAACAGTTTGCTAGTTAATTCATCAAACCCTTCTAATTTTAAAATTTTATTATATACATCTATTTTGTTCTCAGTAATTATATTAGGATATGTATCAATAATTTTTTTAATTTTTTTTTCTCCTATTCCTCTTCCTAATATATTAGAAGCAACCATGAAATCAAGTAAAGTTAAATTTTCAATTGCATTTTGAATACTATTAAATATTAAAGTTGCTTTTTTATCTTTAAAACCTTCAATTTCTAATAAGAAATCTTTATTAATATTAATTAAATCTATAATTGTTTTAATATTTTTTTCAACAAGTTTTTTAATAATACCTTCATTTACATTTTTAATTTTTAATTTTTGAACTGAAAATGTTAAACTTTGTACTAATCCATCTATACTTTGTTTTTTAGCTATTATATCTACTTTAGTATCAGTCCATGAATACTCAATTATAGGCATTTTAGCTTTAGTAGATTTTACAACTTTTAAAATATGCGGTATTACATCTCCACTTCTTACTAATTTGATAATTGTATTTGGTCCAATATTATTATCACTAATATATTTTGCATTAAATGCTGTAACATGTTTTATAGTCACACCAGATAGTTTCGTAGGTTCAAGAATTAATCTAGGTTTTAAATAACCATCTTTAGATTCATTCCATTCTACATCTAAAACTATTACATCTACAGTTTGATTTTCAAATGTTTGTTTAAAAGCGAATGCGTATGCAGGATTTCCTTCTTCTAATCTTTTTTTAGGTTTTCCATAAGAAACAATTATACCATCAATATCATATTCAGAATTATTTTTTCTTTCTTTTAATAAATTAGATAAATTATCAATATTTATGTTTTCAAATACAGTATTGTACACTGTATTAAAATTATTTTCCTTTAATGTTATAAATTGATCTTTTATAGATAACCACGGTTCAATTATTTCATATGCTACAAAATCAATATCATTCATTTTTTCTTTATTTATTTTTTTAGAATTAACTGTACCGCATACTAAATTTCTAGCATTTGCCATTTTATCACTATATTTTTTAAATTTCTCCTTACTTATTATTAATTCTCCACGAATAACAACATAATCTGCATCAATTTTTGGAATATTTAAGTATTTTAATAAAGTAGTTATATCATTACCTTGCAATCCATTACCTCTAGTATATAATTTATTACCATTTTTCTTATCAATTTCTAATAATGCAGAAATACCATCTAATTTGTCTGAAATATAATAAGGTCCTGAAAACTTATTACTCCAATTAATAATATCTTTTGAATTTTTTATTTTATCCATACTACCCATATAAAATGGCAGATCAACAATATTATTTTTTTTACAATCAGTACCTATTTCTTTTAAAAAAGAGTTATTTGGTTCTCGATATTTAATTGAATCAATTAATAAATCATATTCTTCATCTGAAACTATAGGTTCTGAGCTATAATATTTATTACTTAAATATTTTGCTAATTTTATTAATATTTTTATATTATTATTTTCAATAAAATCATTAGGATCATTTTTAAATTCATTTACTAACTCCATTATAATATTCTTATTTATTATTTATTATTTATTATTTATATATTTTTAAGTAATTAATAAATCAATTTTTATATTATTTAATCTATTCCAAACTACATTTTTTATGTGATAAAAAAAATTGGTGATAAGAAAAATCGTCTGGATGTTGTTTTCTTTGATAATTATAATAATCAATAAAACCATATATAAGAACTATTATTGATATAAAAGTTATTATTTTTTCAAAAATAATAATATTATTATTTGTTGTTTTTGTAATTTGATTACGTTTAAACATATACTCTCTGTAAGAATTAGTAAAATAAATAATAAATAAAAAAATAAAAAATAGTATATTAGGAATTAATTGAGATTTTGATGAAATAAGAAATATAAAATATATAAGTACTGCTATAATTAAAGAATGTATTGTATTTCCACTTGCCCAATTATTAGGAATATTATCTTCTCTTGATTTATCAAAATCCCAACCACCTTCTAACATTATAAATGCAAATATAACTATTATAGTCATTAAATGTTTAATAAAAATTGATTTCTTAATAAATTTTATCATCTGACAAGATAAAATTTCTTTTATATATCCAGATGTTATTAGCACAAAAATTAAAAATATAAAAGCAAATCTAGAAACATTAGTTGTAAAATTTAAATTATTAATCATATATTATAATATATATAATATTATTTATTTTCTAATATATTATATATAAAATGAATAACGAAAATGTATTTTATAGTAAATATATAAAATATAAACAAAAATATTTGTTATTAAAAGGTGGTGACAAAACTTGTAATTGTAAAAAATGCAAGTGTAATTGTAAAAGTTGTAAAGATAATAATTGTACAAATTGTACAATGTGTAATTGTAAAAATTGTACATGTTAAAAAAATTGAAATATAAATTAATTTAAATATAAATATATATATATATATAAGTAAATAAATGTGTGATAATAATAAATATGAAGAATTGCTTACAAAAATAAAAAATCATGTTCATGTAAAACATGAACTCGATGAATTAGAACCATTACTTCAAGAAGAACAACGATTTACTATATTACCTATTAAATATCCTAAATTTTGGGAATTACATAAAAAACAAGAAGCTTTGTTTTGGCATGCAGGAGAAATAGATTTTTCAAAAGATCTTAATCATTGGAATAATTTAGATGATAATACCAGATTATTTGTAAAAAATATATTAGCATTTTTTGCAGGTAGTGATAGTTTAGTAAATTTAAATATTATGCATAATTTTACAAAAGATATATGTATTATAGAAATACAAACTTTTTATCAATTTCAAGGAGCTATGGAAAATATTCATTCTGAAGTATATTCATTACAAATTGATGCTCTTATAAAAGATGAAGAAGAAAAAAAAAAATTATTTAATGCGATTACAAATATTCCTTGTATTACTAAAAAAATGGAATGGTGTATCGATTGGTTAAGTAATGGAGATAGATTTGCAAAAAGATTAATTGCTTTTGCAATTGTGGAAGGTCTTTTCTTTTCTGGTAGTTTTTGTGCTATTTATTGGATTAAAGAAAAAAATATTTTACCTGGTTTAACATCAAGTAATGAATTTATTGCTAGAGATGAAGGATTACATTGTGAATTTGCATGTGTTCTTTACAAAGAACTAAAATATAAATTAGAAGAAAAAGAAGTACATGAAATTATAAGTAAAGCTGTTGAAATTGAAAAAGAATTTATTACAGAATCTTTACCATGCAAACTCATAGGTATGAATAGTGATTTAATGAAACAATATATAGAATATGTAGCTGATCGATTATCAATAATGTTAGGTTATAATAATATATATAATTCAAAAAATCCATTTTTATTCATGGATAAAATATCTATTGAACAAAAAACAAATTTTTTTGAACATAGACCAACAGAATATGCAAAAAATTCAAATAATAATATTAGTAATGTTGATATAAATTTAGATTTTTAATAAAAAAATTAAAATTATAAATATAAATTTTTATATTTATATATAATATAAATATGACATTTATATTATCAAAAAAATATAAACCAAAATTAGTTGATAATAATATATTAAAACAAATTACAAAACATAATTTATTAATAAATCAATTAACTAATGTTAATTCTGATAAATCAAAATATCAGATATTATTTAATAATATGCATGATAAATGTATAGATTATTTAACCAATTATTTTTGGATAATATTATTGATAATTATTATTATTTACATTTTATGGTGTAGATATAATTGGTATCAAAAAAGTTTAAAAAAAAAATTATATGTAGATTTTGACGATAATGAAAAAAATGAAGAAGTTGAAGAAGACGATGAAGTTGAAGATGATGAAGATGAAGAAGATGAAGAAGATGAAGAAATAAAAGATAATATAAAATATTACCAAAGAAAACCAAAAAATATTTATAATCAAAATACAAATATGAATACAAATATGAATACAAATATGAATACAAATATGAATACAAATATGAATACAAATATGAATACAAATATGAATAGAAATATGAATAGAAATATAAATACAAATACAAATACAAATACAAATATGAATACAAATATGAATACAAATATGAATACAAATATGAATAGAAATATGAATACAAATATGAATAAATATGTAAAAGAAAAAGAAGAAGAAGTAGAAGAAGAAGTAAAAAATAATTTAAAAAAGTATAATAATCAAAATATAAATACTCATTATACAAATAAAAAAGATATAAAATATAATAATAGTAATAATATAAAAGATGTTAATTATGATATTATAGATAATAATTTTTATGAATCAATAACAAATAATACAAATTATTCATTTATATAATTAAATATTTATTTTTTTAAGAGATGTAAAAACAATTTAAAAAATTTAAAGAATTAAATTTTTTAAATTAAGAAAAAACATTAACAATACAAATAATAAATTAAGAACAGGATAAAATATCAATATAATTTTTTTATAAATATATTATATACAATGTTTAGAAATAATGCAGATTTAGTTATAAATAATATTTGGTTAGGTAATAAATCATCAGCACTAGATAGAAATTTTTTAAATAGTAATAATATAAAATTAGTTATAAATTGTACAACAGATATTAATATTTCTGAATGGTATGAAACTGATAATATTAATTATATAAGATTACCAATTCATGATTGGAATAGTGAAAGTAATAATAATATATTAAAAGCTGAAATAATGAATATTATAAAAACAATGAATATATATAAAAAAAACAATGAAAATATTTTAGTTCATTGTTTTGCTGGAATGCAAAGATCTGCAACAGTAATAGCATGCTATTTAATGTATTATTATGATTTTAGACCAGAAGACGCAATTTTATATATAAGAAATAAACGTAATATTGCATTTCAGCCCTATCCTACTTTTAATTCTTTTATATTTGACTATAAAAAAAAAATTGAATATAAAAATAACTGAATAATATTAAAGAAAGTGTTAAACTTGATAAAATTACTAACAACCATCGCATCATGTCTCTAGAGTCTCCTTCGGACAATCCAACAGTACGCATCTCCAAACATGCGCGTGGTAAAATACCAATGAAGGTTATGATAAATCACACGGATGCTTTTGACTGGACAGAAATCAGCAAGGTTGCTGACATTGCTGACATTTGCGCGATTGGCGGACGGTTACCGTGGGACTATGAAGTATTGAGTAATCGTACGGATATCACACCTAAGCTGGTGCTGAAAACCCGGGACAAAGGTTGGAACTGGGGTTATGACGGTTTGAGTGAAAATCCAGCCATCACGTCTGAGTTGGTGCTACAAACCCTAGACAGAGATTGGTACTGGAGTATAGAAGGTCTGAGTAGCAATCCATCAATTACTCCTGAGCTGGTGCTCAAAACATTAGACAAAGGTTGGTACTGGGGTTATGGCGGTTTGAGTAGCAATCCATCAATTTCTCCTGAGCTGGTGCTCAAAACATTAGACAAAGGTTGGTACTGGGATGCACAGGGTCTGAGCCGCAACACATCCATCACACCGCTGCTGGTACTGAAAACTATTGATAGAGATTGGGACTGGGGTATGCACGGTCTGAGTAGCAATCCAGCTATCACACCTGAGCTGGTGCTGCAAACATTGAACAAAGATTGGTTTTGGAGCACAAATAAGAAGATGGGTCTGAGCCGCAATCCATCTATCACTCCTGAGCTGGTGCTGCAAACCCTGGACAAAGGTTGGAACTGGTACGGTATGAGTAGCAATACATCCATCACATCGGAGTTGGTGCTGGAAACCGTAAATAAAAATTGGAACTGGGGTACATACGGTCTGAGTAGCAATCCATCCATCACATCGGAGTTGGTGCTGGAAACCGTAAATAAAAATTGGAACTGGGGTATAAACGGTCTGAGCTGCAATCCAGCCATCACACCTGAGTTAGTGCTGCAAACATTGGACAAAGGTTGGGACTGGTGCAATCTGAGTAGCAATTCAGCTATCACACCTGAGTTGGTGCTTGCTACCATGAACAAAGATTGGGACTGGTCATGTCTGAGCCGCAATCCATCCATCACATCGGAGTTGGTGCTGCAAACATTGGACAAAGGTTGGGACTGGTGCAATCTGAGTAGCAATTCAGCTATCACACCTGACCTGGTGCTTGCTACCATGAACAAACCATGGATTGAGCATATCAAGACATGGGCGTTCAGAAGCATGTCATTGATGAAAAAAGCATATACACAATGGGTACATATCACCTACGCTCCAGGAAGCAAAATAGTAGTCGAAAAAATCAAAAATCTGAAACTGATGAATACCAGATGAGCATTTCTGATCTAAATTTATAATAATAATAGCATGTTATTATTATAAATTTGACATTTAATTCCTTTATATTTGACTATAAAAAAAATATTGAATAAAAAAAATATTGAATATAAAACATTATATAACATATTAAAGAAATAATATATTATATAATATATTAAATGGTTAATGTTATCAAAAGAAACAACACAATAGAAAGTGTTAAATTTGATAAAATTACTACAAGACTTAAAAAATTATGTGGTAATTTACCAATCGATGTAACAATTATAGCTCAGAAAACTATATCTAATATTTGTGATAATATTACAACAGAACAATTAGATAAATATTCAGCAGAAATTTGTTCTCAAATTGGCGAGCATGATTATAATTTATTAGGTGGAAAAATTTTAGCAAGTAATTTAAAAAAAAATATTGTATCAATTCATGATATTAATAGTTTTACTGATTATATTAATATATTACCTAATATTAATGAAGATTATTTAAAATTTATTAATAATAATAAAGATTATATTAATAATCTTATTGTTGAAGAAAGAGATTATAATATAGATTTTTTTGGTTTTAAAACACTAGAACAATCATATTTAACAAAAATAGATGATAAAATAATTGAAACACCACAATATTTATGGATGAGATTAGCTACATTTATTCATTATAAAGATAATGATTTAGAAGCAATTAAAGAAACATATGATTTAGTATCATTAAAATATTTTATTCATGCTACTCCTACACTATTTAATTCAGGACTTAATACTTGTCAATTATCTAGTTGTTTTTTATTAGGTACTGAAGATTCATTAGTAAAGAATAAAGACAATGAATTTGGAGGAATATTTAAAACACTTTCTGATTGTGCATCAATTAGTAAATTTTCTGGTGGTATTGGAGTACATGTTTCTAATATTAGAGCTAAAAATTCTTTAATTAATTCAACATTAGGAAAAACTTCAAGTATTGTACCTATGTTAAAACTATATAATTTAACTGCTATTTATGTAAATCAAGGAGGTAGAAGAAATGGATCTATTGCTATTTATTTAGAACCATGGCATGATGATATAATTGAATTTTTAGAATTAAAATTAAATACTGGATCAGAAGAATTACGTGCTAGAGATTTATTTACAGCTCTATGGATTCCAGATCTATTTATGAAACAAGTAGAAAATAATGGAGAATGGTATACTATGAGTCCCGACGATTGTCCTGGTCTAACTGATGTTTATGGAGAAGAATTTGAAGATTTATATTGGAAATATGTTAATGAAGGAAAGTATAGAAATAAACACGAAGCAAATAAAATTTGGCAAAAAATTTTAAACTCTCAAATTGAAACAGGAAATCCATATATTTGTTATAAAGATAATGTAAATAAAAAAAGTAATCAAATAAATATTGGTGTAGTAAAATCAAGTAATTTGTGCGTGGCACCTGAGACAAAGATTCTCACATCAAAAGGATGGCATACTATTATTGATCTCAAAGACCAAGAAGTAGAAGTATGGAATGGTAAAGAATTCTCAAATACGATCATAAAACAAACAGGAAGTAATCAAGAACTTATAAAGATTACCTTTTCTAATGGTGAAGTACTTGAGTGTACTCCCTATCATAAGTTTTATATTAATGATGATTATCAAATTAAGGAGCCAATTATAATAGAGGCTAAAGATCTAAAAGAGGATATGCGCATCTATCAGTTTAATATGCCGATCATTAATGATATGCATATGGCGTCTGACTTTATCAAGATAAAAACTACTGTCCCAATTAACTACATAAAAAACATTAAACTCAGGTGGCTAGAAGATCTGTGTGATAGTGACGGTTTAATTACTAAGAATGAAAAGAATTATCAATTAGAAATATCATCTATCAAACATGACTTTCTTCTAGATGTCAAGCGTATGATGAATACTATGGGATTAGATCCCGTGATTACAGAATCTTTACCAGATGACAAAATGTATAATTCTTTTAGTTTGTTAGTTACAAGTATTGACCTTTTAAAGTTAATTAGCTTAGGATTTAATCCCAAGCGACTCGATATATCAGGTATTAATGAATCTAACAGAGATGCTAGAAAATTTATTACTGTTACTAAGATTGAATATACTGGAAGACATGATGATACATATTGTTTCAACGAGCCTTTAGAGCATAAAGGCATATTTAATGGTATCATGACGGGTCAGTGCGCCGAAATTACTGAAGTATCGAATGAGAAATATTATGCGGTATGTAATTTAGCTTCAATAGGTGTAAATAATTTTTTAAATAATAATAATGAATATGATTGGGCTAAATTGCATTATGTAACAAAAGTTATAACAAAAAATTTAAATAAAATTATTGATTTAAATTTTTATCCAACACCAGAAACAGAAATAAATAATAAAGAAAATAGACCTATTGGTATTGGTATTCAAGGATTATGTGATTTATTATATAAATTAAAAATCCCTTATGAGAGTGACAAAGCTATAGAATTAAATAAAAAAATAATGGAAACTATTTATCATGGAGCGGTTGAAGCATCTATTGAATTAGCTGAGAAATATGGACCTTATAAAAATTTTAATGGTTCGCCAATGAGTAAAGGAATATTTCAATTTGATATGTGGAATATTACTCCAATTTTGGATTGGACTACTTTAAAAGAGAAAGTGCAAAAAGTTGGCATTCGTAATAGTTTATTAACTGCACTAATGCCAACAGCATCAACATCTCAAATTTTAGGTAATATTGAAAGTTTTGAACCAATGACAACAAATATTTACATTAGAAAAACTTTAGCAGGTACTTTTACAATAATTAATAAATATTTAGTTGATGATTTAACAAAATTAAATTTATGGAATAATGAAATGAAAAATAATATTATTAGTAATAGAGGATCTATTCAAAATATTTCTAATATTCCTGATGATTTAAAAAATATTTATAAAACAGTATGGGAAATAAAACAAAGATATATAATAGATCATTCAATTGCTAGAGGTCCGTATGTAGATCAAAGTCAAAGTATGAATCTATATATGGCACGACCTAATTATGATAAATTAACTGCTGCTTTATTTTACGGATGGAAAAATGGATTAAAAACAGGATGTTATTATTTGAGAAGTTCTCCAGCTGCACAACCTATACAATTTAGTCAAGAAATTAATAATGAAAAAACTGTATGCTCGCGTAATAATCCTGAAGGATGTGTTATGTGTAGTTCTTAATAATTTAGTTGTTTAATATCAAAAGATATATTATTTAATATGTTATTAATCATATATTCTGATTGCAATTCACTATTAATATTATGATTAGGGACACCGTATATTTGTAATAATTCAGTATTTTTTTTATTTAAATAATTAGCATAATTACGTATATGTTCAAAAAATGTATATTTAGTATTTATTAATTTTTTTATTGATTTATTA
>Ga0129333_10001554_pt1 | contig 20857 bp, 23 predicted proteins | sample CPB6_08_DNA_FD_94474 | JGI IMG/M metagenome (GOLD analysis project Ga0129333, IMG submission 94474) | Freshwater to marine salinity gradient microbial communities from Chesapeake Bay, USA - CPBay_Sum_0.6_0.8_DNA | ecosystem: Environmental > Aquatic > Marine > Coastal | place: USA: Chesapeake... | reverse complement strand
CTGATGTGTATCCGCTCCATTTATGCTGTGTAATTCGTAATTTAATTTTCAGTTTATGGTGTTATGCTGTGGCTGACATTTGTCTCCGCTCGGTAATTTATAAACAATAAATTAAATGCTTTTATCCGCTGCGTATATGCTGTCATTCCGTGAATGATTTTATTGGTAGTAATCGGTCAGTGCGGGTCGCTTCGCTCCCCGCCGTCCCACGCGTTGGACACACACCATTTTTCCAGAAAAACGCAAAAATCAAACCAACCGCCGACCATCTTTCATTTCTAAAAAAATGAAATATATTTTAACCCTTTTATTTCAAAAAAATATGATTTAACATTAGGTCTTCTATAATTTGATATATACAAAAAAGGTAAGTATCAAAGGTAAGTTTCATTTCATAAATGGAGGGAGATTTTGCTCTCCTTTTATTTTTTGTTTCAGCGCGATTTGTTTCCGTAAGTTTTCGGGATTTATCTCCCCAACAGTCAGTGGCGTTTTCTTTGAAACGCGTTTCGTTGGGCGATACACCGGATAGTCTTTCTTTCCCGCTACGCTTTCCCAACTCTCGGCGAACCATCGCGCGAGTGGCTTCTCTTTGTTGTCATCTACATAAGTTCCGCCCATTCGTTTGTATTGTTGGACGATGAACCCAGATTTGTATGCCGATGGCTTTGTGTATGTTTTGTCGGCGATTTCCTTTGCTTTCTCATACAGACTTTTATCCGCGGGCGTGGGCATTATATTATTTGCTGTGTTTTTTCTTCCACATCGCATTCAACGATTTTATATTTTTTTCTATGTCTCTACTTTCTCCCCAAGTCAAGAAAAAACTAAACAGGGAGGGAGAAGGAACGAGGTTGTCTATCAACTGCTTCTCTATCTTGTTCGCATAGTGTCTCGCCCTATATGCCGCGCGAACCGCGTCGCTCGCTCCATCCAAATAAGTATTCGCTTCCGGATAACCGAAGTCATAGTGTTTGCCACTATCCATCACAACTCTAAACCTCTTGTTCGGTAGGGGAGATTTCTCCAATTTCACTATCATCTTCTTTGTAATACTCTTTTACATTATTGTCATATATTTTCTCACGCACTTCCGCTTTGATGGCTTCCACATCGTTCTTGGAACGCCGCGGTGGCTTCATATTCACTTTTGCGAGGTTCTCCCGAAGTTGCGCGCGAAGAACCTTTGTGCGTTCCCGTTGGTATGCCTTCTTCTCCTCCTTGTGGAGTTCATAATATTGTTTTTTCATCGCCAAAATCTCCTCGCGGTTCTTGTCGTAGTATCGCTTTCGTTCAGCCGGTTTATTCGCAACCGCATTCTTTTGGTTCAGTTTATCGGGCGTATTGTCTATCCAAAATTGCTCGCGGGCATACCGCAGCGTTTTATCTTCCGTTTCTATCTCTTCTAAACATTTCACCGTCCAGTTATCCCACCCGCCCGAGTTCCGTATCATTTGATACAAAATGCCGTGATGCTTACACGCATAGTTGCGATGTAAAGCCATACGGTTTTTCATATCGCGAGTTGAACCAACATATCGCCCATACTTGGGGTCGTCCTTGTGTTGAATACAATATATGTAAAATCTCATTATATATACTGATGGGGTTAAAATATTCTCCTAAATATTCGGCAAAAAGTTAAATACTTTTTAAACTCTAACAGAAACAGTTCCGTTCTCAAACACATAGATGATGTCCAATTCAGCGATGAAGAAGAGTTGGAGGGAGTTGGTGTTGGCTGACACCAAGTTGGCCTCAAAGAAGTGGTTGCCGTTTCTACTCATATCATAACCGTCAAGCAGGCGTGATTTGGAAAATTTTTGTAAACCCATAGCAAAAGTCCAGTTTGCCAACCAAGCGGGGAGAGTGTTTGAACCAGCGGTGATGATACGCTGGTCGTATTCGGTTGTGGAGGAAACAGTGTCGCTTGTAGCACAGTATTTGAGGTATTCTTGTGGGGTGGAGGAGTATTTCATCTCCTTGTCGTTGAATGCCTCTGCGGCGTGTATAGCGCGGATGAAGCCTTGGGCAGGAGCAGACACGAAGTTGATACCGTTTTGAGGCACTCGGTCTTTGGAGCCGAGGTAGAAGAGGGCGGAATTAGCGTGGATGAGCTTGCTGTCTAACAGACCATTGCATGAAGGAGCATTTACACCAGTGGAAGCACCATCTTGGCAGCGAACTGCCAGAGAGCGGACACTGCTTCCGCGAATACCCATAAGAACAGACAACCCGCCCTTAGCGCCAGCAGATACGGTGGATTGCGAAATGCGGTGGGTGATGCCGTGAACCAAAGCCATATCGCCTCCGCCGAGAAGTCTTGCGCCCTCCTCGCCTAAATCCACATACTGCATGTCCAAACTAATATTGTCAATCTCAAAGGAGAGAGTGGAAGACGAAGCAACAGCAGCCATAGTAGCAATACGAACAGTGATGGGGGCGGTCGTATCCACTTGGAGTGTAAGAGTGAGTTTGGAGACCTTGCCAATGGGACACATTCCCTTGGCATACTTTCCAAGCAGACTGCTGGGAAGAGGGAACGAATAACTGTAATATGAAGTTTTGCTGGCGCCGTTTTGATATGCGTCAATGAAGTGTCCAGTGTTGCTATTAACGGAGTTGCTGGAAGCATCTTCATAGGCAGAACCGTATGCGAGGGCAACACTATCCGTTTCAGCCGCATCTTGGTTGAACGAAAGGTGGTGGTGGTGGGCGAGTTGGGTAAGAGGAACATCATCAATCGTTTCACCCAAGTTGTTCTGGATGAAGATACGGTTGAAAAAGGAGTAGGCATTGGAGCGAAGACGAGCCTGTAATTCGTTTGCGCCCCAAGGAGTTGCGCCGGCGGTATTCACATACTTAACACGGAATGAGAGAGTGGATTTGGCAGTATCAATCCAAGTGTTTCGGGAGGAGGTGGTAGGAATGTCAAAAATCACCTGTGTGGAGGGAACACTGATTTCCTTAACATTAAATGACGCATCACTTCCCGCGATAGTCATAGTGTTGGAAGTAATTTTAGTGATGTTCTGGGGGACAACTTTGACTGAATAACTTTCCACAGATGGTGGCGATGAAACTGCGTTCATCTTCAATTCTTCGGGTAGGCCTCTTACAACGGACATTGTATATATAATTTTTGATGAGATAAAAAAATTAGGTCGCATATTCCAATAGTTCGCCTTCTGTTGGAATGTTGTTTAATGAACTCGCATAATCCACAATTTCCAAAAAGTCCCGTAGTTTGGGAATGCGTCTCCTAAATACCGAGATACGCAAACTCATATACCACGAAATACCGTTGAAGTCTATTTCATTATTTCGGTCATCAGTGATTGTGATTGTGAGATTATTCAACGACGGATTTTTCAGTATGAACTCGTTTGCGTCGCTCTCATACACTATCATATTGTTGTTCTTGCTGTTGTTCGGCACACTTGCTAAAACAGTCCCGTTGCCGAAGTCTCGGGAGGAGTTCGTCAATAACACGCCATTATTCAAGAAGTCGCCTAAAATGTTGAAGCGGGGCACAGGCAGATAGTTGAAACACCGCGGCAGTTTCGTTTCCACTAAATACGGACAATCTACATTTCCGCTAAAACCCAAGATATAGTCTATGGTGGAACTCGCCAATATCACACCGTGGTGGTAGTTAAACTGAACGGTATGCTTTTGCGTTAAAGCATCTACGCGGATTTGGAGATTAGTCCCCGATACGGTATTTGATGCCGCCGCCAATGTGCTGGCATTGTAGTTCCCGACGGGGAAAGTATATGACTGATAGATAATATCGTTCGGGTTATTTATGTCGGTCAGTTGGACATCCAATCGGTTATTCGTATCGTTGATGATATAACACGAATTAACCAACACGACATACGGGACTGCGACGGATACATACTCCACCGACGGGTCATTCTCAAAATCCATATAGTTCTTCAATTCAAAAAACACCTTACTCTTCTTATCGCCGTTTAGCAATACACCCGACGATGATTGCGACGACAGATTTAGCACTTTTGTATCGCGTATGAGCGGCATATAGTTTGGGTCTGTGATTGGTAATCTACTCGTCATTTTCTATACACTCTGCTGACATTTGTTTGCCGTATATCACCACGCTCTCCTCTGCGGGCGCATATCCAGCAATAGTCTCTTCTTCTAATAGTCGCCGGTATTCGCGCTGTTCCTCTTCAATTTGTTTTAATTCTTCGTCGGTATAGTCTCCAATCAATCCCCTAAATATCTTCTCTTTCATCGCTTCTCTATCGGGGTCATTGGACTTTCCAAACACGGCATCCAGATTTTTGCGTATCTTGTTTTTTTCAAATTGTGTGAGTTTTGACATAGGATTATATTCTTAATGTATATAATAATGGACGCTGAAAAAAACGAAGTTGAAGAAAAATCTCCCCAAAATGAAGAAATAGAACCCGAGAATGAAACTTTTTTGAAGCCCAAGAAGACACGCGCCATCAGTGAGGAGTTGCGGAAAAAACGCAGCGAACATATGAAAGCGGTCAATCAGGCAAGACTGGAAAAGAACAAGGAAGCCAAGACGGAAAAAACCATTACTAAATTGGCTAATCAAGAAAAGAAGGCTACGCAGGTATTGGAGAAGGTGAAGGTGGAGAAGAGCAAGATATTGGGGAAAGATTTAGAACCAGCCGCCCCCGCAAAACCGGAAAAGGCGACTAACACGGAAGCCAAACCCAAGAAGAAGAAGATTATCAAAATCGTCAATGAACCCGAGAGCGGTGCAGAAGACGAAAGCGACGAGGAAATTGTCATCGTCAATCGCGTCCAAAAGCCAAAGGCGAAAGTTCCAGCACAACCCAAGGCGCCTCCCCGTCCCGAAATATTGTGTAAGTTTGTTTAATTTTCTACGATAATTCTATATGGCTCGCAAGAAGACAGCAAAACCAAAAGAAGTCGTAGTGCGTGTTAAAGTCAGCGCCGACGGCAAACCGCGACGCAACAGGCGTGTAATGGTTAAACAAGTAAAACGAGGCGGAGGCGACATAGCACAGGTTGGGCGCACGGAAACTTTGTATCGCCCATATTATCCTCCTCCACAGCCCGCGCCCGTGATGGACGCGACACTCCCCGAGCAGTTTCGTCGCCAATCTCCCCAAGTAGCGGGACTTTTAGAAGATGTCAAGCAGGTGAAACAAGAAAGAGCAAATCTCTTAAAGGACATAGAGAGACAGACCGAGCAGCAAATAGTTCAGTATGTCGCTAAGCAGCAGGGCGCGGAACAAAAGGGGGAGTTAGCGAAGGCAGGAGCATTTGACCCTTTCAATGCTGCCGAATACGAAAAACCGGCGCCGCGCATAGACGAAATAGACGAGGGAGAGTATGTTGCCCCATTCCAAAGCGTTCCTTTCATAGAAGACATCAGTCCCAAACAGCCAGTTCAAACGAAACAAAAGCCTAAACTCAAAGTGGTGGAGAAACTACCGGAGGCAAAACCGGTTATGCGAGAACGCCCGCCCGTTCCATTATTTACAGAGCCCGAACGCGCGCCATCTCTAACCGATATGTTTGTGAGAGCGCCTATTGTAGATAGTGAATTGGATACGGAAGTAGAGACGGAAGTAGATGTGCCAGTTAGGGAGAAACGCAGACCACGCACAAAAGAGGAGGAGACTTCTCTGTTGGAAAAAAGCAAGGCAAAAGCATTACAAGCGGGATTACCCGAACGCATAGAACCGCGATTGGGAAAAATCCAACGAGACGATAAAAAGCAATTAGCCCGAGCCATTTATGACGCACAGCGTAGAAGTGGTATAGTTATAAGTGGGGCTGATATTCAACGATTGTATGGTATAAAGCCTGGGAGCGTGATGAACTTGGTTCGCAAAATAGAAAAGGGGGAGAGTTTAGACTAATGTGAAAATATAAACATATATTATAATATGTCTATATTCGGAGCAGGCACCAGTGATTTCGCCAACCTATCAGGGGACGAAACCATAGAAACAGGACAATTCAACGACATAGAAGTCTATAATAATATTTATTTGAAAGAAGCAAGCGACACCTATACAGGATATAATGTGCCGTTGATTACTACTGACAAATCCAACGATGATATGATTTTTAACACCACCACACTGTCTTCTAATTTTGATTTTACAGTTGGAACTGGGGAGACTACCAAAGAAAGTATATTCCGTATTAATCCCACAACAGGTCTCCACTTTGAAGCCAACAACAACGCGGCGAATATAGATTGGAACGAGTTGTCGTATCTCAATGGTGCGCGTAGCAATATACAGGCACAAATAGACAATTTAGACCCCGACTTATCAAGCAATCAAGGCTACTGGGGTAATTTCTGGAACGGCAATACCATAACCAACTCTTCCGCCAACGCGGTAAATACAGTTGCGTTTCCTTCGGCGGATGCGAACAACTACGGTTTTACAATCAGCAACAGCAATCGGGTAGTAGCGGGGCACGCGGGTATTTATATGTTTATCGCCACTATTCAAATAAACAAGTCGCAGGGTAGCACTACGGAAGATGTATATTTTTGGATACGGCAGAACGGTGTAGATGTCGCCGATACTGCGTTCAAAGAGACCATCAAAGCCGAGCCGATTCTCGCCACCGCGAACTGGCAGTTGAAAATGAACGCGGGTGATTACTTCCAATTAGTATGGAGTTCTCCCGATATTCACTTACAATTGTTGGCTTATGGCGCAGGAACAACACCCACGAAACCCGCCATTCCAAGTGTAATTTTAACCGTATCACAAGTCTCGTTTTTAGTTGCTGGTGGCGCGGGGTTGCTTCCGCTTACATACAATAGCGGAACGAAAAATCTGCTATGCGATGCGAGTTTCCAAGTAGTCGGCAATACTGATTTATCAGGCAACCGCGCATTAGTTCGTGGAAACTTGGATGTATCGGGGACGCTAACAGCAACGGGGAATGCGCTGTTTAGTGGAACAACATTCTCATATACAAAGCAATCAACTGCGCTGACGGTGCTGAACCGAAATTGGACAGATGGGAGCGGGGCAACCCCCGCAACAAATACAAAGACGACGATGTTTGATGTATCAAATGCCGTCATAGATGTATCAGGGTGGCGTTTCGGTGGAACAGTTGCGGCAGGCTCAGGAATTTCAAATTGGGGATCGTGGTGGTGTAATGCCACATTAAATGGATTTAACGATTATGGCTCACCGAGTGCTGGAAACGGGCCGTATTATTGTATCTTCTACGCGTATTCTTCTGGCACTAATCAAAACAACGCGACATTCTATATAGAGAACCGCACAGCACTCTCAAAAGGTGTGTATATAGCGAACTGGCAGTCGCGGTGGAACGCGGGAACAAATTATCCATCTACCTCTTTAAATGTCAGCGTAGATGGAGGAACAACCACGCTACTCTCGTATAACGACAGCGCAACGCGTGATACTGGAAATTACCAACCGCGCACTCTCATATTTGAAGTAAAAAACGACAACTCATTTCTGCGTTGGACATTCCGCGATACGCAGGCAACCGCAAACAGGTTGTTTGCCGCAACCATTCAGGGGCTGACAATTACCAAATATACAGGTTTAACAGTATTAGACCCAACTACAAATGCCATAGGATACATCACACCCAGCGTGTCTCAGTTGAATAATTTGAAGATGATTGGAACAAACGAAATCTCAGGCACACTGAGTATGGTTGGATTGCCGAGTTTTTTATCCAACCGAGGGAGTTTGAATGTGTGTTTATCCAGCAATTTCACGCAGGACGCAGGTTCAAGTATTTCCGCTAAAAATATCGCAATCGGCGACATCGGGTATTTTGGGCAGGACTACCAATCTAACATCCTAATTGGGATGAACAGTATGAGCGATGGTTCTTCCACCGCCAAAGCAACTTCCAAACAAAGTGTTCTTATTGGAAGCGACTGCGCATTCACCTACCAAGACGATGTCGTGATTGGATATGGTATAAAAAAAGGCGGAACTTCTGGAAATTGTGTTTTAGTGGGGTCATCAATCGCCCTGAACGCCACGAGTTCGCAACCCTTCAACCGCTGTGTCGCAGTTGGCTCTCAAATATGGCGCGCATACTACTTCCAAAGCAACAACAACGCACCACAAGATAATGTCGCTGTGGGTGCGTTCGTTCAAACACACGGGGACTTTGTGGGTGGAAGTTTTAACACGGCAATCGGCTCGTATTCGCAGACGACAGTGCGAGGAAACATAAATAATCAAAGTTATAATACGAGTGTGGGATATTATTCGGGGGCAGATGCGAATACAGGCACATTCAACCGATATTATGGATGTTCGTATTTTGGTGCGCTGTCAAAAACAAGAGGAACAGTTGCGAATGTTCGGTTTGCCACGGCACTGGGATATAATACTATCGCGGATGCCAGTTTTCTAACGGTTATTGGTGCCGACGCGTCGTATAATGTGGCAAATTGTATTCGCCTCGGTCGTCCAGTAGATACAACCGTAGCATCGCATTTGACTGTAAATGGATTAACAACTCTCACAGGTAATACGACTGTGGGCAATCTATCAATCACGGGGACGGTCAGTGGATTAAGTTTCAGCAGTTTGGCACTTACAGGTGATTTGGATGTTTCGGGGAATACCACACTTGGAAATAGTAATGCTAATTTTTTGAAAGTGAATGGAAATGTCATAAATCGGGGAGACGGATGGAGTTTGTATATCACTTCGGGAAATGTCCGCTTGGATAGTGGGCTTAAACTATTGGTGGATTGCGGTGTAGAAGGTGGGATTACATACGGCGTCTATGATTTGGTTGCTTACATCAAAGCGAGAGACCAAGTCTGTTATGACCGCGGAACGGAAGGTGTAAATGCCGCTGCTGCCGCGCAATCAACAGCAGATGGCGCAGCAGCGACAGCGGCAGCCGCAGCCACCGCCGCAGCAGGAGCAGTTGCGGCAGGTGTGACAAACGCGGCAGCGATAGCAGCAACGGATGCGACGGTTGCCGCGCAGGGAGCAGCCATAAGCAGCCTACAAACCAGTATGACCACTGAACAGAGTAAAACGCAGTATATGCTCCCCGCTTCCACCACTTTCTTACGGTCTGAGTTCTATAACAAAGTAGCAATTTATGAGACAGCGAGTTCATTGGGCTATGGTGTTCAGTTAGACCCAGCAGGAACGAGTAGTTTTGAGAATGACATAGACTGCTCAGGAACGCTCGGAGTGAAAAACATTTCAACAAATAGCGGACAAGTCAATAATCTGCGCGGAAGCACGGTGAATATTGCCGACGCGAATGGAAGCACCAATATAGACTGTTCCTTTGTCAGTCTCGGGAATGTAGCAGGTTCAAGCGTGAGTGTAGGATATGAAACGGGAAATGTGGAAATAAATGGTGGAAATATCACAGTGGGGGAGGGAGCACTATATTCTACAATCAATCTCAATGGAGCGACATATATCAACGGCGTTCTATATGTCCCATTTAGCAACTTCACTGGTTATTTAAATAATCGGTGGTAAAATCTCCCGAATATATAAATAGAAGATGAGTGCCGAATACGACAAGATGTTCAATATATGGATATATAATTCCAACAAAGTTCCAGCAACCTACGGGAATGTATCGCTGTATTCTCAACAAAAAGCGGATTTGAACCAAATCACAACCACGCGGTTGGGAGTGAACTGCGATAGTTCAGCTAACGCATACACAGCGGACATCTCGGGTTCTCTTTGGGTTCGCGGGGATACAGATATTTCTGGAAATATAAACTCTCCGTGGCTGGACGCATCTCTCAATTTGAGAGCATTAGACACTGTGGTTGTAAAGACAACTGGAAACCAAACGATTGGTGGGGAGAAAACGCTGACTGGGACTTTGACAAGTAGTCAATCTATGGTCATAACTGGAGCCACAACGAAGGAGATGAAAGTGGAAAATGTTGGTGGGTCTTTGAGTTCATCTATGTCAGCAAACGGGGTAAGAACAACTGGCTATTTTTGGGGTCAGGCACAGGGGGGTAATTCTTACAGAGGGACAACCACAGCAAACACCAATTTCTATATCACGAATGACGAGCTTTCCTATTTGACAGGCATTACCTCTTCCGTTCAAACCCAACTGAATAACACGCTGACATTAGATACGGCACAGATTATTACGGGGGCAAAGCGTTTCACAGGCGATGTCTCATTCAATACAGGTTCGGTATTATTTCAAAACGGATTAACATCCAACGGCGCAATCGCTCTAAACAGCACACTCGTGGGAGCGACTGCCATTCGTATGGCGAACGGAAGTATCCAAACAGCAGGCGGGATTTATTTCCCGTCAAGCGATTTCAACCGCAAAATCGTTTTAGCACCCGTAGCAAGCAACGAGTTTCAAAACTACTCCATCGGGACAAACACCACTAATAAGCTCATACAGTTTATGGTTCCAGACGAAAGTTCTGTGTTTCGCTTTTCAAATGGGGCAAGCACAACAACAAAGACGGATATTATGGATATTACGCCGTCAGGTATTGCTATGAAAGACACAAAAACAATCAGTTTGAGTTATTCTGGTTCAAACACGATTGTATTAGACCCAAATGCTGGACTGACTATGTATGGCGGAACGATTACATTATACAACAGTGCTGGGACGGACAGGTATATTTGGATTGACGGATTTACGAACGCAATTGATACATCAGGAACTGAGATAGATTTCAGAGGGGGGAGTTTGGATTTACAAAGTTGTTCACTTAATATCACCAACAACGCGGGACTACGATATGGTGGATGGACGACTATTAAACTGGATTTGTCAGGTTGTCATCTTCAATTAGAAAGTCAATTTATACACAGGTCTAACAGCACCACGATTACAGGAACAAACACGATAACCAAACCATACAATCAGTTTTATGCCGTTGAATCGACAGGGACGGCATACACAATCACTCTACCAACCATCACATCGGCAGATTTAGGAAAGGAGATAATGTTCCGCAAAGTGAGACAAACGGGAACAGCAGTCAGTATTTCATTTATTGGGAACGGCAGTCAGCGTGTGTATTCGACCGCGTTGGCTGGCGGAACGACGGCACAAGCCTTGATGACAAGCACTACTTATATAGTCAGGTTGCTTCCACTACCCGACCCCGCTGCCGGAGCAGGACTGTTTGGTTGGTTCTCAACATAAAATCTCCCTAAATAATAAGATGACAACTTGGATACAACCGTATCAGCAGGTGATTACATACAACATCAATCACATACGAATATCTGTCAGCAGTTTGGAATTAGGCGTGAGTGCTATTATCACGACTAATTTCTACGATGAACGGGATGAACTCCGTAGGCAAGAAATCGCCCTATTAGATGGGCAGGAATATCTGGATTGGACAACAGACGATTATATCACGGCGTGGGTCTGTAAAAAATACAATTTGATACCTATCTATGAGTGATTTACTTTTTAGCGTATTCCATAGCAGTAGCAACAGAGTGTCCCATATCCTTAGCGATTTGGTTCAGGTCTTCCAACACCGGCGTATCCTTATACACGGAACTCAGGTAAATGTGGCGCAACATTGATGTGGAGGTTTTGCTCCCGATGATGTCATTCAGTTTTTGCGTGATGCGCGGTTGGGTTAAAACGCCCCCGCTGTTATTCACCAACAAGTGCGTATGAGGATTTAGTTTGATGTATTTAGTCAGTATCGGTTTCAACTCTTTTGGTATCGCAATTTTGGTTTTTCCATACACATCGGCTGTTTTGTATTTGTTAAATACAAAATAACCTCGGTGGATGTAGTTGTCGGTATTTGTATCGTAGTCGCGGATTTTGAGTTCCATTATGTCGGTCGAGCGGCGGGGAGGCATAAACAGCCCAGACGATATAGCGAACAGGATAAAGTCGCTCACCTCCGCCAATACACGTCCATCCAATGCTGTCTTGGAGTTCAGGATTGGCTTCGCCTTTTTCAACAAGTTATCATATATAGATTTCAGTTCTTCGGGAGATTTCCATCCGGCTTCTTGTTTTTCGGTTTTTTCATTGGTTGCGAGGTTCTCTTTGATTTTCTCCCCAAGTTGATACATCACATCGCGGTATTCAACAGCATCGGGGAAGATGCGCAGGATAGAGGCAACAATATTCTTCTGCGAAGACAGCGGGCGGTCAGCGATGATATTCAATATGTTGTTTGTGTTTAAAAACCAGTCTAAATCTCCCGAACCATCATTGTTTTTATACAAATTGGACAGATTGGAAACGAAAGTTTTAAGAGATGACGGCTTCACATCAGGCGTCAGTTCTAATATTCTCTTTTGGATTTGCTCGGCGGACATTTTATATAATGTGTATAGATATTTAATTTTATAAATCAATTTTTTAAATTAATTTAAATACAAATCGCTGAATTGTCCTAAATATGTGCGACGACTGGGAAGCCTACTTAGGTTGGTTTACACGCTGCGACGAAGACGAAGAAGAGGAACCGGAAACGCCGTATGATGCGTTTGAACCCGACCCCGACGAGGGAGAGACCACTGACGAAGACACGGAGATGCTGGGCTACTGTGCTGTGTTTATATAAAAAGTATTTAAATTAATAGGTATGTAGTTTTAAATGGATACATATCTATTTTCGGAAAGCCCGCTTTTGACGTTTGTTAATGTCGTTTCGAACACTAACTACATTAAAAAAAGCCCGATTTTTGAAAACGATTAAGGGCTACATTAAGCGATTTAAAGAAAAATTACAAAAATTACAACTGTGGGATTTGTGGTGGGACGCTTACCTTTAAGTCCTTTTATATAATACTTTGTATGCGATTTTTTTGTTTTTATATGGATTTGCGTGTTTTACCCCTCTCTCTTATTGTATAACACTCCATACGGCAGATTTATATATTATTACTTATTATTTCCTTTTTCTATCTAAACAAAAAAATAACAAATAAATACAAATATTGTATAAATAGGAGGGGAGAAAGGAACAAGGCAAAAAAGGCAAATAAGGCAAAAATTACCAAGTTTGAAGAAAAAAAAACAACAAGGAACAATGGATAGAAAAAAAAAATCTTCAAAGTTGGTAATTTTTGCCTTATTTGCCTTTTTTTTGCCTTGTTCCACTTGTCGCACGATAATATAAGTATTTCAGTAAAAAACTTATATTACAAAAGCATAAATGGTCTTACCTTCTTATTCCTCGTCTTCATTTCCACTTTCTTGGTCTTCTTCGTCATCAGCAGGTCTTCGTTTCCAACCACAAATCGCCATACTTGCTAATTGTGTTTTACCATAATACTCTTTACGCTGTTTAATATACTTCTTCAACAGAATATTCCCAGCCAGTTTCTCCTCCAATTTCTTCTTGGTAGAAAACTCCGCCTTTTGTCTTTTGGTCATAAGAGTTGTATCTTCCAAGAAGCGTTTCCACAGAACAAACACATCACTCGTTTTAACCATTTCACCCTCACAGAGTTCGTAGTTGTCATTAAACCAATCAAACAGATTATCACTGTGTGCCATATATTTATGACTTGCTTGAACGACTTCTTTGGGTGGTTGCGACAATTTATATCCATTGCGTTTGAACTGTTGGAAATATGGCTGTAAAATATGGAAGAATGCGAGTTTATGTCCGTGTTTGAACTCTTGGGTCTTGAAATATGGATTTCTAACAATCAACCCCGTTTTATCGGTAGCATCATCATACACCCACTGTTCCACGAACTTACAGTTGAAAGGAATAACATCCAAACGGCGACTAACGGCTTCATTGACTTCGTCCAACTGTGGCAACTCGTTGGCTTCCATAAGCAGTGTAAGAAGTAGATTTACAATTGTATTACCACTGTATAACTGACGGGCATTGACATTATCACCGCCAGTAATCTCCTTCATAGTGGAACAAGTAATCTTTGATTTTTTATCAGGTTCTTGTGTATAAACGAAACGTTTGTTGTTGAGATTGGCGATTTCAGGAGTTGCGCCTTTTGTCATTTTTTCACACAATGTGTTGGATTGTAGTTTGTATCCGTAGTCGCCAACCGCCAAAGCCATTAATTCTGTAATGAGTGATTTGCCGTTGCCTCCAACACCAGTCGCGACAAACAGGTTCTCCAATCGTAAGCCGCACAATCCAGTCGCCAACATTTCAAAGTAATGGGAACGAATACGCTCGTCGGGAAGAACCATCTCAATTATGGATTTAAGCGTGTTTATCTTGGATTGGTCGGGTTCTTCATAATCGTATCCACAAGTTGTTGTATTGTAGTGTTCCGGTTTTGGTTCTTCTACACATCCCGTTTCCAAGTTAAAGACGGCATTATTGAACACGAATAAATATGGATTGGCATCAAACACAATGTCGTCGCGAGTAATCTTGTGTAAAATGTCTTCAATGTATCCCTTTCTATATCTACTGTTTTGTAGGCATTTTTTTATCTCGCTTTTTAAAGCAATTACACTGTCTTTTCTTCTATGCCAGTCTTTCATTAACTCCATATGGTCTGTTATGTTATTATCGGGTTTAATCGTAGCCATCTTTTTATCAGCATATTCTAACAGTTCTTCTGCCAAGACAGTATCTACATAATTGGTAATGGCTGTGTGGCGTTTATTGTCCTTTTCCCAGTAAATACCATTCCAACAGTATAGTGTCTCATTGTTCATAACAAATAGATGCCCGTGTTTTTTCGCAAAATATTTCCCAACATAGGTAGTAGTAAAACCATTTTGTATAAAATCAAAATCGTCGTTATTACTACTCTCCACAACAGGAGGCGTTGGTTTCTTGAATATTTGGTATTTTTCCCCCCATTGCTTGTATGCGTCGGCGAAATGCTGCTTGGCGATATTCTGTATAGCGTATATAGCGACTGGGTGAGAGGCGGTGATGCCGTCCCAAAGCGTTTCCGCCCATTCCATATTACATCCTTGATTTGTAGGAGACATACCAGCCCAGCGAATGAACACATCTCGCGAATAGCCGTTGTCTCGCAGAGCGGTTGCGATGATAAGAGCATCTTCGCGGTTTATGACGTATTTATCGCCTCGCATTGGGTTGCCCATATGATTCAGGAGCAAATCCACATATTTATCGTCGGGCGTAGCCAACATTGGTGTAGGCGTGTATTCTTCCTTGCGCGCCTTCTTGTTTTGGTATTCGGCATTAAATGAGATGGATTGGTAGTCCAGTTTGGGAATTGGAACATTGGCGTTTTCAACGATTGCGTCTTTGCGGCAATACGACCAACCGCCAAACAGAAGTTCTACATCACCATCTTCGCCGTCAAACAGAATGTCCTTTTGCGTGTATGCGGTAGTTTCGCAAAAGATGTGTTTGCCGTATGATTTAGTAGCGGACTTGAAATATGGGAACTGTTCAGCCAGTTCATCGTAGAGTTTGGGATAATTCGGTGTATCGATGTCAATATGGGCGAACTTGCTGGTATCAATGGCGATGTATTGGTATCTATTAACGCAGCCTTGGCGGTGCTTGATGATTTCGGCGGGTAATTCCTTAAAGTCGGTTGGCTTCGGTTTTGTTTTATAGCCTATCTCACTCATATCCATTAGGAACTTTTTTGGTTTGCCGCCGACAGTGCTTGTAGTCAGGTTGATGGGAAACCACGCAATGTTTTGGGAGTTAAGGAAGTCAATCACGGAAGTCATCTTATACTTATTTGGTATATATAACTATAAGATATTTTTCCTTTAAGTAGATTTTATAATAAATAATAAATTGCCTAAATGTTTCTTTTTTAATGGATTTTCCTAAATCTTTCCATTTTTTCTTTTGGAAATAGAAAAAATAGAAATGCTTACCTTACACATCAATTGGCATTTGAATACCCACATCACCAACTTGTATTATTCCACTTAATCCAGCACAATTATTAGTCCAACCCCATTTCTTCCAGTTCCATTTTGGTGGTTGTTTCACTTCTTTTGGATAGTCATATACTTTACCTTTAACTCCGCGACACGGATTACATTTGTTGATTTTGCGATTTTTATGCGGTCTTTTACAATCTTCGCAAGTCCGCGATGACAATGGAACAAACTTTTTAATACAGCAATTTCCTATGATGATAAAGTTGCCTTCAAAATCACTTATATAGCAGTTTTCTTGTATGTAATGCCCACATACACAGTGATTAACAGGGTCTAATGGTTCCATATTAGGAAAGCATAATTTGAAATAACGATAGTGTCTGGTATTTGCGTCGCTGTATGATGTTGTTTCCCCATTTCCACCAGCGTATCTCCATTGGTTATTCACAAGTTCTTCATAAGTTAAATTATGCTCCCGCAATCCTCTTATAAATCTTTGAAAATCCTCACGCTCTTGTAGGTTCATTTTATAGTTTAGTATTGTGATGGCTTTAAATAGATTTTCCTAAATTATTTCAATTTTTTGGAATCAGTTCATTGTCGCCAATCGTTCCGCTTCTTCGGCGGCTTCTTTGGCTGCTTTTTTGCGGGCGTATCTTTCCTTACACCGCTGTAAGCACACGTCTCTGTTGGCGCGATAATATTCTCGGGCAGCACCCGATTTTCTCATATATTCTCGCATACGCTCCCTCTCAGCCTCGGGATTTTCCGCTCGTTTCTTGGCTGCCCATCTTCTCTTGATTTCACGAACACGAGCCAATCTCTCCTCGTCCAATAGTCGCATAGCATCAGCAACGCCAGTATTAATATCATTCATTGTTGGTTTTGTTTTATAATATATAGGGAGATTTTATCTTTAAGTGGTTTTTGCTTTAAATTGTTTCCCTACTTGGGGAATACCAACTCGTCGCGCATATTCCGGAATACGCGATGTGTATAAGTATTTAAGAGGAGATGGTCGTGTGGATTGGTGAAGGAGCCCATAATTTCCTGACACTGTGCGTCGTTGTATGGTAGAAACTCCTTCATCACTTTTTCGTTCTGTGAGCAACCCAAGTCAAAAAATAGGATGGAAGTCGCAACCTCCCTAATTGCCTTTTCAAATTGGAAGATGTTCTGTGCTAATAGGAAGATGGAGGTTTTTAGATGTCTTATTTTTATCACCATCCGTTTTAAAATCTTGTATTCGGGAGATTTCGCATCTTTCATACGAGAACCGAAATCGTCAATAATTAGCAGCGTGTTATAACCCTCCCTTCCGTTGTCTATACACCGCTTTTCTATTTCACTCATATTCTCTTCGTTGAACTCGTGATACAGGTTCTCTGGTGGCAACTCCGCGAATATATTATCTTTTTCATCAATGGAATGTAGGGAGATTGCTGGAATGAGCACAATTACATCTTCAAAACATTTGCGGAATACTCCTTTTAAAAGCGAGATGACTGTGGAGGTCTTGCCTTGACCGCACCGGCCTATGATAGGGCAGAAGAATGCGTGGCTGAAACAATCTTTGGTCGCTTCATATTGTAATAGTTTCTGGTCTATGGGGACATCGCACGCCATATGAGTGCGCGGAAGTCTTGGTGCTTTATGAGGAACAATAATCATAGATATATATTATATAGTTATTTTTTCACTTCTGTTGTAAATCTCCCCAAGTTCTAAATCTCGTGTAGATGTATCAGGATTATTTTGGGCTTCATCGTGTTCCAGTTGTGTATCACGGTGGATTTTTAGACATAAGCAATCCACACGGTCGCAACGGGAACGCAAACACATACGCAGAGATAAACCGAACATTGCTGAAACCGTTGCGATAAAAGCAATCCAAAACGCTTCTGATAATTCCGCCATATTATATAGTGATATTTTGTGCTTTTCGTTTATCTTTTCGTGCTTGATTAATTCGTTCCTTATTCGCTTCATAGTATGCTTTCTTTTTTGCTTTAATTTGGTCGCATAACATAGCCCTACGATTTTTATCATATTCAACTTTGTGGTCTTTTATTTTTTTCGTATATTCCATTTTATTTGATTTACGCTCTTCCGGTGTTAATAGTGGTCGTTTTATTCTATTAATTGCCCGACAAGTTTCCAGATAATTCCGTTCTCTCCAAATTAAATCCTCAACTGGAATATTAGTTTCTAACGCAACAATCTCACAATTATCAACTCCATATTTTTCAAATAAAACCGAAGATGATAAAGTTTTTCTACCACCATTTTTCCATACACGAAACCAATATCTATGCCTACACATTCTATCAATTAATTTTTCTTTTGTGCTTCCAATATACCAATCTCCCGCTTCGTAGCAAATAGTTGGACGAATTAAATACACGGACATTTAGTGCTATTAATCAACGCCGTTTCTTTTTATATCATTTTATGATATATTATGTCATCTCTACTTGAAGACAATGGGTCATTGCTTCGTGCGCCGAAGAAACTATCGCTGTATAAAGCGCTCAAAATCACATACCAACCAAACGAAGCAAAAAAAGCAAGGGTGCTTAAACGCTTTGGTTATATTCTGGATAAAGACCTTACTACACCCGAGCATACAGTAGCGTATTCACCTTTTGAGAAGAAAGTGATATTTGGTGTAAGAGGAACGGAACTCCGTCAGGGAAAGCACCTATTAGAGAATACGGATTTACAGACAGATATATTATTGGGTTCGGGAGGATTGCGACAATCCAAAAGATACGAGACAACCAAAAATGCGTATTTGAAAGCGAAAGAGAAATACAAGGAAGACAAGGTGGAGTTTGTGGGCTATGGACATAGCCTCGCCGGAGGGCTCATCAACGCTCTCCCCACAACAGAGAAGGATAAAGTAATAACTTATAATGCTCCCATACTCAAAGCAAAGAAGAATAATGTGAAACACTACCGCACAGAAGGCGACATATTCAGCATAGGAAATGCCAAAGCGGAAACTCTCCCCAATCCCAATCCCGTTTCCCTCAATCTCGGTTCGTATTTGTTGAAAGCCCACCAATTGGAGGCAATAGCAGACCAACCGATTTTTTTATAAAACCATATTATATAATGTGCGGTAAGACTTACACCCTATATCTTAATTCACTTGCCGGAACGGCAAAAGTGTCTGGTCAAACAACACAGATGGCGTGGCTCATCAATTGGGACAATTTGTTCGCAAAAACTAACCAAGTGAACACCACTTGTCGCGTCCGTATAGATTTTAGACAGAATGAACTGGAAAGCACCACTACTCCAAACGACGAGGGATGGTTCTATAATCACAGAAATGGATATATTTCATCAAATCTCCCTACGAGCCAACAGGGAACGAGTTTAGGACAAACAACGCAGGGGGCTATATTGGGATTAGTGTCGCCCGATAGTATTATGTCTTGGACGGCGGATGGAACAGCATCAAATACGACCACTTGGTGTCGTTTGACTGGGAGAACGATAGATGGCAAAGGTGTAGAAATCTCAGCACCAAGTGGAACACAAGAATTGGTGCTCTCCCTATATTGCTACGGATTAAGCGCATCGGCAGATGTTCAACCATTTTTGATGACAGCGTACTCCAATCCTTGGCAAATCCTCATCCATTTTGATTTTGAGGAAGAATAAATTATTTAGGAAAGTGAAAAATATAAACATAATTTATACTACAATTTAATTATGTTTAAATACCGGACTTTTAGCGGAAGACATTTGATACTGGATTTGATGGAGATAAAGGTGGATTTCAATAAGGATATGGTGCGCAGACTGATGTCCAAAGTCTGCTGCGATTTCAACTTCACAATTTGTAATATAAGCGAGAAGCAGTTTGGCGATGACCCGCGTAGTTTCACACTGTTGTATATGCTGAGTGAGAGCCATTTCTCGGCGCATACATTTCCCGAGAGCAACAGCATTGCGTTTGACCTATATACTTGTAGCGATATGAGCGATGAGATATTGTATTGGATTGGGACGATAATAGAAGAGACATTACAGGGACGTGGGGAGAAGACAGTGATAAGACGGCGATTAATCCCGAGCGATGTGTTGAGTTGGGAGGCGGAGCATTATTTGTCCAAACAATGTAAAGATGCCGAAGCGAAGAAAGCCTACATTGATGCTGGTAGAAGAATACAGGAAAGCGAACGCGGCCGATGAGCGGCCAGACGATGTTTGTGTAATTTGTTGGTTCGTAAGAAAATTGCGGCATATTCAGCGGTGCGGGTGTTGGGATGCCGACTGTAAAAAATGGTGCGAAGTCGCGCCCAAGTTTTTGTGATACTTACCTTTCTTACCTGATGATTTATTGTAGTTTCTCCAAAAAGTCCGCGCAGGAAGTAGGGCACATACCCTTGATTTCCGTAATAGTTTTTTTCATTACCAATCCGTCTTCAATATTATTTTCTTCAAACACTTCATCTACTAATCCACACATAGCATATGCGTAGGGGGAACTACCATTCCAACTTTTAACATATATAGGTAGATATGAGACACCATTACAATCTACAATCCACATCATACCTCCGCAAGTAGGATAATAGGCATATACGTTCAAATAATCATCGCCCGTTTCTTCAAATGTTTTTTTTATTTTTTGATTTACACTTTTACTTGTATGATGAGCAAGATACTCATCATACAAATCTTTTGAAAGATAAACCGAGCAAACATCATACTGATATAGATAATTCAGTTGTTCTACGCAGTCAATACACATTTTCTCCCTAATATTCATATTATCAACACGGCAATTCTCGCCGCAACCTTGACATTTCATCACGAGCACTCTCTTCTTTACAATTCTTGCTGACATTTTGTTGTTGTTGATTGGTTGTTGTTGTTGTCTGCCTCCTTTTCCTTTTTGTAAAAAGTATTTCAATTTTTTAGAAATCAAAGGGTTAAAATATATTTCATTTTTTTAGAAATGAAAGATGGTCGGCGGTTGGTTTGATTTTTGCGTTTTTCTGGAAAAATG
>Ga0129333_10001553_pt1 | contig 20861 bp, 30 predicted proteins | sample CPB6_08_DNA_FD_94474 | JGI IMG/M metagenome (GOLD analysis project Ga0129333, IMG submission 94474) | Freshwater to marine salinity gradient microbial communities from Chesapeake Bay, USA - CPBay_Sum_0.6_0.8_DNA | ecosystem: Environmental > Aquatic > Marine > Coastal | place: USA: Chesapeake... | reverse complement strand
TCACCAATGTTAGCCATGGCCATGGCAAGGAGCTGGTCATCGGTGTAGTCCATAGGTAAAGAGGCATCCCATTTACGAGGATAGGATGCCCCTGCTGTGGCTTCAGCTCTTAGAGCTTAGCTCCTTTTCGCGAGATTGCAAGGCTAGCTTGAATGCATTGGCGTACTTATCTTTCTGGTCTTCGCCTAGCCGTTGGTTGGCTACACCAGAAATCTGTATCACATTCATAACACCCATTGATACATCCAGTTGGATAGTAAAGGTTGGTTTACCATCAATCATGCAAAGCACAATGAAGTGCTTGCGTTTCTTGATGTTCTCTGCATACTGGGACGCAGAGCCAACACAGTTACGTACAGCTTGTCCCCACTGGGATAGCTGATGTGTGTCAATAGGTTGTAGGAATGTCCAGTCACTGTCACCCATGTTGACCTTGATAGGCACAGGGAATAAATCCTGGTGCAGTGCCTCATTCTTATTGGTTATTTTCCATGCTTCTGCTTGAACATAGTCATGGAAGTCAGGCATACGCCAGCGCTTGGGTTGTTCTAGTTTTGTGCCATGATCTAAAATACGCATGATCATAGAGAATGTATCATTCATTTCATACCATGCGTAGATAACATAATCATGGTCACTATATGTAGATAAACGTCTGTTTTCTTGCTCATTTTGTTCAACATGTTTAGACATCATGTTGAACAAAGATGCAACAGTCATATGCTTACGTAGCCAAGCAATTAACTGATCATTGGTGCGCAAGTGATTGAGATTGACTCTACGTAGTTGGTCAAAGTATGTACGGTAGTGATCAACAGGACAGTCAGGCCAGATCCTATTGATAAAGTAGATAGAGTTGCAGGTTTGTTCAAATTCTTTGTAACCGTATTGAATATCTTTACGTCTTGTGTTATCAGGATTGTTGTATTCATTAGTAGAACGATTAAGCATACACTGCAGTTTATTTGCAATAGCTGGTGTACCAGCAATGTGCGCAATTGAAACTAACGTTGAGAACATCGTTGGCGCTTTGTTCTTACGTTCAAGTTCCTTGCAGTGTTCAATCAAACCGTTAACGGTTAGGTGATACTTGGTCTTATCTTCTATTACAGAGCTAAAGAATGTAGGCATATCCAAGGCATCAACAATGTTGTTGCACTTGAGTCGATCAAAGATTGATCGAGAATCGCTCCAGGTAGGAATAGTATTCATCACTTCTTGCTCAAATGCTAGAAGTGCTTCATAAATATCACGTGACTTCTGGTAGTAACTAGCAATACCCATGGCACGCCAGTTGCGACCGTCGTTGCCATTGATAATGTCTTGCTTAGTTACTGTCGTGGAGTAAGTAAAGATCTGCACGCCACGACCAGTGGTGTGTTCAGCGCATTTATCTTTACTATTCCAGATGTGATGTGGCACCTGCTTAGCAGCAGCTGCAGTGTTCTTGAATGCATAGGCGTATCCATATAAATAGTCTTCGCCCCGTTGAGGAAGCCATGCTGCGTACCAGCATTGCTCGAAGTGATAGATGATGGCAAAGGGCACAGTGCGTGCCTGAGGTGTAGCCACATCTACCACCTTGGTAAACGAATGGAATCGCCCTGGTGCTAGCTCACCATTGATACGGTCGATTGCATCTTGCTGCAGACTGCTGCGTACCACAGTCTCAGGGATGAGATGTGGGATGTTACCCAATGGGTACTTAGCTTTCTTAGTGGTCTTCTGAGGCTGCTGCTCTTTGACCAAAGCCTTGAGCTTTGGATCGTAGGCAAGCAGCTCTTGTTGAAGGTTAGAGGGGAGAGCAAAATGCATGAATTTAGTTCGTAGTTGGTTCGTAGTGTTGAGCGGTTTAACGTCATGCTCAGGACGATGCGTTAAAGATTTGAAATTCTTTTAACACATACTTGTTGACGTGTTAAACGTTAGTCAAGTTCAACGAGTTGCCACTGAGGATCGAGGTCATCAAGATAGCTACAGAAGCCATCTTCGTCAAGAGGAATTGGTTCCTCTGGATCCAGTTCAATAGTTGCTTGACACAATGCAGGAGCCCACTCTTCAGGGTCGAAGCGAGTCGCCCGATAGAGCAGGCGCATTTCGTCAACAACTGCTGTAACTGTGACATGAGTATCCGTGAATTGAGTATGTTCGATTGCAAGGACTGTCATCAGTCAGGCTCCACGAATGAGACGGTGGTTGAGATGTAGCACTTGTAACGAGTCCACATCTTTGCAGTTGTGTGTTCGCCAACAAAACGATTGCGATCAAAACAGTTTTGATGCGCACGCTCTGCGGCGCAACGTGCAATGTTAATACGTTCGAACAAACCAATGTTTGTGTCTGTGTTAGGCATGGTGCTGTGTTGAGTTGAGTAGGTGGACAAAATCTGGGACTTACACTGCCTCCTTCTGTGCTGTTTGCACAGCGAGTACAGACACCCAGTTCTTTAGAATAATTTAATGTTTCGTTTGCTTAGCCCTGTGCCAGGGATACTAATCGATCCACGAACACCAGACTCACGAGCATTGAGCGTAAGCTGGAACGGACCAAGCTGAAATGATTTTGTGTACGACTTGATTCCATGTTCTGTGACATTGAATCCAGCAATCGTCTTATCGAAATTGAATGGAGACTTCTCTGTCATGGGAAAGTTTTTGGAATAGGGATTCAAGTTCTTCTTCAGTGCCAGTAATAGATACTGTCATTGATACTTGCTTAGGTTCAGGTCTGCGTTTGTTACGTAGATCACGAACAGAAGAACGACGTTGAAACTTGGTGCCACATACTGAATTAGATTCGAATTGCTTGCAGCATTCTTCTAGTTCAATATCTGCACCCCATTGTGCAGCTTCAATGAGAACTTTATTGAAACTGCTAACGGTAAAGTTGTGGTCATGCCTCCATCTGTTAAGCAGTTCTGTTGGTGGAACAACGGGATGTTCTTTGCTCACTTGAGGTCCTCCGGCATGAGTGCCATGGCATCATTGTCATCCATATTTGTCATGATGAATTTCTGTCCATCGGGGGCAACAAAGCCCCCAATAAAACCGATGCCATGTTTGTCAGCTGATTCTTTCATCTTGGCTACAAGCTGCATAGCTTGGAGTCTTTCGATGTCAATTGAATCAGGAATACGAGGAGTGTTGGGTGTTGGCATTGGTGTTGAGTGGAATGACTGTTGAAGTCTATCAGGTGTGTCAAGTATTGATTGATGTATAAGTAGATGTAATACATGGGTAGTACGTATGTATATAGAAGATTCCCCCTGGTTCTCCACTGGGGGAGTATGAGGGGGGAATACATGTGTACTACTTGATGTTATCGATGCATTTCCTGGTGCTCCTTCCATGCAGCTGCATGCATTTCTGATGCAGTGATGGGTGGTTCACCAAGTTCATTAGGTGTTGGATCGTAGTCAAGCTCATCGCTTAACATACTGATCACTTCATCGAGTACATCACGGGTGTGTGGATCGAGATGCTCGTCCATTTGATGACGCCTATCTTCGCGATTGCGAATGTTCTTCAGCGCATCTAAACAGACTTGCAATTGATGGTACTCATTCTTTGTCCAGGTGAGTTCCGGATACTTCTGAGTTTGTTCCATGGTTGGTTTGACGTAAGCTTCTAGGTACCAATCAGGTTTGTTCACGGTCCTTAGGCATTGATGGCATTGAAGAGCCGTCCATGCAAAGTGATAGACCGTGACACGTGTGTTGCAATGTGGACAGTAAATAGATTTACCGCCACTTGGCGAACGTGTTGAGTTAGTTACATTTGTCATGAGTCGAAGTTGTTAGTAATCCTGGGACTTACACACCGTACTTACGTAGGTGAAGCCCAGGTGTGGACTGATGTATTGGCATGTATTCGCTATTTGCGAATAGCAAATATATAACGGAAGTGTTATGGAGTCATAGCCCGGTCTTAGGTTCGAGCATGATCCAGCCAGTGTAGTTCTCACTGCTGCGATCAACGGATAGTAATCCGTATTGTTCTAACTTGACCAATGCATTGAGATATTGATCAAGCCTAGATACTTGTGTTGAACACCTTGGTACAAAGCAAGGTGTGTTCCCATACTTCTTCCTATGATTTAGGAAGTAAAGATAGAGATTACGCTGGTTGATTGTCAGGCCTGGGGCCTTGTCCAATAGTTGTGTTGACATCAGCAGTAATGGGGTTTCGTTTGCGGGTACGCTTTGGCGTACTGGTTACCGAAGTTGACTTCGTAGTTTGAGTACGTGGTTGAGAGTCCAAGGCTTGGCTGCTCTTGGATTTCGTACTCGTCGAAGTATTGGATGAAGGTTTGGACTGCTTGCTTCTTGGAGAAGATGCAGTGGGTAAGGACTGGGAGTCCTGCATGGTAGTACCATCCACCTTCTTCTGGACCGCCGTAGTTAAGCGTGGTTTCGTGGATGGTGATAGTCGTTGGGTCTTCGTGTTCCCACTCGACGTGAGTGTTGTAGCGCTGGATTGCGTAACGCAATTTGTAGGTGTGAGGGTAGAACTTCTGGAGTTCAGTGAGATAAGACATTGAATTGAATCGATGAGTGTTGTAATGAGAATGGAGATGAGGGTAAGGATGACAATGACGATGTCATCTTCGTAATTACGATTCGTCATCGTAGCCCTCCCATTCTTCTTCCGTTGATTCACGCATAGCTTGCTCTTGTTCATAGGCAATGTCAGCCATTGCGTCAAGCAAGTCTGCGTTGAAGTTGTTATCGAGGTTAGTCATTGTTTGAGTTGAGTAAAGTGGATGGTTAACCTGGGACTTATACCACTATTGAGAAGAGTTCTCAACAGTGAATGCCCAGGGATTTGTAGTCATTTCATGTAGAGGTATCCGCCTGCCCAATCGGCATTGTGGAGGCAGGTCTCATATGATACGTCGTCTAGCAAGTTGTAACGCACATGTTTGGCCGGTGCCTTCCATGATGCGGGCTTGTAGACAGCGCCAGATTGACGCTGAATGAACGCATGGACTGACGTCCCACCACCAAGGGATGAAGCCCTGGTGCAGCGTTCAATGATCTTGTAGTACTTGACGCCTTTAACGATGTCAAAAGCAATGCCACCTTCTCCGTACTGCTTGGCGTAGTTTGCAAGCAGCTTGTCGATTAGGCATTGGATGCGTGCCTCAAGTACTTGGGTGTGTTCTTTGAGTTGAGTTGTCATGTCAACGAATGATTGTAGTTTGTGACTGAGGATTGATCCTGGTAATGTCCACTCCCACAAGTGCCGCCCCGCTGATGGTGGCGAGGAGGAGTGAGAGGAGGGCAATAGCAATTGATCCAAGACGATTCTCATGAGTCTCACCATAAGAATCTAGGTGGATGTACTTGCCCTTGCCCATAGAATAGATGGTCTTCATTGTGTTAGATCAGATAGTTTCGAGGATGTACCTGCAGGAAAAGTAGTCTTCTTCTGGGAGCAGGACTGTGTGACCACTTTCGTAGCTACCATAGGTATCTATCCAGTGGTTATAAAGCTGTACATCTAGACACTCCTTGAGGTCATCGATGTATTGCTGCACCTGGTCCTGTGATGTAGTCCAGTGCAGGTAGATGGTATTGTCGGTGAACTCTAGATAGTAGTCACCGTCAGTAATGTTGAAGTGTTTGAGTGCATCAGCGATTTCCGCTGGTGCTATTGAGATTGATGTCATGTGAGCTGAGGTTGAATGATGTGCAGGATGTTGAGTCCTGCAGAAAACCCACTCATCACAAAGATGAGAAGGGTTAAGTGCAGGGATCAGTTCAAATACTTTGCATTGATGCAATAGTATGTGTCCCCAAGGAAACCTTGGGCGTAGATCAGGTTATGTCCTGGTTGCTGGTTACATGTTCTCTTGTAGTGTTGGTTGAGTAGCTTCTGGCCTCCAACAGATAGGAGTAAGCCACAACCAGTGCCGAGAACAATAGCAACACAGGAGTCTACAAAGTGATTGGTGGTCATGGTTCGTTGTGTTTCGTTGTAAGTTAGAAGGCTGCTTCAGACATTGTGTCGAGGTGGAGTTGGCTGATGTCTTGGTAGTACTCAGACATAGCAGCTAGTAACTCCTTGGTACCACAAGGGATACCACCCATCAATGTCTGGGAGTAACGTTCGATCCAATCTGGATCTCCGTTGTAACTATCTACTTGGACCTGGTAGTGAAGCATGGTCGATTGACCGCCATGCCAAGTGATACGTTCGGTAGCGCCTTCGTATGGGTAATAACAGATCATGGTGTGGGGTTGAGTAGATGCCACTGAATGTGGCAATAACTGGACCAGGGTTTGCACCTGGTCTCCCGCTTTAACGGATCAACAATTAACGGCCATTATTTGGGAGGCCCCCCTCGGGTGGTTAACAATTTATGTATCAGCTAGATCTTGTAGCCATTGGCAATGCACCAATCTCTGTGGATCTGGTCAGCATCCTTTGGCCAGTCATGCGTAATGCATTGCTTAGCTGTCGCCTTATCAATGAAGTATGCAGCGACTGGACCGACAAGAATGCCAAGACCAAATGCACTGATGATGATTGCTGCAAACGTTGTCTCTGCTTTGATCATGATCGTGTGGTGTTAAATGAGTGCTGTAATGACTAGAGCCAGGCTTTCACCTGGCTTGAAGCTGACGTACAAACTTGCGTGCTTGATCAATTGACATTGTGGTGCTGCAATCGTAACCTTCGCAATCCTTACGGACTTGCTTGGTGATGCGAGCTAAGCCAATGTCATGGTTAACCACGAAGAAGTAGACAGCTTGCTTGGTATTAACAGCGCAATGGATGTCCATGGTGTTGAAGTTGAAGTGAACGTTGCTTCGTTTAACGTCCAGCTCGACGATTAAATCTAATTAATCCCGACCTAATAACTCGGGTATTATCTATAACAAATCAAAGCAACTGTTCTGTTTGACCAACCCCCAGCCGTAGCCTAAACAGGGGTCGCGCGCGAGTATTTATACCTAGAAACCAAAGTAAATGAGGTAAAATCTGTACGAAATGTGCATAATTCTCTCGTTGACGATGGTCAACGTTCGATGTCAGCATTTCCTGACGTATGCGTCTATGCGCATAACGTTATAAATAGTATTAGGACCCCTCCTTTCTTTTTTTTCTATACGCAATCCACTTCGCGTGGGGTGTTGGAGAAGGCTCAGGAATTTTATTTTCCTTTTTAGGCCCTATAGGGCCGCTTCCTAGTAAAAAACGTGACACTTCAACTGGTTTTACCCAAACTTTTCAACAAAAAACCGGGGTCTTGCCCCGGAATGTTCTTTTATATTTCTAAAAAAATATAATTTTTTAAAATTCGCGCTCTTTACGCGTTTTTGCTGCCATTACCGCCTTGTAATAAGTTTCCGGATCAGGCTTTTCTTCTGCTAATTTCTTCCTGGCACCTTCGACAAAGGTTTGCACACCCAAAGAATCTAAACCTTGCTTTGCTAAGTCGGTTGCTTTTTCTTTAATGGCTTCTAAAGCAACAACTCTTTGCGCTCGATCTGATGGATTCATCGCTTTGCAACCTTTTTGTACGGCTGTCTAAACTATTTTCTTCCTCATAGTCTATCTTACCTTTTCTTTTTAAATTTTTTGCTCTTAAAATACAAATACCTGGTAAAACAACGGCAATAAATACCAATGGCACTTTCTCCAGCTGATTTTGCAGCCTATAGCCGCGCTACTGGAACCCCATACCCAGAAGATCCGGAGGAAAGGGCAGAGTTAGCACCTGAAGTACTGGAATTCCGTCGTAATCAGCTTCGTGGACAGCAAGAAGAGTCAAATCTGCCAGGGATCTTGGGTGCTGTGACCGCTGGTCTAGGTGTTTTAGGTGCTGCTGCCTTAGGTGCACGTCGGTTAGCTGGCAGAACAAATGTTGCTCCCTCCAAAAAACCTGTATTCACACAACAAGGCGTCGAAGCTGTACAAAATCTTGGTGCAATTGGAAAACAACAACGCGCCGAAGAGTTTGTTCGACAAGCAAGAGAAGAGCGTCCCGCAGGTGTGGTCCAAACTTCTTTAACAAGAAGCTTAATTCCAACTGAAGAAGAAAGCCTTGCACAATACGCGCGTCAATTAACGTCTAATTTCCCTAAACCAACAACAGAAGAGATAGCTGCCTTAGCCAAGCCCTCTCAACTTGGCACAATACTTACAAACTTAGGAACCTTACCCCAATATCGTCCTGACCCACAGGATATTAACTACGCAAAACTTGGACCAGTATCTGCTGAAGTTGCTGCAGCACGTCGTGATCAAGCAACGCAAAGTCTTCTTCATTTTGCCAGGCAGCGTCAAGAAGATGCTGCATTAGTTTCGACGCAAGCCATTGCTGCCCTTGGATCTGGAGAAGATCAGATCACAGGACGCACAATGCTTGGTGCTCAACGCAATGAAGATCTTGATCTTGCACAAATCAATAGTGTTGCCCGGCAAACTGGAAGTGCTGACATTGCATTAGCAAATACTTCCGATGGTGTTCCTGTTGATCAAACAAATGCTTTAGAACAAGCACAATCTTTTCTTTCTCAACAGAGGCAGGAGTTAACAGGACGTTTCTCTCCAACAAGGGCAGAACGTGTTCTTTCTTCCAATCCAGCGATTGCTGAAGCTGCTGAACTATATGCTGCAACAGGAGATCCAAGTGTCCTTTCTCGTTTTTCACAAACACCTTCATCTCCTTTGACGGTTAAACCAGCCGTACAAATGTCCCTCAATGATACAAATCTCCCCACAAGCCAATTCTTTAAACCAACTGGACTACCTGAATACACTGGAGATTTGCTTGTAGAAGATATCGAGTTAACAAACCAAATTTCTAAACTTGGCACTCAACAAGAAGCCTTGGGACGTAAAGCCCAAGAACTTGGTGAACAAGAACTGATGTTACGCGTAGCGATGGAACGCGAGCCTGCTTCTGGAGGTGCATATTCCCGTATGTTTGCACAAGTCAAAAATCAACAGCAAAAACTTCCTGATCCCAGCAGCTTAAATGTTGATATTGGTGATGCCCTTGCGGAGCGTGATTATGTACGTGGTCGAATGAAATCTTTGCAAGACTTAGGTTCTACCTACAAGATGACAAACGTACAAGAAGGTGTACGTCCATATTATGAATACGACGAATTAGGGCGGATCATTCCGGAAACGCTAGAAATCCGTGGTGGTCGTCCATCAGTTGATCTTGGACCAAAAACTGGTGGTGGCCGCCTTGTCGCTGAATACGATCCCGCAGGTCAAACAGGTAGCTCAAAAGGCATCTACGGCATTGAACCAACGGCTAAACGCTCTGGACCTACGACCCGTCCGACTCGACTGACAACCAATGAGCTTGTAGAAGAAGCCCTGGAGCAGGCGTCGGCTTCTCCGGAAGGTGACGTACCAATCCCACCGCCTCAAGAACAAGTTACTCGTACGTATGGACCGCAATCTTCACAAAAATCGTTAATCGCTTCAGAAGCGCTTCGTCGAGCTAGAATCGAAGGACGCGACCCTCAGGTGGTTTTACGTAATCTTGGTTTCAACGTTTGATCATGTCTGATAAAAAGAAAAAGAAAGATAAAAAGTGGATTCAAGGCACGGAGATGAAGGAAGGCGCCTTCACTGCCAAGGCCAAACGCAAGGGCATTACTTCTGCTCAGCTCCAGGAAAATGTCCTTGCCAATCCAGATGACTATGATGACCGCACTGTAAAACAAGCGCGTCTCCGCAAAACCCTGGTAGGCTTGAACAAAAGAAAAGATGAAAAATCATCTGAGACGGAAGATTGATGGCTAAAGATCACCGCCTTGAATTAGGTCGTTATTTTGATTACACCAAAGATCCGTTTATTAAAAAACGGCAATTAAATTTTGACGATCTTTTTCAAGCCAAGGCATCAACTGGTGCAGCCCCCTGGATGCCCAGTCGCTTTGAACAACGTGATTTATTGCGCCGTGTACAAACAAGAAAACTTCAATTAAACCCAAGTTTAAATTTTGTTGGTACCACGCCTGAGCAATACGAGGTTTTTGCAGATATTGGTAGATTTGTTCGTAGTGAAAGTTACGATTTTGAAAATGGTCGCCCGTTAACCCCATTAAGACCAGAAGAACAACCAGGTTTTTCTGATGTATGGGTTGAAGCCTATGGCATTAGCCCAACCATTAATCCAGATAAGCGGGCAAGTAATCCTATGCCCAGGATCAAGAATCCAGATCCAAAAGGTTACCTCATGGCAGCAGCAGAAAAGAAAGTTGAGAATGAAGTTGAGAACAACAAGTCAGTTGCACAATTGCTTTCCGAGAAAACCTCTGATAACACAGAAAAAACAGAACAAGAAAAAAAGACATAAAACAGTTATTTTATAATTAAAAGAAAGGGGAAAATAAGTGAACTTTCAAGGGCTCTTAAATTTTGTTAAACAAAATTCAAAAGAGGTAGCAAAGAGTGTTGCCCCTGGCAGCGCCCTAGCAGCAGGCTTTGGGATGCTGGAGGGACCTAAAGCCGCGCTTGCGTACGGGGCTGCTGATTTCCTTGGGGCTTACCCACTGACAATGGGTGCAAGAGCGTTGGGCACAAAGATCACTAAACCAGTACTAGGTATTCAACCGCAAACCCTGAGGAGTGGTTTGGAGAACGTTGCAAACATCGGCGGCTCTCTTGGCTCCACTGTTGCCGCAAGTTCTCTTTTATACGGAGCTCAACCTGTGACACCAACTGTAATGTCACAAGAACAACAGATTATGCAGGAGATGTCTCAGCGTGCAGCCATTAATGGTCTCGACGTACAAGCTGTTGCTCCTGGCACACAATTCCAAACAACCGGTATTGAATTCCTAAATGATTACGTCAATAGGAAACCGCCTTCTTACATGGATTATTTAAGCCAAGAAGATCTTGCATTATTAGCAGAATCCGGAGGTGTACCCCGTGGCTGATAGTAGATTTGTACAAGGTGCCAGGAAAGCGGTCGAGTTAATTGACAAACGCCCTGAACAACGTGTTACCGTTCTAGGTCCTCAATTTAAACAAGAACTCAAGCAAGAGGGAATTACACTTCGACAAAAACCACAAGAGTTCTTGGGTGCTTATTCTGCACGTCTTTTAACAGATGTTGTGACAGATGGAACAAGGGCTGTGTGGTGGGCTTTTAATCACCCCAACGCACTTGCTGATAAAGCTGCTCGTCTTGCCATTGGTAAGGAAGCATCCAAAGAATTAGGTGTACTTGGTACAGGCCTTGCAATGAGTGCCGCTGTCGCTCCAGCTATTGCTGCAGCCGGTGCATATGACATCACTAATATAGGTGAGATGTTTAGGCCCAAGGGATTTGCTCAAGCATATGCAGAGCCTGGTTCTGAAGACAGACGCGAAACATCACAGCCTGTTCCTGAATTATTTGAACGTTTCTTCCTTGGTAGAACAGGCCGTCCACTTGCTTACGAAGAAGCTAAAAAAGATATTCCAGATTTAACTCCTGAACGTTACGGTAATTTCCTGCGTAATTACTACCAAGACAAAGGTACCCTTGGGGTACTCAAAGTAACTCCAGAAAATCTTCAGGGTTATCCAGAAGCGCGTCTCCTTGGCTACCCTGTCACCATTCCTTCTGTACTTGGTGTTGCCGCTGGTGCCGCTTCAGCAGGAGCCACTGCTCGTCTTGCAGGCGGCAAAAATAGGTTGGCAAAAACTGTTGCGGCTGGCTTCGCTGGGTCTGTTGGCGGCGTGCTTACGGGCAATGTAATTAACGAAGTTATTGCTGCAGGTAATCGCCCCACATTACCAACAACCAGTGAATATACTCAGGGCATGCAATGATAGAATTTATTTAAAATAAGATGACGTTAGTTAGATGGTAACGCCTCAATTTGGTGGTATTCCAGGCTTACCGACCGGACCACAATCATTTGCTAATTTAACACCTGAGCAAATCCGGCAATTACCGCCTGATGTACAAGCTCGTATGGGCCTTGATCCTAGTGCCTTAGGAAATGCCCCTCGCCCTCCTGCCGCTCAATCTACGTTTTCACGTCAGCGAGCACAAGAGCTATCCAATAAAGCGTTAGAGCAGGCCAAAGCAGGACTTGGTGCAGCTGGTTCGTTCCTTGGTGGTCTGCCTGTCCGTGGCGTAGGGCTTGCTGCCGGTCTCGTTTCTCCAGCTATGACTGCTGTTGAAGAAGCTCAAGCCGGTCGCCCCACTGGTGCGGTAGGTGCGTTGGTTGGCGGTGGTGCCGGTGCATTGTTAGGCGCTGGTGCTGCCCGCTTGATCCCTGGTCCTCTTGGCAAGGTCGCTGGTGCAGTTCTTCCTGCCATTGGTGGTTTGATTGGCGCACCTACCGCTGCTAGCGCTGCGGAATCTATACGTCAAAAAGCTACAGGTGAGCCAACCAAAGGTAAAGAAGGTGAGTTCAGCACTCAAATGACGATGGCTCGTCAGATGGGTGAGTTAGGCACTACGCAATATCGCGATCAGATGGGTGTATACACCAGCTCGATGCGAGACTTGAGTCGTGATGCTTCCAACCAAGCCTATCTTGATTTACAACGAAATATTCCTTTAATTAACCAATTAAAAAATGCTGACCTGGTTCGTCAACAAGCATTGATTAATACACAGGGTCAACAATACGCCATGCTTGGTACAGTCGCAACAGCTGGACAACTAGCATTAGGCGCTCAAGCACAAACCGGGGAAACTCTCCGTACTGCATTAACCAATAATCCTTACGCAGGGTCTACCCTTCAGGCTCCCGCCATTCGCTTTGGTTGATAACAATGAATAATCCACTTGGTTTGGGTCAGTTTTCGGGAACCATACCTTCGTATCAGTCATATGGAGGCAGCCTAAACATGCAAGGTCTCCAAGACCAGTTAAATAAACCTGGCCTAGCTGGCCGGTATATGAATATTGATCCCGGAGCTGTAAAACAATATAAAGATATCTTCGGCGAGGAAACGGGTAGTCTTGCGTATTTACTTGATCGTCAACGGGAATATCAACAAGATCCACAACGTTTGAAAGAACAGCTAGAAGTCCTGGGACCCTGGTATAAAGACGTTGCTGCTACGAATCAGAAATACGGTTTACAATCAAACCTGGTGGGGGCAGGCCTCCAAGCACTGCGTGATATTCCTGCAACAATGAATGCATTCCGTGCAATTCCCCTGCAAGGAATGTATGCACAAACCCAAAGTGTTCCAGACATTTTCTCGCAATTTGGCTCTGGCCGTCCAGGGTTTTCGGCGATCCGTTCACGCTTAGGTAGAGGAGGTTAATCTCATGTTTTCAGCAGCACCCGCTTCTTTTGGGGCTAGTACACTTTCTGGTCTATCTGGTGCAGGAGCCCTTGCTACGGGTGCCGCAACCAGTGGTGGTTTTGGTAGCGCTCTCTTAGGTGCCCTTGGAGGACCAGTGGGTGCTGTTGGTATGGGAGTAAGTCTCCTTGGCTCCTTGGCGCAAGGACTTGGTGGCGCAAAAGCAGCAGAAGAAGCAAAGAAACAATTAGAAGAACAAAGGCGCTATCAAGTTGGTGCATCGATGTATGCACAAGAGTTCCCACGTTTTCTTGATTGGCGCGACACAAAACGAGAAATCGCACTTACAAACTCACCCGCCTTTAGACAGTCTGACGCTTTTGAAGCCAGGCAAGAAACATTCCCAGCTTTTGCAGGTAAATACGGCCCTGCATTTGCTCGACGCTTTGCTGGTTCCTATTACGGTTAATTGCCATGGCATCTTCTGATACCCCCGATGTAAGTCTGTTCGAAGGCATTCTCAACCGCTATGCAGGTGGCAGGAAAAAACCTTTTGTTAAAAGCTTAAAGAAACAAGTTGAGCTTGGAGGGGAAACTCCAGAGTCGGCGGCTGAGTCATTACGCGCTTATGCAAGTGCATATGATTGGCGTCCTGGCAGTACAGAAAGAGCTGCTCGTCGAATCGAAAGCATGATTCCTCAGGCAATTGCGCCAGAACGTTACAGCAGCCTCTCCCCTGTTGTTGAGCGTTCCTATCTTGACATCCTGGGACGTGCACCAACAGCAGGTGAACTTGCCCGTGACATCCAATCGGCAGGTGCTTCTCGCATCAAGCCAAGCGATCCTGGCGCTTTTGGCGCTTTTATTGGAGATCTTTTGGCCTCCTCCAGAGAAGGACAAAGCAAGTTAAAAACAGAAGCAGATGTTGCCTGGGAGCAGATGTATGGAAATATGCCACGTGATGCGCAAGGTAACTTAATGCGAGGACTTGTTTTATTCCGTCCCGAAAAAGTTGCATCTTCTGCCGCAGCTGCCGTAAACACAATCATGGGAAAATAGTAAATAAGAAGGATAAACACAATGCCAGTACCTAAAGCCAAAAAGACCACTACAGCTGCTGCACCCAAGGTAACAGCTCGGCAGATGCTGGAAACCTACGGGAAAGTTATTAGCAAACCAGAACTTAAAGGCTTCCAAGAAGCTGGGTTCCAACCAGCGCGTGCCGTTACATTTGCGGAAAACCGTCCAAATGTTTCGTTGAATCCTTCTGCGTCAGCCTTTGCGGCAAAAGCAGCAGCGCCTATTGTTACACCCGCTGTTACAGATACCAAACCAAAGCAGGATCCTTTCGTAGCTCCAATTAACGAAAATGTCTTCTCTGCTCAAGACATGATTTCCTTTCTTGAGCAAGAAGCTGTTCGTGAGCAAACTCTTGCGGGAGTTGATTCCCAAACTCGGATTACACTAGGTAATCTTGATGCTGATGCACGTAAAGAAACTGCACGTTTATCAGCAGATGCACAAATTCGAAGCACCGGTATTTCTGCAGACGCAACTCGATACGTTTCAGATCGGGAAAAAGAAGCGATCCTGCAACGTGCTGAGATCGAATCCAAGGGTCGCCTGGATCTTCAGGCCATTATTAACGCCGGCATGAAGAGTGTTGCAGAAGTCGAGGGTTTGACAGCCAGGGACGTGGCGACAATCGGTGGTAAATATGGCGTAGAGCAAGAAAAAATGCGCCAAACTGGTCAAGTTAAAATTGCAAATATCTCTCGTAATGCAGGAATCCTTCAAGGACTTGTTGGTGCTTTCAATTTCTAAACCTTTTGTTTTATAATTATTCTAGTTAGCTAGTTAAGTTGTTAACATGACGGTAACACCTAATCCAAGTACCGATCCTTTTGGTGCGGAAACTCCGTTTAACATCCTGGAGTTCGAAGCCCTTCTGGATCGTCTCGAAGGATCTAAAAAGCGTCAAAAGCGTCAAGAGTCTGTTGAGTCCCGGCGTAATATTTACGCTCAGGGTCTTGCCAGCATGATGAGTAACTTCTGATTTAGGACAAAGTAAATGACCACCTCCACTAATCCCAGCACCGATCCTTTTGGCGCAGAGACGCCGTTTAATATTACGGAATTTGAAGACCTCTTAAATCGTCTTGAAGGGTCCAAAAAACGTCAAAAGCGTCAAGAGTCTGTCGAGTCCCGTCGCAACATCTTTGCACAAGGTCTTGCCAGCATGATGAGCAACTTCTAATTTAGGAGCCCTTAAGTGACTGTAAGTACTAATCCCAGCACCGATCCTTTTGGCGCAGAGACTCCGTTTAATATTACGGAATTTCAGTCATTACTGGACCGCCTGGAGGCCTCCAAGAAACGCCAAAAGCGTCAAGAGTCTGTCGAGTCTCGTCGTAATATCTATACGCAGGGTCTTGCCAGCATGATGAGTAATTTTTAATTTGGTGCAATGACCAGCAGTATTCCCGTCGAAGATACCTATTTAAGCGACGATTGGTTCGACATCGATAAATATCGGCAAGCTGCTGGCGTTGCTTACGAATTTTCCAAGAAAAAAGCTGAGACTGCAGGGGAACAAGAGCGTGAAACCATCGGCAAAGGAGCTACGGAGCAACGCACGTCTGCAGAACAAGAACAGCGTTTCAAGCAGTCAGACGAACAAAGAGATTACGAGCAGGCCCAACGAGCTTATCGATATTGAGCTCTTTACTTATTGGTTAGATAACCTAGATTCCGCGCAGCAAGAAGCCTTTAATTCTTTTGCTGCAGATAATTATTCCGTTATCGAAGCATATCTATACGCTCGCTTCCTTGGTTATCGAGGTAGCATCATTGCGTGTGAACTTTGGGTTAAGAAACACTATCCAAAACCTGATCACCGCAAAACACTTTTATATGAAATTAGCGAGATGCAAGAAGACATCCGCAAGCTAAGGGATGACGTGGATAATGGTGTAGTAAAAAGAGATGCTGGAGTGGCACGCATTGCGTCGATGCAAAAAGAATTGCGTGGCACCATTGCCCAGATTGAAACTTTTACGTCTAATCGAGATCGAAAAGGTTTGTTACTTGCGGGCGCTGATCGCGCCGTATGTGAGCTACTAGCTGTCTTCAAGGATGATCCTATTGAGATCCCCCTGGAAGAAGCGTCAATGAGTGTCTGGGCTAAAATCCAATTAGATGAATAATTAATTTAAAATAGACATATGCAAAACGAAACCGCACCCCCCGTAGGATACGGCGAAAACATCGCCGGTCGATTATTTGATGTTGTTCGCCAGCTTCAAAAAAATCGACAGAAGACAAGCGCAAACGCTCCTGCAACACCTTTAGGGCAAAAGGTTTCAGGTGGTCAAGAAGTCATGAATGCCCTTTATCAAAAGAAACAGAATGAGCAAAAACAAAATGCCGCCCCAGCTCCTGGAGCACTTCAAAAAGCAAGAGGCTAAGAAAGAAGACGGCTCCGATATGGACGACAGGGAAAAACGCAAAGCAGCCCTGGATAAGGCCCGTAAGTATCAAAATCGTAAAAAACGCAAACCAGAAGACGAATAGGGTAGTATTCAAGTAATAACAAATACTTGATACAGTGCCCGCATACCAACATCTTGCTTATCGTCGTAATGCGCGTGCCATTGCGCAACAACAACAAATTCGCCCAGCAAAAAACGCTGAGGCCCTGGAGCTAGCAAGACAAGACTTTGGTTTTTTCTGTGAATACGTAGCAAATAAACCTCCGGCTGAACATCATAAACATTGGCATCGTCATTTCGTAACAGAAGAAAATAGCAGTTGTCTGATTAAAATTGCAGGCCCAAATATTGATCTGCTTGCACCACGGGGATCCGCTAAATCCACAGTGCTTGGCCTGTTAACGGCATGGGCAATAGGTATTCATACTCATGCCAAAATGCCACTGCAAATACTTTATCTTTCGTATACCGTAGATATTGCACGCTCAAAATCAGCAACAATTAAACGCATCATTGAAAGTAAACGATATCAAGAAGTCTTTCCTAAAGTACGCCTTTTAAAGACAGCAACCAGTAATGAGTACTGGTCCATTGATCATAAATTTGCAGGTATTAGTACGACAGGTGAAGAGCAGTTCACGCTATGCGCTGCTGGCTTAAAAGGCTCCGTTACTTCTAAGCGTTCTCATCTGGTAATGATTGATGACGCCATCAAATCCGCCGCTGATATTGCGAATCCAGATATTCGTAAACAGATGCAGGAGAACTGGAATGCTGTGATCGCCCCAACAATGTTTGAAGGCGCACGCGCAATTTGTCTTGGGACGCGCTTCCGTCACGACGATATTCATGCCACAACTTTTAATCCTCAAAACAATTGGATGCAGATTGTTTTATCTGCAATTCTTAATGACCCAGCAACCGGCGATGAAATGTCTTATTGGCCTGAAATGTGGTCTCTTGATTACTTAAAAGAAAAGAAGCGACAGGCACCAATTGCCTTCTCTTTCCAATACATGAATCAGGTGGTTCGTCAAAACGAACTGTCCCTGGCGCCAGAGCTGATTGTCAAAGCTGAGATCGCTACCGAATTTGATTGTCTTGCAGTTGGCGTTGACTTATCTGCTGGTACAAAAGAAAAAAATGATTACACCGTCATGGTTCTTGGTGGTCGCATTGATGATCGCATTCATGTGATTGACTATCGCCGTTTACGTGTAATGGGTAATCTTGAAAAACTTGATGCTCTAAAAGAATTATTGAATGATTGGTCAGTGCTTGGCCGAGATGAAAATGGAAATTATTTCCCGACCTACTCTACGTGTGATATTTATTCAGAAGCGGTGCAGTACCAGGCCTCCTTGGAGGCAGACTTTAAACGAGTGTGTTTAAACAATGAAAGCCTGTACAACTTAAATTGGCATCCCGTCAAAGGTTTTAGAGCTGATAAACTGGCACGTTTCCGTGGTTGCATGGGTCTTTTTGAGGACCGTAAACTTATCTTTAATCGTTATCGCAATTTCACGGCCATGTTTGAGGAGCTGACAAACTTTGGTGTTAGCAGTCATGATGACTGTGTTGACGCCTTAGTTTGGATGATTAATGGATTAATGCGTAAAGGGAAATTACAACTTGATTACTAAACCTTAGAATTAGAAAAAAGCAAAAATTTGGTCGTGGGTCCAGAATATATTGCCATTGGTCTAACTGCCATAGTATCAGCCATTACTGGCGGCAGCTGGGTGGCAGGTAAAATACTTGGTAGGCAGAACGACCAGATCCAACAAGCCTTTAATTATATTGGGTCTCAAAAACGCAGGATTGATGTTTTGGAAGACGACCTAAAGCGCTTACCGATTGAATACGTTCTTAAGGTTGATTTTATTCGCGAAATCCAGCAAATGCATGATAATTTTAATCAAATCAACAATAAACTTGATAAGCTAATGGAGAAATTGTTTGAAGCAAAATGAGTTACATTCTTGAGGTGCAAGAAGACGAGAACGGAGATCCGTTCATCCAGTTACCCGATGAGGTGCTCGAAGAGTTGGGTTGGCAAGAAGGCGATATCTTGAATTGGGACGTACGGGGTACCGGCATTGTTCTCACAAAAGTAAACGATGCCGCAGGGTATGAGGTTATAGAGGATTAGAATAAATTGATTGAGAAGGTAAGTAGATGTTTTACGGTGGAATGAGCAATGTTCCCGGTGCGCCAGGGAATTTGGTTGCGGGCAGCCCCGGCTATTTCATGCCAGAATCCGAAATTCAACGGCGTTTTCAAGAGCGGCACAAAAGTACTCCTGAGGGCCAAAGGCTCCAAGAGAACATCATGCGTGTGCGTGAGCAGCTCAGGACAGGCAGCTTTCCTTTCCAGCAAGCTCAAGGCAATCCAGGCATGACACCCCTTGGTAACACCGGAGCATTACTTGCAAATTCTCAGTTTTATGGTGGCCCACAAATGGGCCAGTTACCAGCCAATTTTGATGCTAAATACGTCTCTTAAGCTGTTATCATTTAAGTAATAAATAAGGCTAATAATGTCGGACGCTAAAGCCAGGCTCCAGGAAATCATCAATGCCTATCTTGAGAAAGATAGCAGCATTGTTGTTGATACTGGCATCATTGCGTCCCACATTGCGCAGATGAAATTATTTGGCATCCGACAGGGTGTCGAATTTTTCCCATCACAAGATAACTTTGGTGCGCAGCGAAAAGACTTTCTTGATCGCGTACTGAAGTACAACAAGATGGATACACGCCTGGATTCAATCTGGGAGTATTTCCTGTGTGACGGTAAAGGCCTGTTTTATATTCGTCCAACAAAACAAAACTATCGTCTTTACTATTTCCGAGAGCACGAGTACAGAGCTTATTACAACGTAGACGGAGAGCTGGACGAAGTAATCATCATCTACAGCTACAAAGTAAAGCGTGGCAATGGTTTTGGCGATCAACTAAGCACTTCAATTGCTTCCGGGAGAACCACTTCCCTGACTCCAGGAGCAAAGCGTTACATCCGTCTTTCTATCAAGGCAAAAGAAATTGAAGAAACCCATTCGGATGGGGAGCTTTCTTTTGATATGCCCACCTATTCTTTAACGGGTAGTACAAAGACGTTTAAGAATAGCCTTGGTTTTATTCCTTGTGTTGAAATTGTAAATAATCCCCAGGGCTTCTCTACTGAAGGCACTGGCGAATTTGACGCCATGGCCAATCACATTTGTACGCATGATGAATTGATGCGTACCATGAGAAAAAATATTACCTTCTTTGGTAATCCAACACTGCTGTCTTCGAGGCCGAAAACCGACCTTATGGAAGCCGGTGGCGAAACTGCCATTCAAAGGCCTTCTATTGCTGCAAACGCAGGCTTTACAAGTCCTTCTTCCTTGAGCCGGTCAATGTTCAAGGCTGATCCAGTCAGCCGGAGCATGGATGGTCAAATTCGAGTTCCACGCATCATCGCAAACCTGGAACCAAACGACCGAGTTGGTTACATCGTCCCAGATGCCATCACTGGCGACCAAAACGCATTTGCTCGTCAATACAGAGAAGAAATTAGAACAGCCCTAGGCGGGGTAGACGAACTTTCTATTTCAGCAGGCGTTACTGCTACAGAATACAAATCATTGTTTGGTCGTGTTGCTGCAACATCTAAGAAAAAAGCAAACGCTATTTACACGCATGGCATTTGTCGTTGTCTTGAATTGATTGTTTATCAAGAGGAACAACTGTTTAAGAATTCTCTTGCTTCTGCCGCGCAGATTGAAAAACCAATCGATTTAGATTCATCTGCCACGGAAGAACAAAAGAGTGCTTATGACGCTGCTTTACAGCAGTACAATGACACCCTTAAAAAATTAATGCTCGCTTGTGTAGAAACGCAGCAGATCCCCCCTGGAGTTATAGGCTTAATTCCAGATGGGGATCTTACGGTGTTGTGGCGTTGGATGGGACCTGTCTACGAAGATTCCACGCAAGATATTTTGAACAACTCAATTGTTGTGCGAAATCTTCAGGAATTAGGTGTTGATAGCATTGAAGCACTGAAATACCTCTTCCCGTCTAAGACGGATGAGGAACGGGCCGAGATGTTATCTGGGTTCCCGTTCAGGATGGTGAACGAATTGCAGGGT
>Ga0129333_10001552_pt1 | contig 20861 bp, 9 predicted proteins | sample CPB6_08_DNA_FD_94474 | JGI IMG/M metagenome (GOLD analysis project Ga0129333, IMG submission 94474) | Freshwater to marine salinity gradient microbial communities from Chesapeake Bay, USA - CPBay_Sum_0.6_0.8_DNA | ecosystem: Environmental > Aquatic > Marine > Coastal | place: USA: Chesapeake Bay... | reverse complement strand
ATGCCGCCGGCAACTACGACATCCGCGTAACGGCGACTGATAGCGAGGGCCTCACAAGCCAAAACAGCACCAGTCCGGCTGCAGCAATCAACTGGCTCGATTGGACGGACGCTGAGCCCAGCAGAGGCAACGCGATCGGCTCATTCCCGCAGCACCGCAACGTCACGGCCAGCCTGAGCAGCTCATCTCCACTGGCCTTTGCTCAAACAGCTGGCGGTATCAATTATTTTAGTCCTATTGGTCCGTACAACTCAGCTGGTATCACAGCTCCATCCAACACAGACATCATCGCACTGACTGATGCTGGCTCGCGCACACTGACCTTCAGCGAACCTGTCAAAGATGTTTATTTTGCCTATGTCAGCATCAATGGCAATACACTGAGCTTCAACCACGACTTTGAGATCGTCAGCCAATCAGACCAAACGGGCGGACATGGCTATTTCGGAAGTGGCACAGCCATCAAGCAGCAAACAAGTAACGGCATCGAAAACTACTATCAACTGATCGCACAACAGGGTGAACCCCATGGTGTGATCAAATTTGCGGGGCCCATCAGCTCGCTGACTTGGAACAGTAGCTATGCCGAGTACTGGAACGGCTTCACCATCGGCAGCACAGATCCCAACCTCTCACTCACGACGTCTATCTTCACCTTGGAGGTGCTTAATGCACCACCTCAATACATCAATCTATCCTCTTATACAATCCAAGAAAACAGTAATAATGGTACTGTTGTCGGCGCCCTTTCAGTGGGCGACCCCAACAGCAATGATCAGCACACACTGACGTTACTGGATTCCGCTGATGGTCGCTTCGCGCTCAGTCATGCCAGCGGCACCGGCTACAGCTTGATCGTGGCCGATGGCAGCCGCCTTGACTACGAAGCGGCAAGCTGGCATACCGTGCGCGTACGTGCTACCGATCCAACAGGGCTCAGCTTGGATCGTGACCTGACGATCTACCTGACGAACATCAGCGATGCCAGCGCCGGTGTGCTCAGCTTCAGCAGGGCCGACTACAGCGTACGCGAAGACGGACAATGGCAGCATGCGATCACTATCCAACGTCAAAATGGCAGCGAGGGCAGCCTATCTGCCACCATCAAAATCACACCTGATAGCGCAACCTATCCCGGTGACTACGGAATTGAGCAGCTAAATGTTCTATTTGGCACAGGCGAGTTAAGCAGAACTGTCACGATTCCCATAGTTAATGATAGCATCAAGGAGTATGGCGAGCGATTCCACCTCGAGCTGTCCAACCCCAGCAACGGCGCAACACTCGGATTGCAGCGCACAGCCTCAGTCGAAATTCAAGACGATGATCTGATTCCAACTCTGGAATTCGGAATCAGCGATCTCACTCTCGATGAAGGCGTCAGCAGGGAGATTTCGATCACTCGAAACACCAGCATTTCCGAGCCGCTGATGGTCAACTTATCCAGCGGAGATTTCAACAAACTAAACGTGCCCAGTGCCGTTGTGATCGCGGCTGGTCATAGCTCCGCGACCTTCACGGTCACCGCCCGCGAGAACTCGCTGATCGAATCCAATCAAACCGTCTCGTTGCTAGCAACAGCTGATGGCCATGAGAGCACATCAAAGCTACTAAAAATCATTGACAATGATGCAGCGACACTATCGCTGAAAGTTGATACAGCTCAGCTTGGAGAGGGTGGCAGCAAAGCCCTCGTCACGATCAGCCGGTCACCGCAAAGTGATCAACCACTCACTGTGCTGCTCTCGAGCAACTATCCAACGGCAGTGCAGATGCCAAGCAGTGTGGTGATTCCCGCCAATCAGTCAGTCATCGCCTTTGAAATCAAGGCTGTAGATGACCAACTGGCCGGCCCAAATAAGTTGGTCGTCATCACCGCCAAACCCACCTACAGCAACACAACGACCGCGCTGGATGGAGGCATGGCCAGCCTCAACCTCACAATCATCGAAGATGAGATCCCAAGTATCGAACTACGTATTGATAAGGATTTCATCTCTGAATCAGGACAAGCAGTCGGCACCGTCAGTCGTAACACGGAGAGCACTGCTGAGCTGGTGATCAACCTGAGTACCAGCGATCCAAGCGAGGCTCTCGTGCCGGCCTCAGTCATCATTCCAGCCGGTGAGCGAAGCGCCACTTTCACGATTACTGGAATCAGCGATGGGGAGAGCGATGGCAGTCAGATCATCACGATCACTGGAGCGGCCGCAGGCTTGAACAGTGGATCCCAGAACTTGGTGGTGACAGATTTAAATGTAGCTGATTTAGCCTTTAAAAGGCTAGATCCTGTCCAGCCATCATTCACAAGCAGCCTATCACAGTTCGACTACTCAGTAATCAATCACGGCATCACAAATGCGACTGGGATCTGGAAAGACAGAGTCTATCTCTCAACGGATGACATACTGGACGCCAAGGATACGCTGCTCGGCGAATATATCATGGGCAGCACGACGGACCAGGCAAACCTGCAACCTGATTCGCTGTACAGCCGCACGGCTTCTTACTACACACCTCGCACTCCTGGCCAGTACTTCCTGATCGGTGTCACAGATTACGGAGCCAATGTTGAAGAAGGTGGAGGCCTTGGTGATGGCAATAACATCAGTGTCAGTCCTTTCTCGATTCTGCCCGCCTACCGAGGCGAAGCCGAGACGGAGACCGATATCGCCCTGCCGGGTCAGCCGATCACCCTGCGCGGCCAAGCGCTGAGCAATAAGGACAACACAACAGTTGGCTTCGAGTTCCTGAAGTTACGGATTAGCAGCAACGGCACCAGTAGAGAGCTCGATGTCTTCACCGATGCCAACGGCAACTTCTCACGCAGCTTCTACCCATTACCGGGCGAAGCTGGCCCCTTTGCCATCAACGCCTACTTCCCAACTAATCCCAATGAAGATGGTGCACCAGAAGATAGCTTTACGCTGCTAGGAATGAGGTTTGAGAACAATGATCAACTCGTCAACCAGCTGCGTCAACACATCACCGAAAACACCAGCTTGAGTGGATCGCTGAAGCTGCAAAACCTGAGTGCGATCCCCTTAACAAATCTTTCGGCAACTGTGGGGGGTGCACCAAGCGACTGGAGTGTGAATCTGACGCTGACAGAGCGCAACCTGAGTGGCAACGAAGAAATTCAGCTGGATTACAACATCTATGTACCTGACGACCGCTGGAGCTACTACGACTTTGCCTTTGCGATCAGCAGTGCTGAGGGGGTCAACCTCGAACTGCCGGTGCATATTGACGTTGGCAGGCTGCTACCGCGTCTGGTCGCTAACAGCAGCAGCTTGCAGGCTGCGATGCTGCGGGGCTCGCAGCGTAGCGTTGAGTTTGAGATCAGCAATCAGGGTGAACTGCCCACCGGTCCACTCAGCCTCAATCTACCGACAATCTCTTGGCTGAAAGCAGCTTCCGCCACAACTCTTCCCTCCCTTGCGCCAGGTGAATCCACCAAGGTGACACTGCTGCTTCAGCCGGCTGCAACGGAAGAGCTCAAGGAGTTTCAGGGGAATCTGTCGTTGACAGGTGAAGAGGTGACGCTCAACCTGCCATTCCGGTTCCGTGCGGTATCCGAGGCGAAAGGAAACCTCGCAGTGAATGTGGCAGATGAACTCACCCGCTTTGCCGCTGGCTCACCGTTGGTTGAAAATGCCACAATCACCCTCAGTGATCCCTACACCGGTGCGATCATCTTCTCGGAGCAAGATGCCGATGGCGCCTATACAAAAGAGAATCTGAATGAAGGATACTACCTGCTGCGCGTCAGCGCCGATCGACATGACTCCTACGAGAAAACCATCTTCATCAGCGCGGGTGAAACCACAAGCATCAGTGCTTTTCTTTCCCGGCAAACTGTTAAATATGTCTGGACCGTTACGCCGACAGAGATCGAAGATCGCTATGTGATTCACGTCGAGAGTGTGTTTGAGACAAACGTACCCATTCCGACGGTTGTGATTGAACCTGCATTCCTCGACTTGGCAGATCTTCAAGTGGTCGGTCAAGAGATGCAAGTGGATGTAAAGGCAACCAACCACGGCTTGATCGACGCCAAGGATATTAATTTCAACTTTGGTGATCACCCCTTCTACAAGATTGAAGCCTTGATCAACAGGGTTGAAACCCTTGCCGCCAAAAGTTCAGTCAATGTCCCTGTTCGTGTCACGCGCATCGCTGACTTCAACACACTCGCGCCTGCCGCTGGAGAACTATCCACGCAATCCGCTCCTTCGGTACCCTGCAACATCTCTGCAAGCGTTGACTACTCATATGAGTGTGCCGGTGAAGAGATCTCCCGAGATATACCTCTACCTGTCATCAATGTTGAGGGCAATTGCGGCTCTACGTCTATTGGCGGCACGCCATGGTGGCCCCGCAGCAGCGGCGGGATTGGCGGTGGTGGCGGCTTCGGCAGCGGTGGGGGTGGTGGTGGCACCACCTATGTGGTCCCCGTGGAAGTGGTGCAGCAGGACAGCAACTGTGATCCGTGCAAGGAAAAGAATCTGAATGTACTATCCTGCGTCACGCGGGGCCTTGGCGGCCAAGCCAAAGGTGTCATTGGTGCCGTTGTGGGTGGAATCAACTGCTGGGTTAATATCGCCAACGCTGTTAAGGACTTCAATGAAGGTAACTACTCGGATTTACCGAAACCGCGTGAAATCTGTGATCCTCCGGAAATCCCAGATTGCCTTGAAAATCTATGCTTCGAAGGCTTGGGCTTTGGCGGAGGTGGTAGCAACAGCCAAGCAACAACCTCAGCCACAGCCGGACTGACTCTGAGCATGACATCGCTCACTCCCAGCAATGTGGGCGACGGCATGCAAACCCTGTACCGCTACAAGGGGTATTGGGATGTGGTTGGTGAGGTTAGCCTTCATTATTACGGTTCTGAGATCTGGTTGAAGGTGAGTGAAGCCGAACAGCCGCGCCTTCGCGACTGGATGCAGGCCTTCCGCTCTCGACTGGACGGGACCACCATTGAGGACTTCAAGATCTCGGAGCAGGAACGCCTGGAACTGCTGGCGAGCGACTATCCGCAACCTCTGACTGCCCCCGATATCGATCAGTTCCTAAACCGCTGGAATCGCAGCATTGACTACTTCTCTTCCGGCATTCTGCGTACGAGTGATCTGGCACCGGGCCAAGATCCCAACTTCATCTCAATTGATACCTTGGAAAATCTCAGCACGACGCTGAACACATACAAATCAGTGCTGCAAGAAGAGGGCTACCAAGATCTCGACGATGCCACATACAAGCAGAGCAAAGAACTCTACGACGCCATCAGCGGCCAAGCCGGGGTCTGCGCACAGGTGAAGATCCGGATTGACCAGGAAGCGGTGATGACGCGTACAGCCTTCCTTGGCAGCCTGGAGATCAAGAATGGCAATCCCTTCAGCCTCACCAATCTCACAGTCACGCTTGAAATCAAGGATCAATATGGCAATCTCGTCAATGAGAAATTTGGCATCACAAACCCTGCTCTCAAGAATATCTCAGCCGTAGATGGAAGCGGTGTACTTCCCGGCGACAATCCAGACACTGCGCAGGACGAAGGGGTCGGTAGCGCCCAATGGACCTTCATTCCCACCAACCTGGCCGCGCCCACAGTTCCAACTGAGTACTCCATTGGCGGCACACTGTCATATAACGAAAACGGCAAGAGTGTTGTGGTGCCGCTGGAGACGAGTCGCCCAGTCACAGTCTATCCCCAAGCCGAATTACACTTAGACTACTTCCACCAGCGAGACGTCTACGCAGACGACCCCTTCACAGACGACATCATTGAGGCCTCTATTCCCTATTCGCTGGCAGTCCTGATTCGCAACGAAGGCAAGGGAGATGCTAAGAATCTACGCATCACTTCTGGCCAGCCTAAAATCATTGAAAACGAGAAGGGGTTGTTGGTTGATTTCCAAATCATCGGCTCTGAGGTGAATGGTCAAGGCGCCACACCATCGCTGACTGTCGATTTTGGCGACATCAAGGCCGGCAAGACAGGCGTGGCCGAATGGCTGCTTAAATCATCACTGCAGGGCAAGTTTATTGATTATAAAGCAACCTTCGAGCATATCAACAGCCTTGGCAAGGCCGAGCTTTCCCTGATCAAGAACGTTGACATTCATGAGCTGATTCACACCGTCAACGTCAACCATTCAGTGATCTCAAATGGACTGGATGCCGGTAGTGATGGGCTGACTGATTTCCTGGTCAACGACGTTTTTGATGCAGAGTACACACCCGATACGCTCTACTTCAGCAGCGGTGGCACGGCACCTGTACAGGCGGTCAGCCTTCCCCGCATTGATGCCGCACCCAGCAGCAGCGACCTTGAGGTTGAACTCAGGGCCACAACTGAGAGCGGCTGGAGCTACTTCCGCCTGCCTGAGCCCAGCAACAGCAGCTTCGATCTGATTGAAATTCGCCGGGCAGATGGCAGCACGCTCAAACCAGAGAACTTCTGGGTCACCGATCGCACTTTCCCTGGCACAGGACGGCCAACCTATGAGAACATCCTCCATTTTCTTGATGCCACCAGCAGCGGAGAGCAAACCTATACCCTGATCTACCAGCCTGGTGGTCCGGAAATTGCCGACATTATTGATGTGAGCCCGGATCCACGCTCAACGGCAATCAACACCATCACTATCGATTTTTCCGAACCAATCCAAGCCAACAGCTTTGATCATACGGATTTGCTGCTCAACCGTGATCAAAATGCCAATCTGATCAATGCGAATGTTACCATCATTGCACTCACGCCCACGCGCTATCAGGTTTCAGGCCTCAGTCCTCTAACTGACCTGGATGGCACCTACACCCTCACGGTGAATGCAAGCGGCATCGCAGACAGCAGCGGCAAGTATGGAGTCGGTTCGCTCAGTGAAAGCTGGATCAAGACAGCCAGTGGTGCTAGCGACACCACGCCTTTGCTGGTCAACGATGTTGTTGATCTGCTGATGAATCCGCGGAACCAGGAAGTCGCGAGTCTCACAATCAATCTATCGAAGCCAATTGACCTGAGCAGCTTCTCCTGGCAGGATCTCAGCCTTACGCTGAATGGTGGCGAAAATCTGATCACCAGTGCGATCAGCATTTCCGCACTGACTGAGAGAAGCTATCGAGTGAATGGTCTGAGCGCTCTCACTGGTGTCGATGGAACTTATCTGTTCTCGGTTGCTGGTAACGGTATCAGCGATCTATCCGGCAATCCAGGCACTGGCGTGGCCACCGAAAGCTGGCTGATGGACACGGTGCCCCCGACAGCTCCCACCAATCTGCAACTGACCACGTCCCAGCAGCAGGCCGCTCTGAGCAATGCTGCGGTCCATGCCAATGGGTTCATGGCATCAACCAGCAGCAGCGGACAGCTGATGATTGGCAGCACCACACTGATCCTTAAAGGAGAGCTGGCTGAGAGTGGATTGCGGGTCTTCATCTATGACAGTGCCACCGATCAACTGCTGAGGCAGGCCAATGTCAGCGACACCAGCTTCAGCGGACATCTCGCTCTACCCGGTCCCGGTGCTAGAGAGTTGCGGATTGAAGTGCACGATCAGGCCGGCAACATCACAACCAGTGGCTTGAGTATCTTTGCCGATACCGCCCGCCCCGTACTGACGGACTTCCCTGGCCTTCCGCCGTTAAGCAGTAGTCCGCTGGCCAGCATTGATGTTCGCTTCTCCGAGGCGATTGATCTCAATAGCTTTGATCTCCAAGACATCAACCTCAGCCGAAACGGCATTAACTTAGCCCTGCCCAGCACCGTTCAAATCAACCATCTGAGCGGCAGCATCTATCGGATTTCTGGCCTTGGCGAATTAACAACCAGCCCAGCTGACTATGTGCTCAAAATAGATACACGCAGCATCTTTGATACTGCTGGTAATGCCGGCGACACAGCGGCCTATGCAGAATTTCTGATCACTACACCGCCCGAACCTGGCATCAGCCTGCTCGATAACCTTGGGCCAACGATCGTTACGGAAGGGGGCAACGCTGACAGCTACCGCTTGGTACTCAACACCCAGCCCAGCAGCAATGTCATCGTCACACTCAGCACAAGCAATCAGTTGGAGCTCAGCACAACCTTGCTTGAGTTCACACCTGAAAATTGGAATATCCCCCAGCTTATCAGTGTCAATGCAGTCGATGACGCACTGATAGAAGGCAACCACACAGCCACGATTCTGCAGACGGTAAGCAGCAGCGATCCCACGTACGCGACGATCAGCCTAGCCCCACGATCCGTGCAGCTGGTTGACAACGATGCTGGCCTGAGTGGTTACATCTGGCACGACATCAATGGCAACGGTATCAACGATACAGAACCCTCTCTGGCGAACTGGACTGTCTATCTCGACACCAACAACAACCACCAATTAGACAGCGGCGAGACCTCCACCCTGACCGATGCCAGCGGCCTCTACAGCTTTATGGATCTCAGGCCCGGGATCTATAACGTAGCCCAGGTGGTACCAGCCGGCTGGCAGCAGACTTATCCGCTGATTCCGATCACTACAACGGCGGCCGATTCAGCGCTGAGCATTCCCAGCCTTAACTTCACACTGGATCCACAAAACGGTGATGCGATCCTCAACTTCTCGGCCCCCCACTATCTAGTCAGCGAATCCGGCTCGGCACTCACCGAGATTCTGGTGAATCGCAGCGGCAACCTCAGCTCCACTGTTTCTGCCACGATTCAGCTCAGCGATGGTACGGCCATCGGCTGCGGTTGCGCCGCCACATCGGTCAACAATGACTTCAACTATGCGCCGATCCTCGTGAGCTTTGCCCCCGGCGAAATCTCAAAGCGGATCACAGTGCAAAATGCTGTTCTCAATCAAAACAACACCCTGCGCATCCGCAACGACAGCAAGATTGAAGAGGATGAATACTTCACCATCAGCCTCATTCAAGCCAGTGCAGGAGCGCAGATCGGCAGCCAGGCCTCAGCACGTGTTGTCATCCAGGATGACGACAGTGCGATCACAGAGCCACTACCTCCCACGGGCGCAGAAACCACGCCCCCGAGCGCCGTTGCCAGCAGCGGCGTGACGAACCCGACGGATCTGCTCAACCTCCAGAACTTCTGGGCTGATGCCCGCTTCGCTGCCATCAAGGGTGCGGGTCAGAGCATTGTGGTGATTGACACCGGTGCCGATCTCAATCATTCACTGTTTGGCGCGGACCTGAATCTGGATGGCATCGCCGATCGCATCCGCTTCCAGTACGACTTCGCGGACCGTGATGATGACGCTTCTGATCAAAACAATCACGGCTCTCATGTGGCCAGCATCGCCGCCGCCCTGGCCCCACAGGCTGATCTGATCATCCTCAAGGTGTTCAAGGACAGCGGTGCTGGCTCCTTCGCTGATCTGGAGCAGGCGCTGCAATGGGTCTACACCAATGCCGATGCCTACAACATCGCCGCTGTCAATCTCTCGCTCGGCGACAGCCTCAACTGGCCAGTGGCAAGCAGCCAATATGGCATCGGCGATGAACTCGCCGCCATCGCCAACCGCAACATCATCACGGCAGCGGCCGCCGGCAATGGCTTCTACAGCTTCGGCAGTGAGCAGGGGTTGTCCTATCCCGCTGCCGACCCCAGTGTGATCTCCGTCGGTGCCGTTTGGGGCTCTGCGTTCGGTACACGGACCTTCAGCAACGGCGCGATCGACTACAGCACGGCCGCAGATCGGATCGCCAGCTTCTCGCAGCGCCATCCGCTGCTGGATGTATTCGCACCGGGGATCTTGATCAGCGGCGCCAGCGCCGATGGTGGCATCACAACGATGGGCGGCACATCCCAGGCCGTTCCCTTCCTGACGGCCCTGGCCAGCCTGGCCCAGAATATCGCCACACACTATCTGGGTCGCAGACTGTCGCTGAGCGAATTCGATAATCTGCTGAAGAGCAGCGGTGATCAGATCTTCGACGGCGATGATGAGGATGACAACGTTGTCAATACACAAGCTACTTACAGCCGCCTGAACCTGATCGCTTTTGCCGAAGCGATTCTGCAGCTCGATAGCGGCAGTAACGCCACCAATCCTCCCCAGCCCGATCCGAATGGTGATGCCAATGACCTGAGCCTGACGACCACCAGCTTCAGCCATTCGGTGACGATCGATGCCGGTGAGATCCTGAGTGGGCTGAATTTCGGCACGCAGCCCCTGCCGTTACCACCGGTGCTGGCAATCAGCCCATTGAGCCTGCTGCAGCCTGAAGGCAACAGCGGCAGCAAGGTCTACAGCTTCAGCGTCAGCCGCAGTGGTGACACCAGCGGCACCAGCTCCGCCAGCTGGAGCGTCACAGGCATGGGCACCACACCCGCGAGCGCCGATGATTTTGTTGGCGGCAGCTTCCCCAGCGGCACAGTTGTCTTCCCTGAAGGTGAAACCAGCGCAACGATCAGCATCCAGGTGGCCGGCGATCTCAATGCAGAATTCGATGAGAGCTTCATGGTGAAGCTCGACGCTGCCACGGGTGCCAACCTTGATCCAACAGCGCTGAGTGCCAGCGGCACAATCATCAACGACGACACCTCCTCAGCGGCGTCCATTCATCTCTCGATCCCAACCAACCTGATCGCCACCATCGGCACGCTCATTGAGATTCCAATCAACATCGACAACCCAACAGGTGTTCTCTCCCTGGATCTCACCGTTGACTTTGACCCGCTGCTGTTGACTCCTGACGCCGACATACCAGTGAGCAGCGGTGAACTCACCAGTGGGAATCTGGCAAGCACCCCCTGGTCATTCCAAACCAACGCAACAACGCCTGGTCGCCTGGTGATCGGTGCCTACGGGACCACGCCGCTGGCCGCAGCCCCAGGCTCGATCGCCACCCTGCGACTGCGCGTCAATCCAGGCGTCAATCCAGGCCAGACCACACTGGATCTCGTTGAAGCCAGTCTCAATGAAGATCAGCTGGATGCCAATCTGATCGATGGCACCCTGAACCTCAAATCACCCAGCTTCCAGGTGCTCGAGGTACGACAGCTTGCCAGTGGCTTTGCCATCAAGCTTTCAGACAAGCCGGATCTGGCGGCCCTCAATCTCTATGACGGCATCGACAGCAGCATCGATGCCAGTGACCTTCAACTCACCGGCCCCGACGGCAAAGCGGTGAGCAACTTATCCCTCCACTGGCAGGACGCCAGCAAGGAGATCTACCTGCTGCGCAGCGACTCCCTCACCGGCAATCCCACCTCGCCTTTCCGCGCTGATCTACTGGCTCCAGGCAACTACAACCTCAGCATCGATGCACGCGCTGATGGTCTGATCCTCAGTGGCAACAAGCCACTGAACGAGCGCCTGCTGGATGGCAACGGCGACGGCATCAGCGGCGATGCGTTCTTGCGCAGCTTCGACGCCATCAGCACTCCCACCCATCTGATCGCGATCGGCGACACCGCCCGCGGCCCCGGCCAGACCCTCAGCCTCAACGGCTCCTCTTTGACCAGCAGCAACAGCGGCCTGCCGGTGCTGCTCAGCTCTGCCACCCCGCTCACCAGCCTCAGCGGCACCCTCCACTTCGATGGGGTCGCGATCAACAACGGCGGCCTGGTGCGGGGTTCAGCCCTCCCCGCCGACTGGACCCTCAACGTGACCCCAGCGGCAGGTGGTGGCTTCAGCTTCACCGCCTCCGGCAGCACCCCGATCAGCGGCAGCAACCTCCAGCTGCTGCGCTTCACCGGTTCAGTGGCCGCTACCGCCAGCTACGGATCCACCACGCTTGTGCAGATCAGTGTCAACAGCCCCACCAATCCCAGCCTGGCCTTTGCCAGCGATCCGGGCCTGGTGGCCATTGCCTTCGCCGGTGACACAACCGGCAATGGCAAAACACGGCCCAACAAGCCCTACAGCAGCCTTGATGCCTCTTTCATGCAACGGGTGCTGGTGGGCTTCGAGCCCGGCTTTGATGCCTACCCCGTCATCGCACCGACCCTGATCGCCGACGTCAGCGGCAACGGCAGCCTCTCCAGCCTTGATGCCTCCCTGCTGCAACAGCGGGTGGTGGGGCTGCCGGTCTCCAGCTTCCCTGAGCTCTAGAGGCTGTCCGTCAACGCTCCATGGCGACCGGTGCCTTGAGCGCCGCGGCCGTGAGGTTCTCATGGCCGTGGTCAGTCACGGCCACGTCGTCTTCGATGCGGATGCCGATACCCTTCCAGCGCTCCGGGATGGCCGGCTGACCCTCCGGCACCGGCAGTCGGTCGCTCACATACAGACCCGGCTCCACGGTGAGCACCATGCCCGGCTCCAGTCCGACATGGTGCTCGCCCAGACGGTAGGCGCCGACATCGTGCACATCGAGACCGAGCCAGTGGCCGGTGCGGTGCATATAGAGGTGGCGATAGGCTCCCTGCTCGATGATGCCGTCGCGCTCACCGGCCAGCAGGCCCAGCTCCAGCAGGCCATCAACGAGTACCCGCACAGCCGTGTCGTGCACTGCCTCGGCGGTCTGCCCCGGCGCCACCGCCGCCACCGCAGCCTCCTGAGCCGCCAGCACCAGCTCATACAGCGCCCGCTGCTCAGCCGTGAAGCGCCCATTGACCGGGAAGGTGCGGGTGATATCGCCGTTGTAGTAGTCGCTCAGCGAGCAGCCGGCATCGATCAGCAGCAGATCTCCATCGCGCAGCAAGGCGTTGTTGGCCGTGTAATGCAGCACGCAGGCGTTATCGCCGCCGGCCACGATCGAGCCATAGGCGGGCCCACGCCCCCCCTGCTCCAGGAAATGCTGCTCGATCACCGCCTGCACCTGTCGCTCGCTCAGCCCCGGCCGCGCCACCTGCCGCGCCAGTTCATGGGCCTCGGCCGAAATCCGGGCCGCCTCGCGCAGCCTCGCCAGCTCCTCCGGCGCCTTGCGCAACCGCAGCTCGTGCAGCAGCGGGCAGGGGGCCACCAGCCCCAGTGCCGCCGCACCGCTGCGGGGGGCGCGATCGAGCTGTCCCGCCCAGGCCTCCAGCACCAGTGACTCCACCGCCGGGTGCTTACCCACCCGGAAGGCAATGCCCTCGGCACCCTTCAGGTATTCCGGCAGGCGCTGCGCCAGTTCGCTGCGGGGGTGCGCCAGATCGGCGCCGTAGCGCTCCACCGCCCCCTCGCAGCCCCAGCGGAAGCCATGCCACACCTCGGCGCTGGGCTGCTTGGGCTGCACGAACAGCACGTAGCGTTCACCCTCAGGCCGATGCGGCAGGAACAGGGCCACCGCATCCGGCTCATCGAAGCCGGTGAGGTACCAGAAATCGCTGTTCTGGCGGAACGGCCACTCGCAGTCGGCATGGTGGGTGACGAGGGCGGCGCCGGGAATCACGGCGGCGGCACCGCCAAGGGCCGCGAAGAAGCGAACCCGCCGCTCGGCGTGGATCTCCGGACCGATCAACATGGGAAGCGGGGGCTGCTGAGCGCGACGATGGCACAACTCCCCACACCTATGCCGGGCCGCCACCAGCCACTGCCGCAAGCCCCAACGACGCCCGCACCCTGCGCCGCCGAGCGCTGCGCCCTGCTGCTGGAGGCCTGGCGCGCCGAGCTGAGGCTGAGCGAGCGGGAACGCAGCGCCCTCGCGCCGGAGCTGCAGGCCCTCGATCGCCAGCTGCAGGCCCTGCAGCAACGGACCCTGCGCGTGGCCGTGTTCGGCCGGGTGGGAGTCGGCAAATCCAGCCTGCTCAATGCCCTGCTGGGGGAGGAGCGCTTCGCCACCGACGTGGCCCACGGCTGCACCCGCCACCAGCAGCGGGCCGATTGGCCGGTGCGCGTGCCCGGGCTCGCGGCGGTGGAACTGGTGGATACCCCCGGTATCGATGAGATCGCCGCCCGCGCCCGCGAGCGACTGGCGGCGCGGGTGGCCCTGGGCGCCGATCTGGTGCTGCTGGTGCTCGACAGCGACCTGACCAGCCCAGAAGCCGCGGCCCTGGATCAGCTGCTGGCGGTGGGCAAACCGGTGCTGCTGGTGCTGAACCGCTGCGACTGCTGGCCCGCGGCGGAGCGGGAGGCACTGCTGCGGAGCATCCGTGCCCGACTGCCGGCCGCAGCGGTGGGCGTGGAGGTGATTGCCGTCGCCGCTGCGCCGCGGCGGGCGGTGCTGCTCGACGACAACCGCGTGCGCAGCGAACCGCAGCCCGCACGCATTGCACCGCTGCGCCAGGCCCTCGAGCAGCTGCTGCGCGAGCAGGGCGCTCTGCTGCTCGGGCTGAACGGTCTCCGTGCCGCCGATCGCTTTGCACAGCGGCTGCATCACTGGCGCCTGCAGCGCGGTCGGCGCGCCGCCCAGGCGGTGATCGGTCGCTATGCCGCCCTCAAGGCCACCGGCGTGGCGGTGAATCCGCTGCTGCTGCTGGATCTGGCCGGCGGCATCGCCCTCGACACCGCCCTGGTGCTGCAGCTATGCCAGCTGTACGGGATTGAACTCGGCGGCGGTGGCGCCCGGGCCCTGCTGGCCCGTCTCTCCGCCCAGAACGCCCTGCTGGGGGGCACGCAGCTGGGGATCCAGCTGCTGCTCGGCGGCGTGCGCCAGCTGCTGCTGCTGGCGGCGCCCCTCAGCGGCGGCCTCAGCCTGGCGCCGGCGGCGCCGGTGGCCATGGCCCAGGCCGCCCTGGCGGTGCACACCACCCGGCTCACCGGCCGCCTGGCAGCGACGGAACTGCTGCGCAGCGCCCAGCGCGGTCGGCTGCGGCCGGCATCGCTGCTGCACCGCCTCGTCCGCCAGGATCCGCAGGTGCGCCGCTGGCTGCAGCGCTGGCAACCGCAGGCTGCGGCCGCCGCAAACCTGCAGACGCTGCTGCCATGAGCAGCGCTGCGATGACGCCCGGCGCCGGTCTGGCCCTGTTCGGCACCAGCGCCGATCCGCCCACCGCCGGCCACCGGGCGCTGCTCTCAGGCCTTGCCGATGCCTATGGCCAGGTGATGACCTGGGCCAGCGACAACCCTTTCAAACAGCACGGCGCCGACCTGAACCAGCGGGCCTCCCTGCTGCAGCTGCTGGTGGACGACCTGGCGGACCCGCGCATCCACGCCTGTCAGCAACTCAGCAGTCCGCGCGCCCTCGACACCCTGGAGCGAGCCGAGCGGCTCTGGCCTGGCCGCGAGCTCGTATTCGTGGTGGGCGCTGACCTGGCGGCCCAGGTGCCGCGCTGGTATCGGGCAGCGGAACTGCTGCAGCGCTGCCGCCTGGCCGTGGTGCCGCGCCAGGGCTTCCAGCTCGATCCAGGCGACCTGACGACCTTGCGAGATCTGGGCGGCCGCCCGGAACTGCTGCCGCTGGTGATCCCAGCCAGCGCCAGCTCCGCCGTGCGAGCCAGGCCCAGCCCCGAGCAGGTGCCGGCCGTGCTCTGGCCGGAACTGGTCAAGCACAATCTTTACGGTCTGGGGCAACCCTCCGCCAGGCCCCGCCACTGATGCGCCTCGCCCTCGCCCAGATCAATCCCGTGGTGGGCGACCTGCCCGGGAACGGCGCCCTGCTGCTGGCGGCCTGCCATCAAGCGCACGCAGCCGGCGCCGATCTGGTGGTGGCGCCGGAGCTGGCCCTCTGGGGCTACCCCCCTCGGGATCTGCTGCTGCTCCCAGCCCTGCGGCAACGTCAGGCCGAGGCGCTCGATCAGCTGGCGGCCGAACTTCCTGCCGATCTGGCGCTGCTGCTGGGGGTGAGTGAACCGGCCCCCGACCAACGGCAGCCGGATCTCTTCAACGCCGCCGCCCTGGTGGCCGACGGCCACTGGCGTGTAGTAGCGCGCAAGCGGCTGCTGCCCAGTTACGACGTGTTCGACGAGCGGCGCTACTTCCGCCCCGCCGATCAGCCCTGCCTGCTGGAGCTGGCGTGCGGTGACCGCAGCTGGCGCCTCGGCCTCAGCCTCTGCGAGGACCTCTGGGTGGAGGAGGCGCTGCACGGCCAGCGGCTGGTCGGCGCAGACCCGGTGGCGGAGCTGCAAGCGCTGCGACTTGATCTGCTGCTCAATCTTTCGGCTTCACCCTTTGCCCAGGGCAAGGCCCAGCAGCGCCGGGCACTGGCGGCAGCGGCGGCGCAGCGCCTCAGCTGTCCAGTGGTCTACGTGAACCAGGTGGGTGGCAACGACGAGCTGGTCTTCGACGGCGGCAGCTTCGTGATGGGGCCCGAGGGGAACGTGCGTCAGCAGCTGGCCTGGGCTGAACCGGATCTGCAGGTGTGGGACGCGGCGCCGCCCCGTGCCGGGATCGAGGCGCAGGCCATGGATGAGACCGGAGCCCAGCTGGCGATCGCGAGGGCGGCCATGCCGGCGATTCCGGCTGTTGCCGACGCCGATCGCTTCCCGCTACCCGCCGCTGATGAGCTGCTGCTGCGGACCCTGGTGCTGGGTCTGGGCGACTATGCACGCAAATGCGGTTTCCAGCAGGCACTCCTGGGGCTGAGCGGCGGCATCGATTCAGCACTGGTGGCGGTGCTGGCCGCCGCAGCCCTGGGCCCCGCCAACGTGCAGGCGCTGCTGATGCCCTCCCCCTGGAGCTCAGCCGGCTCGATCGACGATTCACTCGCTCTGGCGCAACGGCTGGGAATCGGCACCGCCACGCTGCCGATCGCGTCGTTGATGGATGGCTTCAGGACCGCGCTCACCCCCGCACTCAACGGCCCGCCGACGGGTCTCACCGCTGAAAACCTGCAATCGCGCATCCGCGGCACTCTGCTGATGGCCGTGGCCAATCAACAGGGCCAGCTGCTGCTCTCCACCGGCAACAAATCGGAACTGGCAGTGGGCTACTGCACGCTCTACGGCGACATGAACGGCGGCCTGGCAGTGATCGGCGACCTCTACAAAACCAGCGTGTTCAGACTCTGCGCCTGGATCGACAGCCCCGCCGCCGCCGCCTGCCGCCAGGCCCTGGGGCTACCGGTTGGAGGCGAGCTGGTGGGCCGCGCCATCCGCAGCAAACCGCCCAGCGCCGAGCTGCGGCCCGACCAGCGCGACAGCGATTCGCTGCCCGATTACGACCAGCTCGATCCGCTGCTCAAGGCCCTGATCGAGGAGCAGCGCAGCCCAGAGGAGTTGATCGCCGCCGGCGCCGATGGCGCCCTCGCTCAACGGGTGCAGGGGTTGCTGCGCCGCGCCGAGTTCAAGCGCCGCCAGGCAGCGCCCTTGCTCAAGGTCAGCCAGCGGGCCTTTGGCAGCGGCTGGCGCATGCCGATCGCTGCCGCAGGCTGAGCCCGCTGGGCTGGGCCGGGCTGATCGCTGCGATCCCAGAATCCCTGACCCGCCCTCGCTGAACAGGAGTGCCGAAAGCTCAGATCAGCCTCGGCAGCGGGCGCCGCAGGGCGACCGGGCAGATCCCCTCCCGCAGGGCCAGCAGCAGACCGGCGGCTTCGCTGTAGCTGGCTGCCGGCAGCACCTCCAGGCCAAGGCGATCGGCATCCACCTGCAGCAAACAGGGGTTCTGCACCGCGATGACTGGGATCCCCCGTTCGGCGCAGGACAGCACGGCCGAACCGCCCAGCGCCGAGGCAGGCGCCACGATCGCCCCCACGGCCTCAATCGCGAGATCGCCTGCCGATGCGGGCACACCTGTGGGAATCAGGGCCGGGGCACGGCTGAGTCCCACCAGCACGCAGGCCAGGAAGGTATGGCCCAGCTCTTCACCAGCGGCGCGGGGATCGAGCAGCGGATCCAGGGGCAGGGGGCTCAGGGCCGGGGCATGGGCGCAGGGCAGGCCAAGCTCCAGGCTCAACAGGTGGCTGATCACCGCTTCAGCCCCGGCCAGGGCATCAACACCACTGCCCTGGCGATAGGCGAGGAGGGTGGAGCTGTCCGGATCGTCGGGGAAGCGTGCCACCACGGCGATGGCGGTGGCACCCGCATCCCTGAGCCTGTGGCCGGCGCGCAGCAACGCCTCAGGCTGACCCAGCTCGCCCCAGCTGACACCACTGGCCCCAAGGCTCAGGCGCACATCCATGGGCTGATCCGTCACTACCACTGGGCCGATCTCCAGTCCGAGGCTGGCGCGGCAGCCATCCGCCACCTGCAGGTGGCGCTGGCGGAGCTCATCCTCGATGCCGGCATCGAACAACAGACCGATGCGATGACGACGCACGGGCCGCAGCATCAGCTCCGCCGCCGCCAGGCGATCAAGGCTGGAACCCTCCACGTAGTGGATGCGCGGATCGCTCCAGTAGAGCGAAGCGCCGTTCATCACATTGGGATGGGTGATCAGACAGCCGCTTGCCGCCGCCAGCAGACGGGCCGCCGGCAACGCATCACCGGCATAACCCCCGAGCTCACAACCGATGCCGGTGGGCAGCACCAGCAGTGTGGGCATGGCCGTTCCGACTGGCCCGACGGGGGCAGGGATGGAGGCGGCGCTCATACGAGCACCACAGCTTCAATCTGGAGGCAGACCACGGCGGCGGCATCGGAGCCGGAGCCACGCACGGCGGTGATGGCCCAGCGGAGCGGGCGGCCGTGCTGGCGCAGCGCCGCAAGGATCTGAGGGCGCAAGGGGCCCGGCTGGCGCTCCAGTTGCAACAGCAGTGGCTTCAGCCTCACTTCTGATACTGACCGAACTGGGCCTCGTAGAGGGCATCCTCCTGGCCGGCTAGCACTCTGAGGTCGGAGCGGGGGTAGGCCACGCAGAGCAGGGCATAGCCCTGGTCCTGCAACTCAGCCTTGACGCCCATGGCATCGGGCTGGTGCACTGTGCCTTCGCTGATGCGGGCGGCACAGGTGGTGCACACACCAGAGCAGCAGGAGCTGGGCACAGCCACGCCGGCGGCCTCGGCAGCCGCCAGCACCGTCTGGTCAGCCCGGCAGGGGAAGGAATGGCTGGCGCCGTCGAGCTCGCAGACGACGGTGAAGGTCTCGCTCATGGAGGCGCGGCGGAAGGCGGACGGTGGGGGCCATCTTCCCTGATCGCGGTGCAGCGGCGAGCATTGGCTGAGCTACAGAGCGGGCAGAGGGCTCCACTGGGCTGGATGTGGCGCCAGATATTCCGGCGGAGCAGCGGCGCCCTCGGCGCGGGGAGCGCTGAGGGCCAGATCAAACGCCAGAGAGAGACGCACGTCGTCGGGATCCTCATTGGCGGTCACAGCGTGATCGGTGCTGGCCGGGAACAAGACCATCAACCCGGCCTGCGGCGCCAGATCGTGCCAGGGGGCATTCCAGGCCTGGGCGGCGCTGCAGCCTGAATCGAGCGGCCCACCGTGGCCCACCGCCAGGCCCGGCACCAGCTCATTCACCTGCCGAGGCGGAAACAGGCGCAGACAGCCGCTGCGACCGCTGCCATCGCCATTGAGGTAGACGATCGCACTGAGGTGCGCATTGGGGTGGTGATGGCGGCCGACCACCTGCCCCGGCTCACTGACAACCGGCCAGGAGCGCTGGATGTGCAGCGCCACACGCTCCGGGGCAAAGCCCAGACCCTGCAGGTAAGCCCAGGCCTGCTGCTGCACGGCGTGGCTGATGGCCGCGAACGCGGGCAGCCGATGCAGCTGCCAGACGCCATTGATGTCACCGGTCCAGGCGCAGCCCTCCAGCGGGTTGCCATCGGCATCGCCACGCAGCTCCAGCACCGCCTGCATCAGCAGCGCCAGATCCAGGGGATCCAATGCCAGCTGCACCCGCCCCAACGCCAACGGGAACAGCGGCTCAAGGGAAAGGCTCATCGGGCGGCAGTCCAGAGGCACTGGCTTGATCCTCCCGCTCCAAGCGACCGCCCTCAGCCATCCCCCACCGGGCGAACGGCCCGCACTCGCTGACACAGCAATCCCCTGCCTGAACCGAGGCCGCATTCCGCGCAATGGGCGGTGGCGGCCTCATCAAGGCAGGGGATTGAGACGCCCGAGGGCGCTGTGCAGAGGCCGAAACCTCAGGACATGGCAGCAGCACCACCCACCACTTCCAGGATCTCCTGGGTGATGGCGGCCTGACGGGCCTTGTTGTAGTCCAGAGTCAGCGTCTTGGCGAGAGCCTTGGCGTTGTCGCTGGCGTTGTTCATGGCCGTCATCCGGCTGGCCAGCTCAGAGGCGGCGGCTTCCTGGAGGGAGCGCAGCAGCTGATTCTGCAGATAGAGGGGGAGCAGTGCGTTCAGGAGCTGGTCAGGGCTCTGTTCAAACACCATGTCCGACGGCAGCGCGGGCTGCTCGTTGCTCACCTTGCCGGTTTCGACGCCAAGACGACCATCACGGGTGGTGAGACGGAAGATCTCATCATCCGCACTGGCAATTCCCTGGGGATCCAGGGGCAGCAGTGTCTGAGACACGGGCTTTGAGCTCACCAGATTGATGAACTTGGTGAAGATGATCTCAACGCGATCAGTGCTGCCTGAGATGAATTCAGCCAACACTTCATCGGCGATCTTGCCGGCCTCGGCGGCGTTGGGCACCTGCTCCAGACCAGTGAAGGTGGCGCGGATCGCATAGCGATCGGCACGGTTTTGGAAGTAGGTGATCGCCTTGCGGCCGATCAGCACCAGGTCAACGGTGTAGCCCTGGCCACTGAGTTCGGCATAACGCTGCTCGGTGCGTTTGATGATGTTGGCGTTGTAGCCACCGCACAGACCACGGTCGCCGGTTACGGCAAGCAGGGTGATGGTGCTGGGATCGCGGCTCTCGAGCAGGGGGGCATCCGCCGTTTCAAACTGCATGCGGGTCTGGAGGTTCTCCAGCACTCGCGCGAGCCGGTCCGCAAACGGACGGCTGCGCAGCACCTGCTCCTGGGCCCGACGCACCTTGGCAGCGGCCACGAGGCGCATGGCCTCGGTGATCTTGCGGGTGTTCTTGACCGAACTGATCCTGTCGCGGATCTCCTTGAGGTTCGCCATGGAAGGGGGGCTCCGGGGATTCCTTCAGGATCAGGCCGCAGCCAGCATCGACGACTTCACTTCGTTGAT
>Ga0129333_10001551_pt1 | contig 20862 bp, 35 predicted proteins | sample CPB6_08_DNA_FD_94474 | JGI IMG/M metagenome (GOLD analysis project Ga0129333, IMG submission 94474) | Freshwater to marine salinity gradient microbial communities from Chesapeake Bay, USA - CPBay_Sum_0.6_0.8_DNA | ecosystem: Environmental > Aquatic > Marine > Coastal | place: USA: Chesapeake... | reverse complement strand
CAATTCCATGGCCACTTGCATACTGTACCGTCCGCTTTCCATTTTCCATCTTCGACCCACTTGCTGCACCGTGGATCGCATGGATTGTCATCGCAAACTTTTTCTTCTGTTAAAGAAAGTGGCTTACCGTCATCGGCAGGAATCTTTTCTACTTCTTCACCATCGGAGCATTGAGTCCATTCACCGTTAATACAAGTTTGTACTCCGACGAAACAGCTAATGACTCCTTCGTGCTGTCCTAAAGTGACGTGACAAGCTCTTTGTTCACCTTCATCACAAGGCCCAGCTCTTGTTGAACCCCCTCCGCTGTTTTGTTCAATCGCTGAACCAGTACTTAGAGAATCTGGGGTTGAGTCTGGAGCTTGCTCTTCACTAGCACATGCAGATAAAAAGCAAAAAATTAAAGTGGTTACTAGATTTTCAAATTTTGCGCGAGGCATAAATAAATTATTGTTATTAAGTCTTTAACAATAAAACATTTTTGCTTCAAGATGGCAAATAAACTTGACCACCAGATGATTTAATAATCTTAATGAAATCTTCTAGCGTCGTGTTTGAAAAAATATCTTGTTTCGTGTTTGTTGCCCATTCGGCAACTTTTAACCATGGAATTTTGCCTTTATTTAATTCCGCTGCAGATAAGGGTTTTTGTTCGCATACGGGTTCTTCATGTTCAGGAGCTTCGAACGCAACTTTTAAGATCGTAACGTCTTTCTTTCCCTTCTTAAAAATGTTGGGTTCTCCTGCATTGTGTTCATAAGGAGCATTGTCCCAATCATCTCCTGATTGCTCTTCTGCAGGAAGAGACGAAAAATATGCCCATCCGTATTTGACGAAACAAAGTTTTAAATCTTTCATAAAGATATACTATTCCTTATCAGAACATTTTTATCAATTTTCTATCAAACTTCAAAAGCTTTCAGGATTATCACTCCAATGTATGTTAACGTGAGAATCTAGACATCTTGCGATATACTTCTTCATGTCAACTTCATCAATAAAATCTAACTTTTCTCCTCGATTATAAAGTGACCATTTTCCAAGTTGTTTTAAGACATCTGTTTTAGAAATAACAACGTCTGTTACACCATTTATCCTAGATGCTTTAATTAGATTGTTTACATCGATCCAATTACATTGTCTAGGTCTTCCAGTCGTTGCTCCATACTCTTGGCCAATTTCTCTAATTCTTTGAAATACATCATCGTCCGGTTCGAACTTTTTTGAACCAACATAAGTCTCATAAATTTTTGCTGCACCCCAAATTTTTCTAATCTTTTGAACTGGCACTCCATTTAGTGCTGCTGAACCTGCTGTACAATGAGACGACGTGACATAAGGATAATCACCCCAATCAATATCCAAATTAAATCCTTGAGCACCTTCGAAGAGGATTCTACATTTTTCGATTCCATGAAACTCTTCATATAAATCGATGATGTATGGCTCCAGTTCAGGAACATCACATGCACGGATTCCTTTCCTCGAATATTTGTCTCTATATGCCGGACCATTGCCCCTGCGGGTTGTTCCAATTTTAGTATCTGAGCTATCCTCGCTTAGATGTTCGTCTGTGATAATATGCGTATTGCTCGCAATCTTAATCAAGCCGTCAACTTTAACACCAGCAGAAATCAACTCTTCAATTTCTTTGAAAAAATGTTTTACGTTTAGAACGCATCCTGGTCCAATAACACTTTTTACGCCATGCAATACACCTACGGGTATTGAATGAGTGACAATTTTCTTTCCGCGAAGATAAATCGTATGTCCTGCATTGTTTCCACCATTGTATCGAACAACATGCGTGTAATCATTTTTTTGCGTTAAATGATTTGCAATCTTTCCTTTGCCAGAATCTCCATATTGGAGATCGACGATAACGTCTGCATAATCAATCATGCATTGATACTATTCCATCAATTATCAATTTTATCAATCAAATATCTTCAACGCTTTCTAACCATACAAAATCTTCGAACGCGCCTTTTTCTCTTTTCTTTTGTTTTGCTAACAAAAACATGTCTGCGTCAATAAATCCAGCGTCATATACCATTGCCATCAATACTTCGTGCACGTCGACAATTTCTTCTAAAATTTCTTCAGGCGTTTTTGATGCCAATAGCTCATCTACTTCTTCATTTAACTTATTTCTTAATGCTTCTCTCCTGTCATGCTTTACAAGCTTCGAAAACTTTACTTTTTTACCACCACCCTCGATAATTTGTGGAATCTTATCTCTTACGAGTTTATGAAAATGATTCTTATTTGTTCGCATCTGCAAGACCCTCTAAAATAGTGTAATCTCCTGAATATCCTTCTTCAGTATCAATGATTTTCATAGTCCTCGGATCAACAATCGTATGTACTGGTGTTGAAAAGGTTGATGACGTCGCAAAGGTTGCTGCAAAATCGATACCAACAGTTACGTCGTTTAATCCGTATTGCGATTTCCATTGAATACCTGACGCATAATCAGGTTTCCCGTTAGATTGATTGTTGATCAACAAAATTACCACCTTGATTCCTTTTTTGTTTTTATTCCATTCTTGTACACGCACCGATAGTTCGTTAGATTCTTTTGCGCATGCCGAACAATTGTACTTCGAAGTTAAAAACAAGATAGCGTTAATTCCATTACTTCCGAATGGATCATACCAAGAACTTACCGGTAAATTCGTTAGACTAGATTCATCTGTAATTCCTTCAGGATATCCTTTCCACGATAACCAGTCTGGTAAAACCTGTCCAGTTTTATATCCTGAATTTTCTTGTGGCCACGTTTGCTTCGTCCCGCCCGTCGAAGATGAAGAAGAAGTTACTGAACTTGTCGAACCAACAGTCTGTGAACCAAAGACGTTCTTGTCTTCAAAGTCCCTGTTCGGCCCGCATCCAACCAAAAGCCCAATCATTCCGTAGATAAACTTGTTTTTCATTGCATTCTCTTCTTTGAAACGTAATCATGCATTGCGATAGACGAAGCAACACCAACGTTCATACTTCTGACTGATCCGAAGTTTGGAATCTCCACCAAGACATCACACATAGCCAAGACATCTTCAGAAACACCATTGCATTCTTCCCCTACAACAATACATGGCGGCTTAGGTAGCCTCCAATCAAACTGGTGAATCGACACTGTCCCAGGAATATTGTTTTCTAATCCCACTAATGTATATTGCTCTTTTAATGTAAGAATATTCTGGGTGTTTTCTAAGAACTTCATCTTGGTATAATTGTGGACACCAACGCATCCTCGTCTATCGAACTTCTTTCGACCGCAATAAAAAAAATCTCTTGCTCCATAAAAGTTTGCAGATCGCAGGACCGTTCCAATATTAAAATCACCGGTGACATGAGTCATTAGAACAGCGAACCCGTTCGATCTTTCATCTAATCGACGACAGATTTCTTCATTCGGCAATTCTTTAAATTCGTCAATGACATTTCTTGTCCACGCAACATATGGACTTTCGGGGTCATATGGCATGATACCATCATATAAAATGATGCATGAATTTTGCATCGTTGCTCATCAAAAATAAATCGACGTGTATCTTTCTCCTCTATCACACAGGATGGTCACTACAATTCCTTGTGGATTATTTTCCTGTATCCACTTTTCAGAAGCAACTAAATTTGCTCCCGAGCTGATACCAACCAACAACCCAGTCTCCTTTGCAAAAGCTTTTGCTCGATTTATTGCATCCTCTGTCTTCACATGTATGATGCCGTCCATATCGCTTTGCTTGGCCAGGAAGTCTCTACCATCACCGATACCTTGAATACCATGGGGAGATTCAGCCGGAATGACCATACAAACCTTCGTTGGAACGTCTTCCTTCTTGATGAATCCCTTCGGCGTTTGAAGGTATCGCCTGACACCCTCGATCGTACCACCAGTTCCAGAACCATGAATGAAAGCCGACCACTTTTCTTTCATCAGCCACAAAGCCATCGCAATTTCAGGCGCGGTTTTATTCTGATGGCATTCAATATTTTCTGGATTGCTAAATTGCATCGGTGACCACGAACCAGGATTCGCGACCAAAAACTCGTCTCTCATTCTGATGGCAGCTTCAAAATCGCTGGGAGGTGCTTCAATGATTTCAGCTCCATAAATCTTCATCATCTGTTTGCGCTCTTCTGACATATTGCTAGGCATGAAAATAACGCATCTATAATTCATGCTTGCAGCGATGGCGGCCAAGGCTATTCCAGAATTTCCGCTCGTTGCTTCACACATGATAGCTCCCTGCGTTATCAACCCTGAATTAATCGCCTTATCGACGACGTAAGATATCATTCGATCTTTAACTGAACCTGTAGGATTAAACGTTTCTAATTTTGCGTATAGCTTTTCAGAAATTTTAATCAACGGAGTATTGCCACAGTTTTTTTTAAATTCAGTATTGGACATTATTCTTTTTCGCTTTTTGGATATCTTTCAATTGATAATGCATAATAAGGTAATATCGTCGTTCCTTTTCTTCCAATTACTTTGAACCTAGGACCTTTTTTTCTTTTTGGTTCTTCTTCAGACAAAATCAAAACTATCTCTCCGCTCCAATGCGGTCCTCCCAACGGTAATACCCTTGCAAGACATCCTACCTCTATGCCCCACCAAATTATAGGTCGAGACCAACTAGGTACACTTATTGCTTGCTCCCCTGCGCTGCCGCTGGGTATGATAGGACCCATGTATCTAAATATTCTCTAATGAATATGATTTACACTCAAATAAACTTCAAGTGATACGTCATATTTCTGAATAGTCCATCGTTAACTCTTCGCCTGGTAAAATGTCTCTGATCGCTACCCTGTTCCAAGTTGCAGGTGAACCGTTGCTTGCGACAACGCAAACATTCGGGACATCAGAATGGTTAAAATACACACCATCATCCCCAGATAAAAACCATGAACTACCATCACAAGATGCAAACTTTTCAAAAATGTTCCTTGCTTGTTCAGGCAACGTAGAAGGATAATCAACGGGAAACCTTCTATCGAATCCGTTTAACCATCTTGACACAACTGCTCCTGCAGGAATAAATTGAGCAGCGTATAAACCATTACCAGATATCTGGCTTGGACCTACCATTGTTTGAACGACGAGGATTTCGCGGATTAACTTCTTTAATTCGCCAACTTGAATCTTCATGATAGATAACTATGCCTTATTTCCATGAACGACACGAATATAATCTGAAAAAGTCCATCCAATGACTTCATTCACGATGACACAAACATAATGATAATCTCTTCGTGGATCATGTTTCAGTATTTTTACTACAATCCCTACGTCTTCGTTTCCCCATATCATGTCGATAGGTTCTGATTCATCTTCAGCTTTTTCGGGACTCGAAAACAAGAACTCTCGTTCATCTATAGGAACAACCAAGTCTCCTGCTCTTATCACTTAATCCCTGATGTAATTAGGCGTTCTTAAGTGAATTTTATTCAACGCTGGAAACAATCTCAACATAGTCAGAATACGTCCACCCGAATGTTTGACCAACCATGATACGAACCCGCATGTACTTACGAGGTCTTTTAAACTCGGCAACTTCTAAAATAATTCCAGGAATTCCACTCCAGACTTTCTCGATGGGATCAACTTCATAGTCCATTCCACCGTCTGAAGTAAATAGAAACTCTTCATTTGCGATGGGCAACACAAGATCACCAACATTCAAATCAGTTTTCTTAATCGATTTTCCCATGTCCATCCGACTATACCATCACCACCGATTATTTTAACATCAGTACCTACAACTTCAAGCACGATTGCTAAACGACCTGAGAATAACTTCTTGACGTCTCTGTTGTTTGCAAAAACCCTGTTTGATCTAACCCATATGCCAGATTCATATCCAGGTTCGATCTCCACTAACTCTCCAACATTAAAACAGTACCGAGACACTTACGCTCTTTACCTCATCTAACATGTTGATAACTATACACTAACTATAAATAAATAATCATCAAAAATGTTCAAAAGATACGACGCGAACATAATCAGAATATGTCCATCCAAGAGTTCCATTAACGACGACTCTTAATCTTTTATACTCTCTCGGAGGATCAAAATCATTAACTTCTAGCACAACGCCTGGTACGTCTTTCCAAGCGACCTCAATCCACACGTCTTCAGGTTCGTCGATCTTATCTTCAAGAAAGAAATATTCCTTATCAGGAAAAGGTTTTATCAAATCGCCTTTTTGAATCATTCTTTGCTTTTGTTTCAAGGTCGACTCCACTCAGGTATTAAAAAAGGAATCTTTTCTTCAACCCAAATCGAGTCGACGGTCTGAAACATAACTGAGCGATGTAATCCCCATGCGACAATGTACCCGACCACAAATCCAGTCATGAACGTGCGCCAACTCACGATAGATCTCAATCCGCGCATGATGATAACTATACGACTACATCGAGCTGCCAAAGTCTTTTTCAAACTTCAATCCACCAGCTTTTTTTAACCAGGCTTCAAACTGGCCTTGTTCAATTCCAGCTTCTTCTAACTCATCCACTGTTGACCAATGTTCTGCACGCATGTCAGAAATTTGACCACCGTCCAACGCTCCACCCTCATACGCAACATCCAATAAGGGGTCAGGACCTTCATCCTCAAGCGGCTTTTGAAGTTCGCAATCATCTTCGGGGTTGTCTGGCGTCAAAGATCCAATCTCATCATCGAGAGGAATACCGCTCAACCTTGCAGATGCTCTTGACCAAGCCTGTTTGCCTGCGTTCGTCGTGTAGTGTCTGTCAGGCATCAATCGACCATTCGGCGTCAAGGAATATCCAAGACCATACAGGATCTTTCCCAATCCAGGACCAGCAATTGACGTCACTTCCCATGCTCCGTTACAAGGATGCTCAGGTTCTTGAAAGCGTGCATATCCCTTGACAATACCGGCATTGTCCTCATCGTATAAGAAAGACTCTTTCTTAAACTTCTCGACGTCACCAAGAATCTCAGCGGGTGAATACAAAACAACCTTAATAACCTTACGTCCCCTGGAATCTTCGGGATAGGTATATAAAGCCATCTTGTTGGACTCTAATGACTCTCGGATTAATCTTCTTAATTCACCTAACCGGATCTTCATAAGGTATAACTATAACTTAGTTTTACGTGTACAAACATTAATATAGATGATATTTATGCCACATGAGCGTCAAAGTATTAAAACAATATATCAATGAGGTTCTTCGAGTCACCGTCCAACGAGTCGAAACCGGCGAAGGAGGAGAAAAAGAGAAGGCCTCCTACACAAAGAGCTTCGACATCAGCGATGATGATGCAGATGAACTAGATTGGTTCTTGGACAACTACGGTAAGCCTCCTCTCAACATGAAGAAGAAGAGTCAGAAAGATCCAGAAACGGGCAAGACAAAATACATCAAGGTGTATGACGACGTCTCAGAACTTCAAATCGCTGAAGTCATCAAAGAATTAGAAGACATCGCGGCTAAATTTGAACAACCCTTGGATAAAGGCCTTCTAGCACAAGTCATTCGACCATGGGGAGATCAAGGCTTCAAGGCGCTCAAATATATCCTCGTATATTCAAGAAGAACTGGTAAAGCGTTCCCATTCTTCATGCTTCGTGATCAAGCGAAGGCAGGTGGCACATTTGACCTCGGCACTCTAAGCGTCTCAAAAAATCTTTTGAATCACCTGTTGAACGTTACACCCAGGATCGGAAAAAACGACACGGGACAAGAGGAATTTCTCATCGCACTTCTTGCTGGGGGCATCGCAGGAGGAACCGGTCTCTACGGCGACGTCGAAATAGGTACAGACAACTGGGAAGTCAAAGCACCAAGTTCAAACGGCGTCGTCAGATTAGGCGACCTATCATCTGGCGTCTTCAGAAAGAAGCTAAAAGAACTCGTTACCGCAGCCGCTGGAACACAAGGATTAGAATCTGTCGATGAAATCTTGGATATGGCTTCTACGCGAGAATCTTACGTCAACAAAGTCCAAGCAAACTACCCGCAAATCGCAGACGTCATCAAACAAGCAACCGACCTCATGCTTCAAGAGATGAAAATCACGGGATTTGCCCTTGTTTTCACAGACCAAAACTTGGTCAAATTCGTGTCAAACTCAAGCGAGGAATGGGAGTTCTATAACGCCGGCGGCAAGAGCAGCGGAAGAATTCACATCAAACTCGTATGATATTTTCTCATTGACACCAAGACAACATCTCTGGATTAATCCCATTAATGTACGCGATCTGCAACACCGTTGCCACGTCCGGACAATGATACACACCAAAATTCAACTTTGAATCCATCAAGGTTCCTCGAAGATGATTCGCACCCAATGCATGACCCATCTCGTGAAGAGTCACAGCATACGAATCAATCTCGTATCGACCACGAAATAGCTTGATTCTTCCAATACCCAACCCCTCGGTCGTTGCCAACACGGTGACAGATTTTTCAGGATCAGGTTCGACTTCTTGAATAGAAAGATCACAATCGATGTCAGGCTTCTTGTTCACTGTAAAGAAATGCTGCCATGCTCCAATCGCCTTGTTCCAAGCCTTGACTGCTTTCAAGACATTAGGCCTCTCAAATACAGATACATCGATGCATACCTTCGATTCTATTCTGTGACCACGAGATGTTACGCGCGGTGTAGTCCATGAATGAGAAGGAATACAATTCATCACACCGCTGCAGAAAATTATCATGATACAGAAATCACGATATGCATTCATGATTTAATTGTATCAAAACTAATCTATGATTTGCATTAAAACGCCTTCTTCGGCCGGCCAACGTACGGTATGACCAACTTATAATCGCCAGGTCGTTCGATGATGACTTCGATCTTGACTTCATCAGGAATCGGTAACTCGAAGTGCTTCTCAATGGCTTCTTTTGGATTCTTCACCAAATGAGCCTTAAAGACTGGATCGTTAATTACTTTCTGAATCAACTCACGTTCGAGCTCGCTTCGTGACATGACGCCAAACATCTCATGCCATCCTCGGGCCCTTCTCTTGCTCTCTTTCGATACCTCTTGCTTCTGGCTCTGCTTCGATGCGTGGACAGGATGATCATTCAAGTTTCCCTGCAACGGCCAATTATAAAAAACATCATGGCGAGTCGTGACTGCATCAGGATTCAAAACCTTACCATACCCATCATCCTGCATCAACCAATCGCACATTTCTTGCGTAGGATTATCCCCATGGTAATAGTCCCAACTAGAATACCAATCGCCCACACCGATTCGTGGCTCGTTCGTCGACATACCATTGTTAGGACATCCAGCACAAGACCCATCTTGGTCAGGCCACCAGACGAGGAACACTTCTCTATTATTATCGACTTGATCTTGAGCAAACTTACGAGCATCGTCATCTGTCCAATTATCCCAGAATTCATTCTTCGGATCATGGAGGATGGACCACTTCTTGCCCATCTCCATCTTCGTAATATTGTATCGAGATGATACAATCGTCTTGCCCGTCAAATCGTTGAATGCATCAGGATTGAAGAATTTTGTTTCAGCATACGAAGGATCTAACGTCGGAAAGAATACACCCGGATCAGCCAAATCACTCACGGTGAAACTCTTACCAGAAACAGGATCAGTATACACCTCGTTCCAATGCTTCTCAGGATTCTGGGAAAACTCGCCAAAGTCTGTTTGAGCTTGCTGAAACGTTCCACCAAATCGCCCCCACAAATCACCAAATGCATTCTGCAAACTGCTAGGCGTGTTGTCCTGATACGACCCCATCAAGGATTGAATCGCATATCCAGTGATCGCGGCACCAGGAAAATCAACGTCTCCTATCCCGGCAAAGATAAGATCCATGATGTTCGTCATCACATGCTGACCTGGATCTTCGCTGGACTGGCTCAACTTGTAATATATCTCGTTGATGACATCAGCAAGCTGAAGATGAGCGTGGTCGAGCCATAATGAGATGAAGTAACAATTCTTACGCAAGTGATCGATTTGTTCCGGAGCGGGTGACAACATATCTGTCCTTCTTCAAAAAGAACAAATTATACATCTCCAGGAGACAAATTAAAACTCAACAGATTCAATCAAGAACAGACCAGGATATGTCTTTAGGATCCCAAACATAACTACCTTCAGGATCATCAATACTAATCGTCTGCTGGCCTTCAAACATGTCCAATACGACGTCCACAATACCCATATACGTCTTAAAATCAATCTTACGACCATCATAAGAAAATCCAGGACCAGAAAACAATGCCCTCAATCCCTGCTCTGAACCCGGAAATTTACTCAACATCTCCATGTTGGATTCAAACTTTTTATCCAAAACTTCTTTAAACCCATCCCAACGCTTCTTCTTGTTGTTCCACACAAGAATCATCTCATCGTGACCCATGACTCCTTCAGGAACTTCGATCCTCAATCCTCGAAAATCATCAATCACACGCACGCGAGATAAAAATTCTGAAACTTCTGGCTTCATCCCCATCAACTTACAATAATACACATAGTCTTCTACCAAAGACTTAACAGCATATCTCCCATACGGCGCAGGAACAGAAGCTCCTATCGCCACCTCAACATTCGTTAAACTCATAAAGAATAACTATATCCATCTTCACTCATTAATGCACCCACCGGCGCGGACAATTCCTAAAAACACTCGCGCAAAGATAAACACTATACTTACACATAGGAGACTACACACAATATGTCCACAACTCTAGCCAACATACTTCTCACATCCTCACTAACAATCTCTTCATTCCTCACAGGCATAACAATACTGGCATCCAATACCAATAACAACAAGGATAACAAAAAGAATAACTTCTACAACCACGCCTCAATCATCCAGGCCCATCAACAAAATGCAACTTCTATCACCATCAAATCAATCAACAACTGGTACATCAATACCATATACACACCAAAAATCACACTAGACAACTCCACAACTCCCTACACAACTCCACCTTCTTACAAGGACTCCTCACCAAACAAAACCAACCACATCACATGGCTGGTCCCACCCGCTACCAAATCGGCCACCATCAAACTAGTCTTCTGCAACGAAACCTCTTGCACTCCCCCCACTTCAACACACGTCTCTCTATAATCCACCACCCACACCACTCCATCTTACCACTTCATACCACTTCTTACCACCCCGTACACAACGTCAAAAACCACCCCTCCCCATCTCTCAGGGGCGGTGGTCGTGGCTCCAATAGGGGCACTTTGTCCTACGGGCTCTCTCGACAGGTGGATAAGGTTATATGTGCCATCCTATTGCTCAGGGGCATGCGGTCAGAGGCAAAGCCTTACAGGAGCTCATGGAATGATGTGTGGAACTATGTTAATTTAACACGACCCCGCAGACAGAATTCGTGAGCGTGTGTCAGTGTCGCCATTTTGGGCCTGTCCGTGGTGGGGGTGGAGGCTCGGATGGGGGAGGTGGGATGGCAGGTCGGTCTGCTTTTCGTGCTAGTGGAGGTGAGCTTAGGTCCGACGCCGTTAGAGACGTGAGCGCCGCGGCAGGGATTGCAGTGAGGCCTGCGGCGATTGCGAAAGCCGAGGACGAGGAGGGTAGCAGGCGATACCAGATACCGAGGATGGAGAGGATGGCCGTAAGTCCGGGCCACACGATGGTATAGGTGAAGCCGAAGATGGTGATGTGTGATAGTGTGGCTGACATATTGCGAACGTGTAGGAATAGGGTGTATAGCAGCGTAGCTAGTAGGGAAGAGCCCAAGTAGATGATGGTAGTATCTAGTAGGACGGGTGTCATGTAGAGAGCCTGTAATGAATTCGGTCTCAGTTTCGTGCTAGTGGAGGTGAGAAAAGGGCGGAGGTACCGGCTGTGTTGTGTTTTTCTCTTCGCGTCCCAAAGATGGGTGAGAATTCGATTGCTCGGGTCCGCCCATTGATAACTATGTTGGGTGGTATAGAATCAGCGGAAGCAAGATGCGCATGCTGGTGGTTCTACTACCAGTGCTGGTGTTGGTGGTGTTGCATCCACTGGGGTGATACCGTCGTCTACTGTCACCGTGACAGTTTCTGAGTCGTCTGATTTGGAGATCTTTGATCCTGCGCAAAGCTTGGCTTCGTCTGCGAGACCTGAGACGCGTTTGAAGATCTCTTCCGCGATGATGGCTTCGTGGATGGCAGCCTCTGTGTCGTTGGTTTGAAGGGATGCTGAGATGAGTTGTTTGCGGCCTTCGATTTGTTTGAGGGCTGCAGCGACGGCACGTTGCTTGTCCTCGACGCAGACGTAGCGGATCATGTCACGTTGTTCTCGTGCCTCGCGGCGATCCTTTTCAAGTTCGTTGTAGACGTTGTTGATAGATGCGACGGCTGATTCGTAGCGTTCCTGAGGTTGTGGAATCTTTTCAGGTTGTGGGAAGCCTGCCGCGATGACGGGGATGAGGGTGATTGCCGAGAAGATGAACGTCTTTTTCATTGATGATGTCCTTGTAAGATTATATACCTGTTTGTGCAACTCGTTGCAATATTGTCACTTGGTTCGAGTTTCGCAAACGAATGGCATCTGTTGGTAGCAAGGGATGTCGTTCCATCCTCCGTTGGGGAATTCGGTCGATGACGTATCGCCTTCGACACAGGGTCCATCGCCATTCGGTGCGACCGGGTACCATGAGGTGAAGTTCGTGGAGGTACCTGATCCCCAGGTGTACTTATCTCCGATTTGCTTGAGGCCGATCCAGAGTCGCTTACCGGCGCCGAAGTAGATTTGAGCATTTTCATACTTCATGAGGTAGTTTCTGGAGGGGAGGGTGACGGCTTGTGCAAGTTGTTCTTCCTGCGAGTGGATTTCGGCCAGGCGTTCGTATCCGAGTTGGTTGCATTTTGCAGCCGCAGTTTGAGCATCGACCCATTCCGGGACGAGAACGTAATAGACTCCCGACGATACCATGATTGCATCGTAGTCGCCGCCATCGCAATCCGTGTCGACACCATCACCGAACAAGTCGCCGGCTAGCGGGTGGATCGTAGGTGACGAATCGTCACAATCTCCTTGTGAGGAAGTGTATCCATCTCCGTCAGAGTCGACGTCGACAGGCAATCCTCCACCTGAGCCACCTGAGCCGGACGATGATGACGATGATACAGATGAGGACGTCGCAGTCGCTGACGAACTTGAAGTCGCCGCGCTGGATGAGGAAGAGGTGCTGGTTCCTCCACCGCTACCTGTTTCATCATCATCTTGTTGTGTAGAGAAGGATGCGCAGTTGAAGCCATCTTCACAAGTTGCACCGGCGGCGCAACCGAAAGAGAATGCGGCTGAGAGTGCGATGAGTGACGTGAGGATTTTGTTGGTGTCCATGGTTCTATATTACCATGTTGGTGTAGATGTTTGCACCATCCTGGAGGAATTCTTCACCGCCAGGCGCCGGTCTTGTGAGGATTCGGATCCAACGAGATGGTGATTTCATCCGTGGGGAAGTGGAGCTGGCAACCCTGACCAAGGACCCAACCTCGCTTGATACGGGAAGGTCCAGGTTTCGAACACTCACCGTCGGTAAGGACGAGCATTCCATCCCATCGGCCTCGGTTCTTGGGGTCATTGGCGAACTTGGTTGGTGCCTCGAAATCGGTGCCGCCTCCTCGGACTCGCTTGATTTCAGGATTGGTTCCCTTCCTCCACTCGACCATATTCTGTTCATCGACGGTGTAGTCGAAGGGAAGGATGGTGACCGAGACCCGCTTCGTCAACGAGGCGAGTTCCCCGAAGAATGTCGACAGCATCGTGTCTGAGACGGAGCCTGACTGGTCGACGGCGATGAGGAGCTTGGCGGTGTAGCCGCGCTTCGTGCCTGGGTGGATGTATGGGTAGCGCTTGTTGATACGCTTCATCGAGGTGGTCTTGTTGCCACGTTCCAGGCTTCCGACGAAGTTGCGGAGGACGTTTCGCCAGTCGACGACCTTGATCACCGACTTACGAATCTCTTCGCGGAGGTGAGACGGGATGTTTCCCCATCCGCTGGCCTGCGAGTCTGCCTTGCGGACTGCCTTTTCGACGATTCCTTGGATTCGACCAGTCACTGCCTCACGCATTTCCTCTGGGATTTGGTCCCAGCCGGAGTGGTCGTCCATCGAGTCGATCCAGTCTTCACCGCACGTGCATTGTTGGCCATCCTTGTCGTGCTGATGGTCGTTACCATGGCCACCATGACCTTGGGATTCATTCTGGCCCTTCTTGTTTTTGTCGGCCTTGGAACCACCTTCGGAATTGTTCGAGTCATCCTGAGGGCCGTCTTGGTCCTTGGACTTATTCTTCTTGCCCTTGTTCTTGTCTTTGCCGTTGCCTTTGCCGTGGACGGGGCAAGCATCTTGCATTTGCTTTCGTACCTCTTCGGCCTTTTCCTTCAGACGGGTGAAGTACCATTCTGAAGCCATGCTGTGAGGGAAGGATTCAATGAGTTGTGCAAGGGGCATGGCATCCTTTTCTTCCTTGGTGAATTCGCGGTCTCCTGGAGGAACCGGGAATTGTCCGGGGATGAGACCGCCTTTGGGAAGGGCATAGTTCTTTCCTTCGCCGGAGACGATGATGGAGTTGATCGCAAGATCGGTTGCGATGTTCCACATCTTGGGTGGGGTCTTCCTGCGATTGGTGAGATGTTGGAAGACAAGATGGTAGAACTCGTGGAGGAGAACGCCTCGAATCTCGCTATCGGAGAGGCTGCGGAAGAACTCCGGGTTCCAGTACAGGGTGATGTCGTCGTATTCAGGATCGAAAGCGACGCCTGCGGTGGGCAGGTCCATCGTGGGAGTCTTGCGGATGTATCGAGACATTTCCGCGAAGAAGGGCGCATCCTGGAGGAACGACAGCAGGTGGCGGTCGATGTTGTAATCGGTATCGCAGTAGCTGAACATATTCTTATCCTAACAGGTTAGGGTCGAACTTTGCACGGATGAAGTAACTTTTTAGCTCTTTGATGGGGGAACAGTGTCCAGTCGTGTGGCTGTTTCCTCTAGAAGGAAAGCCAGTCGTTCTGCTTCGCCGATTTCTCGGTGAGCTTGTTCGACCTTCATGTCGATGTACAGCTTAGATTCGACGGCCGCCGCGTACTTTCGTAAGATGGCTGCTGCTTCTGAATAATCCTCGAACGTCATCGAGGCTTCCTCTTCTCAAGCTTGGCTTTCTTCTCTGCCTGGATGACTTCCTTGTCACGGTTCTTCACCCCGGGTGGTCGTCCGCGCTTCTTCTTGATCGGCTGGCCATTTGCATCTAGTTGCAATTCTTTGACCTCAGGTACCTCGGTGGGGTTCTTGCGAGGACGGCCACGTTTTCGTTGTCCGATGTTCATACCTTTCCTGGAAGGGAGCTTGAAGCGATATCCATGTTTCAGGCCGTTGATGTAGTTGGACCCGGCTTGCTGCCCGAGGTCAGTGTCCATGAGGACGAGGTCTCCGGTGACACCATCTACGTTGGTGATGACGTACGTCTTCGTGTCGAGCCAGGGCTTGTGGCTGAGAAGTGTGGCGTAACGTTCGATGATGATTCGGTCCCCGACCTTTGCGAGCAGGACCGGGTTGCCGAACTGATCCTTGCCGACCGCGTCTTCGAGATGATCGATAATGGGTTTTGAAGCTAGCTTGGTCTGTTCAGCACGGGCTGCACGGGTGACCTCATCAACTTCGTCATTCTCGATGATTTCGTTTTCCATGTCGTTCATAATGCTATCATATCATGACTGGATGGGCTTTGCACCGGGATTTTCTTTTTTTTCAAAAACTGTGCATTTTTGCGTGTGGACGCGATATTATAGGATCATGACACGCACGAAGGTACACGATTCCGTAAAGGTTTTCGACTTTCAACAGCTGTTGGTCGCCATTTCTCTGGTGACCTGCACGGCGGTTATCATTTTTTGTTGATTCGATATATAATCACCCCTATGTCCACGAAGATTAAGTTTAGGTTGGTACCTCAAGATGAGTTTGATGCACGTTACCCGGAGGTTAACGAGTCAGTTGCTCCTGGTCATAGAATCCCAGGCGAAGTTCAGGTTCCAGGAATCCCCGGATGGTGCGCAGCGTCTATCTTTCGTGGCGTACCCGATCAATATTGGCACGGCGATGAATGGGTCAATTTTGAGCCCAACGTCGAATTTGCTCGTGTGAGATGATTGGTAAGCCATTGAAATCGTTGGCGTTTTAAAAAAAAAGAAAAAAAGTTTAATCTGCCGTGTAAAGTTCATACAAGACATGGTAGATTAAGATTATCAACGCGGCAAGGATGCCGCAAACCACGGAAACGGAAAAGGAAACAAAAAAAATGGATATCAACACGCAGGATCTCAACGCAAAGTTCTCGGCAATCGACAAGGCGCTCGCAGCGGCGAAGGCGCGGAAGGCTTCGAAGGAAGCCGGTACATCAGATGGTGCAGACGCATCAGGTAAGATCGATGATGCCACCAAGGCAGCTGTACGAGCAGCCAAGGTCGCCGAGCGTGAAGCAAAGAAGCAAGAGCTTGCAGCGGCCCGCGAGGCACGTCGAGCAGCCAAGGATGCGCAGCCAAAGGGACCAGCCCACATGAAGAAGCTGGATCGTGCGGCAAGCAAGCTTCCTGAGCTGAACGAGCAACTTCAGCTTCTCTTCAATGAGGCCACCACGAATTTCAGCGCTGCCCAGGTCACGGCCCTTGCCCTACACCTCCAGCACTTCAACCGCGTCAAGGCAACCGAGCGTGCCCTTGGTCAGAAGGCAGAGGTTGGTCAGACGGTACGGATTATCGCTGGCGACCCCAAGTTCGTCGGTCTGACGGGCACCGTAAGCAAGTCGCAGCGAATTCGATGCTACGTCTCTGTTCCTGGTTTCAAGCGGGATGTATACTGCTTCACCAGCGACGTCGAGGTTACGGCCTCAGCACCTGTCGCGACCGGCACTGACGGTTGACAGTATCTACCATCAAGACAGATGGGGCGGTGGATCCGCCCCACTTTTTCTCATCTTCGGTGCAAAGTTCTGCAGGGAAAGGGTAGTATAGAACCATGAAGATCATCTCACCGCAGAAGCAGATTCGCCAGTTCGTCGAGTCCATGTATCCCGGCCATGAGATTGAAGTTTGTGGCAAGCGACCTCCCATGAGGGGAGGCAAGAAGCCACCGTACACGGCATACCTCGTCATCGATGGCAAGGTCGTGGCTACAGCACAAGAACGTAACTGGCGAAAAGCCTATAAGACTCTTCAGATCAACATCAGCAAAGGAAACATTCTGTGAATCGTGACAACCAAGTTCGTGCGTACAATCGTCTTCAAGGAACCATGGCCGTAGTAGAAGAGATGATCAAGCTCTACAAGCCAGAACCAGAGGTCCTTAGCGAGCTTCTTATGGCATACCAGGCATTGAAGATGGCACAAACCAATATCGGATGGGATCCAGGAAAAAGTTCTGGTGGCGGTGCAAAGTAAACGCAAAACGAAGTAGAATAAGAAAGTCAAAGGAAACACACCATGACCACTATGCAAGTTCGTACGTTTCTCAAGGTTGCTCCCCTTCTTCCCGGTGGGACCTCGGTCCTCCTTCGTGGTGCCCATGGCATCGGTAAGTCCCAGGTCGTTCGCCAGGTTGCCAAGCACTTCGGCCTTGACGTCATTGACCGGCGCCTTTCTCAGATGTCCGAGGGTGACATGATTGGTCTTCCATCCACGGATGGCGAGGTCACCCGTTTCAATCCACCAGACTGGTACAAGCAGGCGTGTAACAAGCCGATGTGCCTCTTCCTCGATGAGTTGAACCGTGCGACCCCTGAGGTCATGCAGGCAGCTTTCCAGATCGTCCTGGACCGCGAGCTCAATGGCTGGAAGCTTCACTCTGGTACCCGCGTCTTTGCGGCCATCAACACCGGTGGAAACTATACCGTCAATGAGATGGACCCTGCACTTCTTGATCGATTTTGGGCGGTCGACCTGACCCCAGACGTCGAGGATTGGTTGACCTGGGCCAAGGAGTCCGGTGCTGTTCATGAGAACGTGGTTACCTTTATTGCCACGAACGATAAGTGGCTTGATCCGCCTCGAGGTGGTGACCCAGGTGCCGTCAGCCCATCACGCCGTAGCTGGGAGCGTCTCAGCAATGCATTGACCCTTGCCGGCGTCGTCGAGCATCCTGACAATCCTCTCTTCTACCCGCTTTGCCTGGGTTACGTCGGCACTGAGGCAACGATTGCCTTCCACGATTATGTGAAGACGATCGAGGCACAGGTTTCAGGCGAGGAGATCCTTAACGAGTATCCGAAGGTCAAGTCGAAGATCGCTCGTCTTGGGCAAGAGAAGCTCAACGTGGCCATCGAGAAGCTTGCCGATTACATCTTGAAGAATGTGGCCACGGTCAACGATGCGCAGGGTCAGAACCTGAAGGACTTCATGGAGGCACTCCCGGCTGAGCTTCGAGTTGCGGCATGGTCCAAGTTCACGGCTTCTGGTATCGAGAAGTTGGAGTTGACCAAGAGCATCCACAAGTGGTGCGTTACCTCTATCCTCGAGGCACTGAGCGTGCCGAAGGACGACGTCGAGAAGGTTTCGAAGACGACAACGAAGAAGGGTAAGACGAAGTGAGGTGACAAAGAATGGCCAAATTCGATCCAAAGATTCTAGAGGATCGAGCTTGGACGCGTTATGCCAAGGTCGCTAAGGACAAGCGAGTTTCGCCCAAGCGAAAACAAACCGAGGCACGTAAACTCAACGACGAAATCAGCGCTATCAACGGACTGAAGGCAGTCATTGACTGGTGCGAATCTCGAAGGATCGTCGTTGAGTTTACGAATAGACGTTCGGCTGGATCATACCACAACGACGACAAGGTCATTTATATCAATTCGAAGCAGAAGCTAGAAAAGCAGCTGTTCGTGCTTCTTCATGAGTGTGGACATTTGCTTATTGATGATCCTTCGGAAACAACGGTATTTAGGTTTCGGCACGGGTATCATGAAAAGAATCCCCAGGTGAAACGTAAGTTTATCCATCGTTGTTCCATCGTTGAGGAAGAACTTGAAGCATGGCATCGAGGGCGGAAGTTGGCCAACAAGCTAGGAATCGAAATCAACGACTATAATTACGACACTCTAAAGTCAGACTTGGTCAAGACGTACATGAAGTGGGCGCTGAAAGACCCCAACTACCTTGCGGATGGTCCAGATTGACCCTTGAATTAATTCGAATTATTTCCGGGCTGGAAACCTAAAAATTATTTTAAAGTATTTTTAAAAGTGGTGCAAAGTACACGTGCAGTGTGGTAGATTATAACTAATCATGGCAGCAAGGAAGAAGGTCGTCTGGAATCAAGGTCAGGTACCTGATAGGTACGCAAGACCGAAGCTTCCTTCTTACACCCCGCCGCAGGAAATCTTCGATACTGAGCTTAAGGATGCATGGTTTAGCCTGATCATCGGTGGAATGTTGATCACGACAGAACCTCATTTCGTACGTGATACAAAAAACGTGTACTCAGGTGAAAACATCTTTCCTCATCCTTTGATGTATAGAGGCCCAGGTTCTTCATGGGCTGGTGACGTAGAGATTCCTACTGGTTCTGTCATGGTATATCTTGGTTCAACGAACGTCGATTGCCTGGCAAACAAGGGTCGAATCATTTCTAGGCCATATCCCACAGTCTTCTATAACGGTATCAAGTATCTGATTCAGGATCAAAATTGTCTTAAGCCCCTTTCATTCTGAAGAGAAGATTATTATGAATGACTCAATCGACGTGAAGACGAAGCTAGTAGAGAAGTTGGCTGCGACGCTGAATGAGGTCATCCCGGAAAGAATCTTTGATGATTCTGTAGGTTCGACCATCTATCAGGTGAATCATGGAGAAGAATGGATCGAGGTGACCGAAGTTATTTTCAGGTCCTGGACTGGATTGCGGCGTGTTGACGGAGAAGAGTATCATGGGCCGATTTATAATTTCGGTGCGCACGGAGATTCTACGATTTATAGTGGGACAAGGGCATGTTTTTGTAGGGTATGTCAAGAGACTGTCGAATCTAAGTTGAAGACGAACTAACTTGTTGTAAAACCACGGATAAAAGAGTTATACTATACACATGAATAACAACAGAACACAAGGTAAACTTTATACTGCATTTATTGTCCGTGATGAGAATAGCCGACGCTTCCTGAATAAGCGTACGTATTCTGGGCGGGTTCGAGGTATTTGGGATAGCATCGGCGACTCACATATCTTCTATACCCGCGAGCAGGCACAGTCATGCGCCAGCAACATCAATGCTCGTCGACCTGAGGGATATTCAGCATACTTCGCACAGGTTCGTGAGATCGAGCTTCGCGGTCGTGGTTACGCCAAGTGATGCAGCGTTAGTTTACTAAAAAAAGCAAGCCTTGCCGGAGAGGCTGATATCTCCGGCACCAATGCCCACGTGATGGAACGGTAGACATCGGAGACTTAAAATCTCTTGCCTTCGGGCGTGCCAGTTCGAGTCTGGCCGTGGGTACCAAAAGCTCTTTGACAACAAGTGTTACAATGTTTAAGCCGTTCTGGCGGAACAGGTAGACGCAGGGGACTCAAAATCCCCCATCTTCGGGTGTGTGGGTTCGAGTCCCACGGACGGCACAATGCACCAATAGCTCAGCCGGATAGAGCATCCGCCTTCTAAGCGGCAGGTCGGTGGTTCGAATCCACCTTGGTGCGCTGAATTGAATACAAATCGATATAAAAAAGTATAATCTAGCTTATTGAAAACAAGACTTTGCGGGTGTAACTCAGTGGTAGAGTGTCAGCCTTCCAAGCTGTTCGTCGCAGGTTCGATCCCTGTCACCCGCTCGAATGGAGAGATGTCCGAGTGGCTTAAGGAGCAGCATTGGAAATGCTGT
>Ga0129333_10001550_pt1 | contig 20871 bp, 32 predicted proteins | sample CPB6_08_DNA_FD_94474 | JGI IMG/M metagenome (GOLD analysis project Ga0129333, IMG submission 94474) | Freshwater to marine salinity gradient microbial communities from Chesapeake Bay, USA - CPBay_Sum_0.6_0.8_DNA | ecosystem: Environmental > Aquatic > Marine > Coastal | place: USA: Chesapeake... | reverse complement strand
TCTTCTAATTTGTTAGTAGATAATGCTGATTGACCATTAACAATACGAATCGTGTTCTCAATCTCCTGACGAACAGAATCCTTATCAAGAATGTCTGTGATAGCAGTATTGAGAATTGCGATTGTTTTGTTTGTGTCATTACCAGCACTATTGCTAGGTGAATCAGATTGCGATTGTGATTGCGATTGCGAATCAGATTTAGATTGCGATTTAGTTTCGTCAATCGTGGTCTTATCTAATTGTTTAGCGCGTTCGCTATCGCGTGCCTGTTGCTTGGCAGGTTGTGGGCGAGAAGCAATAGAAGACTCAATGCCTTCTGTTGGTCGCTCACCATGACCCATTGGGCAATTAAGAACAATGTCACCCTTGCCATTTGGATTGTTGGCAGGTGTTGATTGCTCTAGTAATTCTTTCTCCCAATCAGCAAGGTCAGAGTAATCACGAACTTTCTGTTCTCCATTACCACCTTCGCCACCATTACCGCTATCGCCGTTATCGTGACCTGTCTTTGGTAACAGATTGTTGAATCGTTCAATGAGTTCTTTACCGCGTTCTGTATCTCGTGGATAAATAAGTGTTCTGTATTCATCAACGATTTCAGTTATCTCAGCAACTAAATCCTGATAAGGAAATAGTCGTAGCGATTCTTCACGAATCTCTAGCGGTAAGTATTTGCGACCACGAAGTAATGGATACGAAGTCTTGAATGAATCTTCGTCATTAACAAAGTAAGTCGCAATCGTTACTACGAACCAATCAACAGTTGAAGGGAATCGTGAAGTAAAGAGTGTTTCAATGCGCTGGTCTTCTAGCGCATTAAACGCCTTGAACAAGTCGTTCTCTTTAACCCAAGTAACAATCTCTGAACCTTGTCGTGGCGTATAGAGAATGTGTGACAACTCGTGGAAGTTAAGACCACGAAGATTCGCAACACTCACACCATTATTTAGGTCGTTGATTAAACGAGAGTTAAGAACAACATCACTAGCACCTGACCAAGCAGGTGCGTTGAGTGAAGCGTGTTCAACTTTGACAGTAATCGGTCTGAAAGTCAGAGCCGAATTAACGCGAGCAAAGTAACGAGTCAATCGCTCAACGCGTTGGCGATTGCGCTCATCTTCTTCCTCTTGGAGTTTGCGAGCCCGACTAGCGAACTCTTCAATGAATGGAAGTGTCATGGTTTCCTAACCAATTACAGATTCGTTATTAACAACATTTGTAATGCCTAAATCTTCTTTTAGATTGTAAGCATTTGCTTCCAACAACATACGAACGGCAGGGCGTTCGTTTTGGTCGAAGTTATTAACAAAGACTTCGCAAGCGAAATCAAAGTTAAGACCTGTTGCCAACTTCTCAAAGGTTTTGAGAATACGAGTTGAAACAGGTGTATCGAAGATTGTGTTGCTATCAGTAATAGCAACTTCATCAGCACCACGAGAGCGTGACCTCATGCCATAAGCAAGTTCGAGTAATGATTCTGATTTAAGAATCTTCTTCTCAATGCTTCTGTCGTAGTTGTAATTCAACTTAATCTCGAAGCGGTCTTTCCATGCTTCGTTAAGTAATGAAGTGCCACGATAATTTGGATTCATGTCAGCGATAATCAAGAGATTGTCATGCGCCTTGATTACTTCGTTGCCATTCTCCATGATTGTAATTGAACGGCGATAGTCGAGAAGTGGCATTAGGAATTGCTGAACATTCTTAGCGAGTGTATTTACTTCACCGATAAGAAGAACGCCACCATTACGAACTAAACGCGTTACTGCGCCATCAACCCACGATAAAGAACCATTGGCATTTGGAACATAACCGCCAACAATCTGCGTGTAATCAAGAGCAGAGTTAGAAGGAATCGCAAAGTATGGAACGCCGAGTAATGAAGCAATCCACATTGAAGATGAAGTCTTACCTGTTCCAGCATCTCCGTAAAGAAGAACATTAAGTTTGTTCTTCAATGCGAACTGATACATAGTGAGTTCATCAACATCACCAGCGAATGTGCGTTGAATGTAGTGAGAGAACTCTTCAATCTTTGGAATGAATAGCGAACGCTCTTCAATCGCAACTGATTGAGCAATCTGTGTAGTCACAGGTTGAATACGGATAACTGAATCGTGAGATACAACAGAACCTTTTGTAGCGCGTTGCCCACGATTGTCGGTGTAATACTGACCAAGAGCAGAAGGATTGTTCTTTACAGTATCAAAGAGTGAATCAGCAACAACGATTGCTTCATCACCGAGTGTTTGGTCTGATAGTGAGTGCTTACGAATTAGTTTCTGAATCAAGACTCTTGGGAATCCTGTTGATTCGTAATCTTCAACATCATTAGTGGATACAGGAATAGCGACAGGCTCACCGATTAGTTGCTCGCCACTATCGAATTGAAACGCGCCCTCTTGCCACGCGTTCTGTTTGCCTTGCTTGCCATTTGTGAATCTCCAACGAGTAACAACAGAGTCGTTGAAGTTTGCGATAAATACCTGACGAGTAACTGCTACATCAGCAGGTTGTGACACGATTAGTGTTCCGTAGTTTGTAGTCATTGTTTTCTTTCTCTAGGTGATTGGTTATTAGTTGTATTCGTTGATAGGTGAATCGGGATTGCTAATTACTGATTGAGATTTATTTTCTACATCAGCAAGTGTTTCAATGAGTGAATCAAACTGTTCTTCATTAGCGATTCGTAGTTTGATTACTTCGTTTATCTTTTCGACAACAGAGCCGAGAGTTTCAACAAAGCCGTCAGGTGGCTCTACGCCGTCTGTTTCTATTGCCTCTCTTGTTGATTGTGCGATTGCCATTATTCCCATTTGGATAAAGCCAATCTCTTCTCTTGTGAAGTCATACATTGGATTCATTGTTATAGACCTGCCTGTTCAGCGCATGAATCGCACAATCTGATTGTGACGATTGACGAATAATCAGAAGCACCTTTCGTGCCACAGTTACCGCATTTCCATTTTGGATTTTCCATTTTGTTATCTCCTAATTCCAAAGCAATTCACGAGTGACGAGAACCCATTGAAGGAATGTGAAATCATCTTCAATGCTTGCGATACCTGCTACGGCAGGTGCTTTGTATGAATCGCGTTCTGTTAAACGCGCTTGAAGTAGCGATACGAACTCACGAATAGTTGCGATTTTGGCTTTCGCCTCATCTGTATCGAGATTCATCATTCCAACATCATTGAGAGTAAGAAGAATCTCTGAGTAATGAACGCCTTTGATTCGTGGCTCAACGGCGTGATGTGTTTGGCAATACACCGATTCAGTATCGAATGGGTATGTAGCGTGTTCGGTATTCATTTTGCGCCTTTCATTTTTCCTGTAATGGGTTTCGGTATTCAGTTGTTATTTAGTTGTATCTCTGTAAGGAGTCCATGTAGTCCAGCGAGATTCGCCTTCTACATTTATCTTCACTTTCACCAAGTCAGGAGATACAGGAACAATCTCTTCGATAATTCCTGTTACCTGTGATTTGGTTGTAGTGAATAAATCACCGATTGTGTATTTGTCTTTCATTGTGTTGCCTCTTTCCTTATGTAACCACCGCGATTGTCACCTAATCTCATTCGCAGAATCGGTATAGGTGACAATCACAGAAAACACATAAGCGAATTACTAAGTATGAATAACTCGTTTGTTCAATTACTGTCATTGTTCTTATTTCAGATTGGTTACTGACGGCACTAACAAAGTTAGCAATCCATAAGTAATTGAATAACTGAGTTACACACTTTCCATAACTCGTCTAAGCCAAACACTATTCACAATAATTTTCATTATCGTTAGGTCGTTACACCGAATGTGCGTGTGTCAATGTTTGCTCATTGTTTTTATTACAAGCCGTTAGCAATAGGAATCAGCACTATTGGCACAAAGTATTTTTTTATTTCACTTGTAAGAACACACACAGTAATCGTGTCCTGCTTAGTCACTATTTAATAAAACGCAATCTAATCTTTCGTCACTCTGTTTTGGTTATCAACCGCGAACCGAAGTTCTATAAACAGATACACCGCAGTTTTTATTTGCGTTTAGCCTTTTTCACTCTGACTACTAACGAATCGGAATCACTCGACAGGTGCTACTTTTCCGACTCGCGTTGGTCGCGTGCGCTGAGCCAAGTGTAACAGATTTGACGGACTCAATTATTCACGCCTGTTTATAGGGCTTTTCACGCCTAGCCCCAAGTAACTTAGTTGAAAGTTCAACTACCCCGAAGTAACTCGCAATAATCGGTAGTGGGGAAGTAACTCGCCTGTATCTCCACCCCTAGTCAGAAAAGTTAGTTCGTGATTGAGCGTGCGCCCCCACATAACTAATCGCGCCAAAGAGTTTTTCTTTTCAGTAATGACTAATACAAAGATAGTAATAGATAGATAGAAGTTAATAATAGAGATAGATACCTACCAAGATAAGTAACTCGGTAACTGAACTGAGTTAGTCACTTATCTAATAAACACATAACAAAGTTTGTAATAGCCATAATCTGTGGATAAATGAAGTAACTCTGCTGTTATGCGCCAGAGATGACTAACTAGGACTAGAGCCGTAGAAGTTACATAGTCATTACTGAAGAGAAAGACCCAGAGTTACTTACTGACTACTAGGGAATAACTGAGTTAGTCATAGTGATAAAAGATAATTGAAACAATTAGTAATAGATACATAACAACACATGACTAATAACGCGTTGCGTGATTATGTGATAACAACTCGGTCAATGGTCTGTTGGCTTGGTAGTGGTCGCACAGACAATTAACAAATAAATACAGTAGCCGAAGTGTTGTCACCAAAGTTGTCACCAAGTTATTTGTTACACCTGATAACAACGCATGAGTTGAACAATTCCCACCTGATTAGTAGTCAGGTGGCGTGTGTTCTCATCTCTCACTAACAACAACCCCCCCACCATTAAGCGTGTAACGCAAATGGAACGGCCAGGTGAGACACATGGTTGAGGCTTTGGGGCCAAGGCAGTAGCCGTAAACTGCGTCCTATGGGTAGAAATGACGAGTTCCAGACTGGCAGACAGCCAGATGAGTGGATGATTAGCAGCGCCCTGATGAGAGGCCGCATTACATCAGAAGAGGCAGCCGATTTAGACCCTCAGAACTTCGGTCATCTGACCGATAAGTCGAAAGTTAAAGAGATTAAAGTCAAACGCAGTAGGAAAAAGTAGTCTAATAACCTGTGATAAGGTTCATTCTATGAGTTCTGGCAAGTTAAAAGTGCATCGTGGCTTCAATAAGACGCAAATTAAAGATGGCTGGATAGTCAGATTGCGAAAAGACGGCACTATTAAAGCAAAATTAGAGCCCTACAAGGTGAAGAGTGGCCTACGTAATAACTGATGCCTGTGTTGATGTCAAGGACAAGTCCTGTATTGAAGAATGTCCAGTAGATTGCATCAAAGAAGGCGAAAATCAACTCTTTATTGACCCTGACGACTGCATTGACTGTGGCGCATGTCAACCAGCATGTCCAGTAGAGGCTATCTACTTTGAACACGATTTGCCTTCAAATAAAAAAGTCTTTATAGAACTCAACAGAAACTTCTTTACCTCCCCTAAGAAATAACTTTTTCTCCAGTAAAGGCTAGGCAGTAGCCGTGATAGGGTACTAGCATGAGTCATCTCGTTCATCTATCAAAAGAAGAAGTTCGTGCGTGTGCAGATATCGCCCTTAATCGTTGGATGATGAAGTGGGGCTCAATAGATAGGCCAAACTATGCGGGAGCAAATAAAGCCAAATTAGAGCCAGAAATTGCGGCAAACGTAAGAACCATCGTTGCAGAGTATGCAGTAGCAAAGTTATACAAGTTACCCATGACATTCCCCTTCTACCCAAATGAAGAACACAAGTTTAGAAAAGATTTTGCTGATGTTGGAACTCATGTAGAAGTAAAGTCAATTAGGACACGAGATGAAATACCTGTTTTTCCCAAAGATATACGTGATGGTTGGTATCTCGTAGGCGCACGCGTGATAGACCGAGACTACTACTCTGAGGTTGAAGTATTCGGATGGATACCAATGGAAGAAATTCCAGGCCATGACGAGTGGCTATACGCACCAGAAGGTTCGTGGAGAATTCCTCTAAATGAGTTTGACATCTGTCCAATCATTGGAGGCTCTAATGGAACCGAAGGTTGAACTAGTAACTGACCTTCCAGGTCTTAACAGCATAGAGGATGCGCTACCCAAACCCGCATCAAGATTCTTACCAGAGTGGTGGAAAGAGATGCCAACAGTAAGAACTGAGTTCTCTTTAGACTTAGATACCCCTGGAAACGCAAAGATATGCCCATCATTTCCTGATTATTTAAGTCGAGGCTTTATTGTTCCGATGTGGGTCGACTCAATTCTTTATACTGATAAAGACTCTGATGGAAATGACACCTGGAGATGGAGAACTGCAGATGCCAAGTTTTCCTGGGAACATCACGATAATGAGCAGTATTTAAAACACGCTCCTCACAAATACTTGGGACGAGAAGGTTACTTTGTATTTAAATCGCGCATGCCTTGGTACGTGTTCACCGAACCAGGGTATTCTCTGTATCAACTGCCACCACTGCTACACTTTAATGAAGATTTCAGTGCAGTTCCAGGAGTGCGAGACACGGACGTCTATCACGAGATGAACATACAACTAGTCATTCACTCTTTGAAGAAAGAGATATTTATACCTCGTGGTACTCCTTTGGCTCACTACATTCCCTTTAAGAGGGAGAAGGTGGATTTAGAAATACGTTATGCTACTGAAAAAGATAAAGAACAAATTGCAGCACATCAATTAAACTTAACCACTAAGTTTAGTCCTGTAGGGGTCTACAAAGCAGACAGAAGACGGGTTAATGAAACTCTTTAAAAAACCAGGTGTACAAGAGATAAAGTTCATAGCATGGAATGAGTATGCTTGGAAAAACGTACCGAAGCCATTTCCTGCATCACAAGCAGTGCCAGACTGGTGGAAGAACGAGTCGCCCTTTGTAAAGACACCCGATAATCCAGAAGGCAAAAAACTTTCTATCCACAATCGTATTGCAAATTATTCTTTTAAAAAGTGCACGCCGATGCTGGATACCCTGACTAGTGGGTATCTAGTACCTCTCTGGTCCGATGTTCTAATAGATAGCACACCAGAGGGACCAAAAATCAGTTGGCGGGTTTTACCTGATGTTTTTGAAATGCACGGTACGAGCGCTTGGGGAGTAGAGCGTCCACCTGGATATAGTAAAGTGGTGTTTAAATATATGACGCAATGGAATATCGCAACTCCACCAGGATATTCGGTACTAATAACTTCACCTTATGGTTATAGAAAAGCCAATCCATTCAAAATAATTGATGCGGTGTTCGATGGCGATAAAAGTCAACACGAAATAATACTGCCATGTTGGATACAGGAAGGCTTCGAAGGCATTGTGGAACGCGGAACTCCTATGGCTCAAATAATTCCTTTTAAGAGAACAGATTGGAAAGTTGCTTTTGACTATCACACTCAAGAAGAACACTTAACTATCATGGACCGAACTGTTAGAGCAACCATATGGAACAACTATCTAAGAAATTCGCATTCTAAGAAGTCTTACAAGTAGGAGAACAGATGATTATTCAAATTATTGGACTTCCAGGTTCAGGTAAGACCACCCTTGCACAAGCGCTAATGGAGCGCATTGATGCAATTCACTTGAATGCAGATGAAGTTCGTGCAGAACTAAACAAAGACTTAGGCTTCAGTGTAGAGGACCGCATCGAACATTCGAGAAGATTAGGCGCCCTAGCGAGATTGCTATCTCTTCAAGGACGAACTGTTATCGTAGACTTTATCTGTCCTACAGAAGAAACACGAAAAGCATTTGGATATCCAGACTACCTGGTCTGGGTAAATCGGATTCAAGAGGGACGCTTTGCTGACACCAATAGCCTTTGGACTGAGCCATCTCACTACGATTTAAGACTTGATGCAGGTCTAACAGTAGATGAAGAGATAGAGCAGGTCTTGACTCTTACTAAACTCATTGATTGGAAGAAGCCCACCACTCTAATGCTCGGCAGATACCAGCCATGGCATGAGGGTCATCATGCACTCTATGAAGAAGCAGAGAAGCGCACAGGTCAGGTGCTGATTGGAGTACGTGACACTCATGGGACAAGTGAGAAGGACCCACTAACATTTGCTCAAGTGGAGATGTACATCACTGCAGACCCACATATTCAGAAGGCTCACGTACTGCGAGTGCCTAATATCACCAACATCGTGTATGGTAGAGATGTCGGTTATAAGATTGAGCAGGTAAAACTTGAAGATTCTATCGAGGCTATATCGGCTACTCAAAAGCGTAGCGAAATGGGTCTATAAACAAATCGCTAATGACAAGATGCAGTGGCCTGCATGAAGGTCACACGGTCTCGCTCCTTTGTTAAAGCACTCTCTTATAGAATATTTGGCACATTTACTTCGTGGGCTGTCGTCTTCGTCATTACTGGAAAAGGAACCCTGGCGGCGCTTATCGCATTCTGGGAGACTGTAATCAAGGTAGTCGTGTACTACTGGCACGAGCGCGTGTGGAACTTTGTAAGTTGGGGACGTAAAAATTAAGCAGTAGCCGCATAATTGGCTTTATGAACGTAGGTGAATACGAAGGCGGCTTTGTAAAGCCAGTATCATTGCCTACATTAAATTTCCACCAGTTCAATCCGCATGTTCAGTTCACCGCTGCAGGTTATGTCAATGCACAAGGCGAGCCTCTACATCGCATTCGCATGGTAGATGTGGGGTCTGATTTCCAATCTGAAATGGGAAAGATGAATTGGAATGCAAAGACTGGCGAGATACAGGGTATTGAGACGCATCCAGAGGCTCAACGACTTGGTGTAGCCAACACTTTACTAGCAGAGGCTAAAGAGGCGGCTAAGAAGCACGGCATCATGCCACCCCTGCATTCCTCAAATAGGACCGATGAAGGCAACAAATGGGCTAAAGCAACTAAAGACAAACTGCCCAAACGCAAGAGAGTCAACTACTTCAACTAAAATTTTCTCAGTAACGGCTTCATAATACTCATATGGCCAACATTCTATCCTCTGCTAATTTTGGTTCTGCTGGTATGTCAGCAGTAAAGCCGATGGGTGGTATGAATGTCACTCCAGTAATGAGACCTATGGGTGGATTAAACATCAATGTAGGTGCTCCACGCACGCCCACGATGAACATCAACACTGGGGCGCCAAAGTTAAACACGACTAACTCCACTCCTGTACAACCACGTATGGGAACAAAAAATGTAACTCCCATATCAAATATGCAACTTGGTGCAGTTAATAAGTCTTCACCAGTATCTAACGAACTATCTTTTGATGTCCATAGAGGATTAAAGCAATCTCCTATTAAGGGCGCTGGTCTGGGAATGCACTGGTCTGTAGATGAAGGTGTAGCAAGACAGTTCTCTGGTGGCGGCAAAAAGTACACTCCTAATACTTGGAGCCCATCTGATAGCAGTCAACCTCATACAGTTATTCACGCCAAGGTTCCCATTAGTTCTGTAGAGACTGATAGAAAAGTTTTAGGTCAGCGCGGTGTATTTGACCCTAGTTCTCCTAGCGCACAGTTCCGTGGAATTGCCGCAAATGAAAAAGAGGTGTCTGTAAAACCTGGCGCACCTGTGATGGTGACTGGTGTTACAAAGTATCGAAGAATAGAGCGCCCAAGTCAATCGCCATATGCAATACCAGGATTTTCAAAAGAAGTAACTACAAAGCCACGTACTCGTACGTACAACCCACCAAGGCAGATGAAGGGATGAGTAGATACGCAGAGTTCAGTGATTCAGCAGGTCGCCACTATGTAGAAGGCGAGATGCCTGAACAAGTCAAATATCGACATAAGTTATCTTCATTTGGAGAACCACGGCGCATCTCGGTCTATGACCCTAGTGATTCAACACCGCGTCGCGCCAGTGAAACTGGTCATATCGAAGAACATCCAAAAGGTGAACCAGGTCTAGTTGGCTATGCAGATATCTATCGTGAGAAGGGCGGCGAGCACTTCGGCACACTAGTCGACCAGCATGGTAATGAAGAGCCGTTGATTAGCAAGGCACATACCAACATCGGCTTTGTAACCGTTGAGCCAAAACATCGTGGCGGCGGAATATCAAAACAATTAATTAACTATGTGGATAAGACGACACCTGCGGATGCGCAAGTCAATTTTGGTGAGATTGCACATATGGGCATGGCAAAGATTGCTATGAAGATGGAAGCACAAGACCCAAATCGCATCCACGCAAAAGATTTGTGGTACTACAAGGATAAGTTGAAGAAGGAAGGCCAGTGAAAAAGACACCTCCTCCAACTAATCCAAGTGGAAGAAAGAACCTTTCGGGGGTTCAGTTCAGATACTTTCCACCTGAAGATAAGTACTCCTTTCATGAACTACATGCCATTTCTCCAGAGGCTCACAATAAAAACAGCGCAACAGGAAAAGGATTAGTCGTCGGGCGGCTGCAGTGGCATCCAAGGTCAGGTGAGGTCAACTGGGTGCGCACACACGAGAACTATCGAGGCCTAGGTGTCGCAACGACATTGTGGGAAAAAGCAAATAAGTTATCTGCCGATACTGGAATAAAGGCACCCAAGCACTCAAAGCACCGCACCGAACTAGGTGAGAAGTGGGCAGGCGCCGTTGGCGGCGAGATGCCTCCACGAGCCCACTATCAGGAGTGGTGATGAGTCTAAGCGATAAGCAATTTAAACGTCAGAAGTTAGATGAACAGCGTGCCAAGAGCCGCGACTTCCACGACATGCTTCGTCCCATGAAGGCGACACTTGCAAGTAAGGGCGTTCAATTTAGCGCTGTATCAGCGCATTTAAAAAAGAACTCACATCTATTATTTGGTGAAAGAGCAACGAAGAAAGACACACTCTATTGGGCAGTGCGTAAACATGCCGAAGACCCAGAGAACTTCTTGAAGAATATAGGTTTGAAATGAGCAGACGAAAGATATTTGAAGCATCTGTCATTTCTGCTAAAGATATTCAAGTAGGAGACAGACTAGACATTACTGGTAAAACCAGGGTGCATCGCGTCATGAAGCGCGATAACGAAATTCTTGCTGGAACTAAAACTAGAGGCTCAGGTACAGGTGGCATTGCATCATGGCATCCTGATGCAGAGGTGAAGGTCTATCGATGAGCAACTTATCTAACGAGTTATTCTTTCCTGTACATCGTGGCATACATTTGAACACGCCACAAACAAAGACAGACCTAAGTTCTTTAGGAATGCACTGGAGCGCAACGCCTGAACATCCTATAGAAAGAGCAACGCGTCATTTGAATTGGAACACTCAACGAGGTGAGGTCTGGCATGGTCTAGCACCGCTATCAAGTGTTGAGACCGACACAACTCGTTTAAAGCAGCGAGGCTATGCAGGCTTTGAGAACAAAGACCCACTTAATGAAAAAGAAATCGCTCTCAAAGAGGCGGCTCCTGTAAAAATTACAGGTGTAACCAAGTACAGACTAAAAGAACACAGAGATGAAGAGGGCGTACGAATTGGTTCTGAAAAAAAGAAGCGTACTCGTAAGTTCAACCCCCCACGGGAGATGAAGGCATGAGCAACCTTGGTAACCAATTCGTTCTCTATCATCGCACAGACCCAAAGACCGCTGGCAAGATAATTGAAGATAAGAAGTTAAAACCTTCTCGTACGGAAAATCACGTATTCTTATCTTCAAAATTGCACGGGGGCGCAAAACCTTTCGGGCGTTCTGTCGTTGAAGTTACTGTGGACCCTAGAGCAAAGTTTACAAACATGTCAGGTAATCCAGAAGTTCACTCAGATGAAGCCTGGTATGGTGTCGAGCCCCGACACGTGCAAGTCTTGAGAGCCTGGACTGAACTATGAACACCTGCGAACACGTCTATAAGTTAACTGGCGTTGACCCATGCCCATTATGTGGCAAACCAACTCATGAGATTAATTGGCGCCAAGTAAACGATGCCCATAAACAGTACAAAATTGAGAACCCTGATGCCAAGGGTGATGGCTGGTGGAGCATATGAGTGCACCTTTATCTGGGCCGTTATTTCATGGCACGAGCCATCCTTTTAACAAGGGCGATATTATTAAGCCTATGGAAATGGACCATGCATTTGCTACCAAAGATAAACAATACGCAGATAATCACTCCGTTCTTGATGCAGAAAGAGACTGGAAGGCTGGTCCTAAATCTTTATTTACTTACCTGTATAAAGTCTCTCCAATAGATGCACATGAGATGCATTCAGAAACAGAAGAATGGCGAGGCGATAAGGTTAAGCGTGTCCAACCTAAAAAGGATTTAGATAACATTCTTGTATCTAAAAAAGGCTTTAGAGTTGAGGGGCTAGAGACTATGCATCCACATCCACAGATAGTCACAGATAATAAGATTCTAGAGAACGTCATGAGAAGTGAGAGGCGAATGCGTGGCAAAGGGAAGTCCTAACCCTGCTAGGGTCAAGAAGGTCCAGGAGTTGAGGCGCTCTAACGCTGCTACCCCCATTCCTTCTAAAAAGGTCTATACAAGGAAGAAGAAACATAAGAAGCCTTTGTGATAGGGTGAGGGCATGATAAATCAGGGCAAAAATGTTCCAGAAAAAACAATTGCTGCTGTGCCTTTTAGCAATAAAGAGCACCCAATAACTCAAGAGTTTATTGACTCATACATTGAAAAGCCAGGAAAAAAGAGAGCATGGTTTGGTCCAGAGTTCTATAACTGTCTCCCGTTAACAGTTGGTAACCAATATGGGTTTATTATTAAAGCAGGATTTAACTTTGCATTTACCTGGAATGGAGGTAATGACCCTTCTGATTTGTCTATATCTACTGAATACCCACCAGAAGTGGTAAAAGACATGTGGCCAGCAATAGGCACTCACTTTGGTCATGGAATTTTAACAGTAAATCTTCCTTTTACTTTAAGAACTCCGCCAAATGTAAATCTAATAACTATAAATCCACCAAATATAATTACGCCAAATTTAACTACTATGACAGGTGTAGTTGAAGCAGATAATCTTCGTAGAGATTTCAGTATTAACTTAAAAGTGACTATCCCAGATATTTTAGTGAATGTTTACAAAGACGCTCCACTTGCTGCAGTCTTGCCTATACCAAGATACTTTGGAGATGCGTTTACAGTGATTCCAGGTAGCGATTTGTTTGATGAAGAAACAATTCAAGAAGAGATACAAGCGGCACAAGATGCTTACGAATATCGACGAACTACCGAAAAAACTTTGCCTAATCAAATTGGCAAACATTACATGAAAGGAATGGATGTTTATGGCAACCCATTTCCTGACCATCAAAGAGGGTAAAAATGATTAAGAAAAAGCAGTTATTTAAGTACGCGATGAAAGAATCTGTTTATCCTCATAAAGTTCAACCAGCAAAAAACTTTGTTCCTCAGTGGTACAAAGACATGCCCAGATTTACAGGGAACACCACATCACCTCAGTTTGACCCCAAAAATTTGACAGTAAAACATTGCGTACCGTTTTTAGACGGATTAACTTCTGGATACATGGTTCCACTTCAATGCGACATAATAGTCAATCAACTATCTGATGGTCCAAGGTTAAGTTGGGGAGACAATAGTCGACCCCCACTTGGAGTTCGAAGTAAAGAAGTTGCCCCTTTAGTACCTGTTCCAATAGGTTACTCTTCGATAGATTTTGTTTGGCATATGCCACAAATTATCAGTCTTCCTAAAGGATACAGTGCGCTGTTTACACACCCTTTGAATAGGCTTGACTTACCTTTCTATAGTCTTTCTGCTGTTGTGGACGCTGATTGGGCTTTAGGAGCAGGGAATCTTCCGTTTTTTATGAATACTACTTTTGAAGGAGTAATACCTGCAGGAACTCCTATTGTTCAAATACTTCCATTTAAACGAGACGATTGGGAGTCTGCGATAGATGAGTCCTTGATTAAGGAAAATGACGGATATCGTTGGCAAACTCTTACTGCAGCGTCTGGTTGGTATAAACGAACTATGTGGAAAAAGAAGTCTTACTCATAACCTTTTACATATAAGCAGTCGTTCTCCCATGTCACGTCTCCATCACACGCTGCCCAATAGCCTAAAGTAACATCGTTGCTTTCCCCATAGACTTTTCCATTAAATTCAAAGTTTTTGGCTAACTTACTTTTGCCATCTACAAGGGTTGTCCAAATAAACCCAGACCCTTTGTGGTCGGGATTAAATCTGACTTTTACGTGGCTCATACGCAGGTTCCCCCGTTCATAGGGTACAAAATGGACAATTCAGACGTAATTTTAGCGTAAATTTGGGGTTCTCCCTTTTGGTATCCTTGGATAAGAAGAAGGGGTTCCAGCCATGACCACAATTATCGGTGTTCAGTATGACGACTACTGCCTATTTATGGCAGACAATCAAGTAACACTTGATGGTGGGCGTCGTTATAAACATCCAGAAATGAAAAAAATTAGCAAGGTAGGCGAGTATCTTGTTGCAGGGTCTGGTGAAGTTGCTCCATGTGACATTGCTCAACACCTATGGGTGCCACCCGCTATGTCTGCAAAAGACCGCAAAGATACATACCATTTTGTTATTGCTAAATTGATGCCTTCACTACGCAAATGCCTGGAAGATAATGGCTATGATTTTAATGAGGGCAAGGCTGATGGCAAGTCAGGTGAAAGCAGGTTTAACCTGTTGATTGCTGCTAATGGGCAGATATTTGATATTGCTGATGACATGTCCGTATGTATGTCTGATGCTGGATTTTATGGCGTAGGTTCTGGGTCTCCTTATGCCCTAGGCGCCCTTTATGGCGGTGTTAAGCCAGAGAAGGCTATGGCGGTTGCTGAAAGAATAGACGTCAATACTTCTGGGCCGTTTCAAAAGGAAGTTCAGTACAAAAAGTAACTTTTGTGAAATAAATCACACTTTGATATAGTTACATATACGGCTCGCCATTCGGGAGCCATAAACCTAGTCTCGTCTAAGGAGAGATTATGCAATACGAAGTTATGAAAAAGAAAAACAATTGGGAAAAGTATCCCGACTATCAAAAAATTGAAAAACCAAAAGACCCCTTTACAACACTAGAGCCGTTCTTAAATTCATGGACCATCGGCTTTGACCGCCATTTCCAGTTACTTGAGGAGTTGCGCAATGCATCAAAGTCAACATATCCCCCATACAACATCGTCCAAGTTGATGACGGAGAAACCTACCTCATTGAGATTGCAGCGGCTGGCTTCACCAAAGAGGATATCGAGGTTTCTGTTAAAGAGAACCAACTTGTCGTTACGGGCACACGAGGAACTGATGACGCCGAGTATCTTCACAAAGGAATAGCGTCACGAGACTTCGAACAGTCCTTTGCTCTTGCTGATGATGTGAAGGTAGTCGATGCCTTAATGAAAGATGGAATCCTGTCAATTCGCTTAGAACGCGAAATTCCTGAGCATAAGAAGCCTAGAACGATTACTATCCAGTAATCTAGTTAGGCTTAGAAAAAACTTAATACGCCCTACAATGGGACGTCTCTTTGTAGACGTTGCTCCTGAGCATGAGCACGCAAAAACTGCTCATTTTCACTTTCGACACTTAGGAGACTCCTTGATTAAGAAACTATCTCTGCTTGTTGCTGCAGCGCTTGCAGGTTCTTTCCTTTCAGTAACTCCAGCATCTGCTGCCGTGCCGACAATTGCAGTTTCCATTAACGGAACTGCTGTTACCACTGCTGTCAATGCTGCTACTCCAGCAACTGTAACTGTTCCTGCAGATAACTCTGTAGATGCAGCAGACGCTGTGAAGTTTGCGCTTACTGGAGTGGATACAGGAACCGTCGTTTCTGTAACAGCAGTAAACGCATTTATTGTCCCTGCTCTTGCAACCGTTGCTGTACCAGTAACTGCATCTGCAGGTTCTACTACCTGGTCTGTAAATACAGGCACAGGTACAACCGCTGAATTTTATGCATTCACAAAAACCACAGCAGTTGGCGCTGTAACCATCGTTAATGGTGGAAACGCGTTTACTTACTACGTAAAGGGAACTGCTGGTCCTGCATACAACCTTGCTTTTGCTCCAGCAGCAACTGCAAATACAACTTCAACAGTAAAGACTGTGGCTAAAGTCACAGACGCATTTGGAAACGCTGTAGCAGGAATTACCCCTGTTGCATCTGCTGTAAATGCAACCGTAGCAACTATTGCTGCTACTGCTGCTGATGGAACAACTGAAGTATCAGTAACTTACCCAGCAACTGCTGGTCGTTCTGCTGTGGCGTTGTCTATTACCGCAACTGACGTAATTGGATTTGCTACTGCTGTAAAGACAGCCTCCGTATTTGTTGACGTCGCTGACCTTGCAACACTTAATGCAGGTCTTGCTGCTGAACTTGCTAAAGCAAAGGCTGACCTAGCCGCTGAAAAGGCTGCACGTGATGCAGACAAGAAGGCCGCTGATGAGGCTGCTGCGAAGGCTAAGGCCGATGCAGATAAGGCTGCTGCTGACGCAAAGATTGCTGCTGACAAGGCATTGGCTGACGCAAAGGCTGCATCTGACAAGGCTCTTGCTGATGTAAAGGTTGCTTCTGAAAAGGCACTCCTTGATGTAAAGGCTGAAGTCGCTGCTTTGACCAAGGCTCTTGCTAGTTTAAAGAAGGCGTATAACGCAATGGCTAAGAAGTTTAAGTTCCCAGCCGTTAAGTAGTTAATTACTGAGTCCTGAGCATGACTTAAAACTGCTCAATTTTTTATTACGTTCTTTTTCATCTCTTCTATCAAGATGCTCTTTACACCTTTCCTCTTAAACTTCTCATACAAAATAGAGAGGGGAGTATTAGGAAATATCTCCTTATGATTAAAGCATGCTCTGCCAATTTCTAACATCTTTTCTGTTAGTTCCACTTGTTTAAAAACTATAGGTCTTTCAGTATGAAAATGAACATAAGCAAATACTTCTCCCTTTTTTATTGAGAACTCTCTTATTCCAGGCCATAATTGAAATAGAAAGTTGACAGGCCTAAACCATTGCCCAATGTCCCATTTTACAGCGGTGACGAATCCATAACTTGATTGCGGTGTTTGATGCAGATATGGAGGAGTAACACTCATCTCAAGAGGTTCGTCTGCAAAAAAGGCTAACTCATACAAAAAGTCTGCATTAAAAGCGCCCTCTATAGTCTGTCCTCTTTCGGCAAACCAGTGCATTCTATAAAAAGGTATAAAAGTCCCGTCTTCTCCAATCGTAACCGTTACGTCAAAGGGGAACTCAAAGTAGTACATGTTGTCGGCCAAAACATGAAACGCCGTACATCTTTGATAAAACCCTCCAGGAACTCTATGAGGTGAATGGTTGCTTTTTGGAAGAATTGGCTCTTTTGGTTTTCTTTTTACTATGTCTCTGACCACTGGTTTAAAGGGAACATCTACCAAAAGTTGTTCATACTGTCTATTCACCACAGAAAAGGGTGACCAATAAATGGTTATTGGTTTTTTATCTTTGCCCACAATCAGACCCTATCATAATTGTGGTAGTCTAAAACCATGTCTAAAACACAGGATAAAAGAAAGCAGAGAAAAATAGAACACGCAGAATTTATGTGGAAACAGGCGCAGATGAAGGCTGCCCTTGCTAAAACTGACCTTGACTTAGCCGTAGTAACTTTTAAGGATGCTATGGGTGAACTTACAGAAGAACAGGTAAGGGCCACCGAAGAAAAGGCTCAAGAGCAGTACAAACGTATTGAGGAGTACCTCATGGGCGAAAAAGAACTGTATTTAGAGCGTATGGGGATTCAACAGGACTGATAATTGTCTTGTGTTAAAACTAGTCCTTGCAGTGGCTTTGACAGCCCTTCTTTCAGGCTGCACCTATGATGGTTCATATCGTTATCCTTGCCAGGACCCAGCAAATTGGGAGTCTGCAGAATGCAAGCCACCAATTTGTGATGTTAATAACACCTGTCCAAAAGACCTAAACTCTAATATCACAGAAGAAACAAAAGGAACAACAAATGGCTAAAGAACGTTTAACCCCACAAGACCTCGATGCTCGATTGAAGTTTATTCTAGGAATTACTCTAGGGTCTATCCTGTTTCTTACCTCTGTTGGAATTCTTTACGGCCTTTTATTTGTGACTCAACCAATTGGTGCTCAGTCTGAAAATGACAAGATGTTCTTCAATGTTTTAGGAAGCGTTGCAACCTTTATTACAGGAACGCTTGCTGGTCTTCTTATTGGTCAGAGTGGTGCAAAAGATGTAATGAAGGCAATTCAAGATAATAAAGAAATTGATGCCAAAAATACAAGAGAAGACAAAAAGTTAGAAGCAGAGATTGACGCTACAACTGCACGTCTTTTAGCAAAACCTGATGGCGCAATGCCAGCAGAACAACCAGTTGACACAGATTGGGATAAAGACTGATGGCAGACCAAGGAACAGCAGCACGTCTTATTGAAGTTGCAAAAGCAGAAGTTGGAACTATTGAAGGTCCCAAAGATAATGAGACCAAATACGGCGCCTTTACAAAAGCAAACTTCCAACCTTGGTGCGGTTCATTTGTTATGTGGTGCGCTAACGAGGCTGGCGTAAAAGTTCCAAATACTGTTTACACACCAGGTGGTGCAGCAGCGTTTAAGAAGGCTGGTGCTTGGATTGATGGAGATATTGCAGACCCAGAACCAGGTGATATTGCCTATTTTGATTTCCCCTCAGATGGTGTAGACAGAATTTCTCACGTTGGAATTGTTATTGAAGACAATGGTGATGGAACTGTCTGGTGTATTGAAGGCAATACCTCTAGCAACAAAAAGGGGAGCCAGAGAAATGGCGGGGAAGTCTGCAAACAACTTCGTGCTTATAAGAAAAACAAAAAGAATGTAATGATTTCGATTGTTGGTTTTGGTCGTCCAAAGTTTAAAGGTGCAGGAGCAGCAAAGCCTTTTGTAGCACAATCTGCAGAGACAAAAGTCTGCAGTGAATGCAAACGACCTCTTTAAGACTTAGTTGCTGCTAAACGTTTTTCGCATGACACGCACATCGTGTAGGTAAGTCCTGTGAATGGACAGGAGATGCCTTCGGTGTTTTTATGTCGACAGATGACTTGTTTTATAAGTTGTCTAAGCATGGATTGACCCTAACACAAACGTTTTTATAGGGCAAAATAGTGGGGTGACTCTCACAGATACCAAAGCCCCAATAACAACTCTTGACCGTTGTGATAAGTGCGGTGCTCAGGCCATGGTTAGAGCAACCTTAATTTCTGGACCACTATATTTTTGTGGTCATCATGCACGTCAGATAGCGCAGAAATTAGTGGCTCAATCAATAGAGGTATACGACCCAGAAGCGGTGTTTAATTATGGCAAGCAATCTCTATAGGGTTGGCATAGGCCTGATGGGTGGGCGCACAGGCACGTACGGACGCTACAGTATTGGTCCACGAGTAAGTGGACTTGCATCTCAATTCAATAAGAGTCCAAATGTAGAAGAACAACAAATGCGTCGTTTTGGTCGTAAGAAAGAGTCTGGATATACAGGCGCTGGATATTGGTACAGTAACTATCCAAATATGATTGGAGCAATGGGCTCTGGTTCCGTTACTAATGAGATTCCAAATCCTCCTAAAAAGATGAGCAAGTCAAAAAACACAGCAACTGCTGCTGACACAATGGGAATTGGTGGAACAACGTTCAATGGCGCGTCAGGAGTAAGTTAAATGGATGACGTATTTGGTTCACCAAAAATGCAACGACAAACATTACGAGTTAATCAACGTCGTGGAATTAAACAACACTTTGGTTATAATCCAAATTTAGGTTATAAATCAAAAGCAGAACCTAGCGTTGTGTCTTGGAACAATCGTGGTCGTGGTGTACAGGGTGAGTCAGTTAACTCACAGAACCCTGCATCAAAGTTAATAGTGCGAAGAAACTGGAAACCAGTATAATTTAAATCTTGAGGGGTACAAGATAAAAGATTCCGAGGGGTTTCTTGAAATTACTGCGTTCATCCGCAGCACAATCTGGTTTCTTTAGTCGAATAACTTTTTTATTAGGAGCAGCGTTTATCTATCTGCTTCTGTCGATTCTTCCTGCGCACGCAGAGGAAACAACTTCTGCAACACCTGCACCACAAGAAACAACAGCGCCAACCCCAGAGCCCACACAAAGTCCAGAGCCAACACCTACTCCTTCCACAACGTCTTCGAGCGAAGCGACTCCAACTCCGACTCCAACTCAAGAACCCGTAACTGCGACTTCTCCAACTCCGACTTCCAGTACGTCCCCCTCTGCTGAGGCAACTCCATCCCCGACGTCAACAACTTCTGATTCATCCGCTCCAAGTCCGACTCCTGAGCCATCACCTTCGCCTGAGCAAACTTCAAGTCCTGTTCTAGTTTTTGAGACTTCTCCCGCTCCTTCCTCAAGTACGACTCCCACCGCAGAACCCTCTCCATCTTCTGAGCCGAGTCCAACTCCAACACCCTCTGCAGAACCTTCACCTTCTGTTTCAACGGAGCCGTCCCCTGCACCCACCCCACAACCCACCCAAGAACAAACGCCAACACCAACATCAGATACTCCACCTGCTGTTACCTCCCAACCAGAACCTACGCCAACAGTTACAGAAACAGTCACTGGTGGTGGAGACGACGTATCTTATCGAATTCCATTAGAGACAACTGTTGTTTTTAACGGCGTTGAATATACGGACGTGTATGCTACAACTAATTCTGTAATTACCTTTGGTCAAGCAGATGGAACTTATTGGACTTATCCAAACACTCCGTCTATTTCAATTGAATCTCGTGACTGGTGGGCT
>Ga0129333_10001547_pt1 | contig 20886 bp, 22 predicted proteins | sample CPB6_08_DNA_FD_94474 | JGI IMG/M metagenome (GOLD analysis project Ga0129333, IMG submission 94474) | Freshwater to marine salinity gradient microbial communities from Chesapeake Bay, USA - CPBay_Sum_0.6_0.8_DNA | ecosystem: Environmental > Aquatic > Marine > Coastal | place: USA: Chesapeake... | reverse complement strand
GTGGAGAAAGAATCCTTACGACCGCTGGAAGACTTCCACACATTAGATTCGGTGAGGTCGGTGTCAATCACGACCATGCCGAAACTATCAATCTGGTTGTTGTTGAAGGTGTACTTGATAGACCACACGAGGTTAGTCTTAGCACCACCGAAGTGGGAGGTTTTGTTACCTGTAGCGAAGGAGGTTTTGTTATCACCACCGCCCAGTTTAAACTCAATCTTGCAACCTTCAATCACATAATCGTAACCAGTATTCTCTTCACGCTTGCCGTTGATACCCAGGACACGGATACCCTCTTCGATAATGTCGTTGACAATATATTGGAAGAGTTTGGTGAAGTCTGCAGTATTCATAGCGTCTTTCTGGTGCTGCAGAGTCTTACCAGAATAGGTGCGATAGACCTCGCTAACATAACGATTCACTTCACGAATCACCCAGGGGGTGAGTTGCTCAAGAGCAGAGATTGCAGCAGTTTGATTAGTCATTGTGTTTCTCGGGGGTAAAATCTTTGGGTCGCCATCCCTGACGACCTCTTTAATATACATCAATTTCACAGTCCCGTCAATGGTGTGTGACAGTTATCTGACTGTCACAGGTGGTAGCAACTCGTTGCCAGGGTGGTCATTGGTTTTTCCGTGATAATTCTTCACATCATAGAAATGCTCATCCTCGATCTCAATATCTTCCCAATCCTGTTCATAAACTAAAAGACAGGAGCGCATGGTTGGTCTCCGTGCGCCACTGTCTTGTGGTGTTTCATTGTAGCAAATACTGATATATTCATCACACACAAACTCGATGAATCCATCGAATCCTTTATAGCGAGCGGGTTGACCAACTTGAAGTGATTTCAAAATGTTTCGTATCTCCCTAGGGATGCTCTCAGAGATTAGCAGGGGTGTGGTCATCTTGTCAACTCAGACTCAGTTTATCTATGATACTCTTCATAACCTCACGTTGAGTTGGTGATAAATCACCCATCTTCTCGTAACAATTCTTTTGATACAGGAATAATGATTGACGGATTAGAAACTTCTCCTCAGCAGTGAGGATAGCAGACTTTGGAAACATGGCGCACCTCTTAACCACTCTTACTATTTAACAATAGCGCATCATTTATTACTGTCAATGTTTCTCCAGATTTCTTTCACAGTCTTGGGGTCAAACCCAGCAATGCCTCTATCAAACACTGGTGGTTTCTTTTGCATCTCATACTCATCGAATAGCATCTCTCTATCATCCTTATTCATATACTTGAAAGCAAGGATGAATCTATTGTAGAGAAACTTTAATCCTGGTGCCTTTGCTGTGTGGGGGATTCTACCATCAAACAATACTACACGCCCAGGTCTAGGTTGCACAATACTTCTAGCATCTAGATCATCATCAAAGAATACAGTTTCACCACCCCACTCAGGATCCCACACAGGATTCAGATATACCAATAGGGTCTTATTTCTTGGCACAAAGTATGGAGCATCACAATGAATACCAGGGGAGTTACCAAACCTCAGCACATTAATATATGCAGAGTAACATTCATCTCTAGGTGGCACATTGGGGACCACTGCTTCAACATATGTGAGAATATCTTCCCACAAAGCATCATTAGACCCATCCAATCCTGCATTTTGATAATAGGTTGGGTCTTGCACTGGGCAGAAGTTATGTAATTGATGAGTCCAATATGTGCTTGCTAACTCAACATTTGGGTTATCATTTGTTGGTGGCACATCTACTCGTGTGCACCTATATGGAAGAGTCGCAAATCTTTCAGCAAACTCAGTTGTATCTAACTTTGTGTCTGTAACCTGAATCATACATAACTACCCATGATATTTAATGACATAACATATCTATAACCATCTGAGAGATTCCTCTCAGTTTTGTGTGCCAACCACCCAGGAAAGAATAACACATCATTAGTCTTTACTTCTATTGGCATCCACTCCTTTTCATTGTCATAATAGTAGTAATCGAGTGGTTCACCCAGTTTGTATATCTGCAGAGGATTCTTTATCATAAATCTACCACTATTCTCTGGCACATTCAAATAGGCAGCAACAGCAACTGTAACATTCTGATGATGATGCTCAGCAGTATATGCACCATATGGGTGCATGTTAATCCAAGATTCAGATAGATGTTTATTCATTGGTTGCAGATTCCAACGATTCCAAATATCATTAATCTGGTCAAACAACCATGGTTTAAAGTCATCAAACTCATCCCATGTGTGTGGTGGTGTTGTCCTACACACGGGCACAGTTGTGATACCACCATCCTTCTCAAGTGTATCTAACTTTCTAGATTCAATCTCGTCATGTGCATGACCTATAAACTCATCGACTTTATTCTTGATAGTGTCAAACTTAAAATCATAATGAGATTTGTAGATATATGGGAATGGATTAATTGGGTCTAGGTATCTCATAATAATTCCTATCAACTTGCTTTAGGTGAGGTAACATATGTTGCATTGGCACACTAACAGACAACCTCTTCTCCTGCGGTTGAGCATAGTGCCAGCATCTATTCGGAATGTATAAAATATCTCCTGGTTTTAAATCCACATCGATTACACAATCCAAATCATCTTCATTAACATCGTATCTATACTTATCCACGAGATATGATGCTCTATTTCTATATACTTTCCAATGTGTCACACCTTCAACTTGCACAATAAAGTTATTAGCAAAGTCTTCATGTATTTTGAATGACTTACTTGGAAGAAGTCCACAATATACATGGAGAGCAGATTTAATGTTGGGAAAGAATGACTCAACCTCACTCAATAATTCTTGCTTCTTCCTATTAATCCAATCAAAGTTGTTGATAATCAAAGTGTTACCATCAATAAAAGCATCTCGTATATCTTTAGCATCCTGAGATGGACTTGACCACGCCCTATCATATTTGGGAATGTCCATATATTTGTTAGTAACTTTATCAACCAACTGCATGTCAAAAAATTGTGGATTATTAATACACAATTCAACTTCATCCCATGTTGCAAACAAATGTGGATTATCTACAATCCCTTGCCAGTATTGTGGTTCATCATCGATTGCCCATTTCTTAGTGGCATGAAGTTGTGTTAGCAGCGAAGAGATCATAATCTGAAGTGAAGTTGAAGTTACAAATTATACGATATGGATTTGTGGTTGGATTACTTGAAGAATGAAATTGGTGACCATCAAATGCAAACAATGTATTTGCCTTAGGTGTAACTCTTTTACACTCAGTGTATTCTTGTGTGCGAGCACGCCACCATCTTTCATCTATACTACCATAATTAGGGTCATCATACTCATTAAAGAATACAGTATCTCCACTAGAATCATGGAAGTAATATAATGCAGCATAATGGTCTTTTTCGCTATCAGTATGCACACCATTGTGATGTCCACCGTTGCCATTGTTTAACTGTAGTGCAAGTCTAACTCTAGTGAACTCGATTGGGGCAGGCATTGCATCTTTGACAGCATCAAGAAATGCAGTGAAGTGTGGCAACCAAGGACTTTCAACACCATGATTATCAATCAGTAGGTGAGTAAATCCCACAGACTTTTCTTCTGGTTTCATATCCATCAGTTTAATATCACCAAACCCATAATCGTGTGGTGTATATGCAACATCTTCTGATAGAAAAAACCATGGGAATCCATTCATCCCATTCACTAGATTAAACAATCTTGAGTGATAAGTTTTGCCCAGCAAGTTGTCTACTTGGATATACTTCATGATAATAGTTTGAGAATACTTGCACATTAAATGAGATGGAAATTCGTTCTCCATCACTATTGCTTTTTGAGACTGAGTGTAACAACCAGGATGGGAACATAACCATAGAATCATTCTCAGGAGAGAATGTAACGATATTCTCATTGAGAGTAGAATCGTGCTTCACATTATTACCCATGCCCCAAGACTCTTTCATCATTTGATATTGATAATCCCTCAGGAAGTTTAGGGTGCCAGAGCAACAATCTGGCACACTCACATAATAAACACCAGAAAGAATAGACCCAGGGTGGGTGTGAACATGGTTGCTATTTCCACGAGTATTCACATTCATCCACAGATTTACAATCCTCAAAGTATAATCAACAAATCCAAACTCATCGGCACAGTAATATGCCATCTGAAGGATTTTATTTCTTATTTCAAGCAGTGGATTCTTTAGCATAACTTCATCAGTGAAGTCATGTGATTGCCATCCACCATTGTTACTGATTACTCTACCTTTTGGATCTTCACTTCTAACAAGATTGACAAACTCTAGGAGTTTATCTCTGTCAATACCTGCATTATCCTCAACCCATATGGGTGTAGGAAATATCAAATTAGTATCAATCATTCTTCAAATACAAAGTCTTTATCAGTTACATTTGGGTCAACATGCTTTTTATAGAGTGCCATCGCTTCGACTGCACCAGTAAGTTTGTTGATGTGATCTTTCTTCAACTGCAACTCCTCAAGAGAAATCTTAGTGATAGTTGAAGTGTAGTGCATATTATCCAGTGCTTCTTTCAGTTTCTTGAAATCTGCTACTGCATCTGCATGTTGCTGGAGAAGATTGAGCACCAGTTGATCATATGTAATCAATTCGGTGATTTCATTATTCTTATTAGTTTCCAGCAATTCTTCTGTGGGTGTAATACCTGCAATTTCTGCAAGATTCACTTCAGTTACGGTTTGCTCAGACATAGTTACATAAACCTCTTGATGTTTTTATTTAGCGCAAGAATTGCCTTATGACTCTTAATTCTCTCTCGTAGTGTGCTGGACTCAAGAAAGTGCATGTGCCTTTGATATTCCATAATTTCGTTGTTGGCATAGTCGTCTTCATTTGCAACTTCAACAACAATGTCCCATCCTTTCATCTTTAAGAAGTCACGATGCACTGGCACCCATTGACATAATGGAGTTCCTGCTTTGATTAGATATTCACCTTCTTCCAACTTATGCCAGAATAGTTGTAAGTTAATCTCATATGAATATGATGGGTCAACAATACCTGTTGGTGGTGTAAATCTATCTTCATCCCAGTATGGGATGGGCATTTGGATAAACACAACATCAGGATGTGCTTGCACTCTCCAAGGCAATTCAAGTTTGATAGTCGATTCCAACACATCTTTTGTTTGGTCAACTAACTCACGCATACCCTCAGTTTGTTGTGGAATATGACCAGTGACATATCTAGGGTTACCAACTTTAACATTAAACTGACCCTGAGATAACCACTGAAAGTCCACACCAGTGCCATCCATTTTAATCAAGATGTCTGCTGGGCAAGGTAACACATACCCAGAATCCATGATAGATGTGATTGCTGGGCATGTTACAGCATGAGAGTACAACTGTGGGACAATTTTATTGCCACGCAACTCTTCAGAGACTCGATTCCACATATTCTTCACACGAAGATATGGGCAACGTCGTGCTTCATCAGTTTGTGTTTTGAGTGCTTCAGTCCTCCACTTTCGGTGGAGTTTTCTAGCAGGAAACCAAGGTTGCAATTCAGCAACACCAGGGTCAACTGAGTAGAATCTAACCCACGGCGTCTTCTTCTTGAAGATATTCATCAGTCCCATAAATGTTGTCTCTCAGGTATTCGTAATGAGAAGGAAGTTGGTTAACCCAATCTAACATAACCGCCCTATCTTGCTGATATTTAGCATGTGCTTCTTCCAGCATTTCCATATTAACACGTCTTTCCTTCAATGTAAAGTCCACGATTGGTCTATATCCAAGACCTGCCATGATATATGCAGACCCAGTAAGATTGGGGTCATTATAGGGAATCTCTGGGTTTGAAATGAGATTGTAATATCCAGACGATGCAACATATGTTGATTGCTCAGCACCTTGTGGACACTTTAAATCTACATTGGAGATAGCATCTTCCCAATACTTAGTATCTTCACGTTGACTCAGTGTGTAGTGAATAGCAACAAACTGCTTCATTGCTTCAAGGGCATTATCAACAATGAAGTTGTAACTATCTCTATCAATCTTTGACACAAATCCTTGTCTACGTTGCAATACATCACACAAGAAAATAATGTTTTCATGTGTAGTCATGAGACCTGTGGATTCCAGTGGTTCTAAGAAACCATAGGACAATCCAATACCTACAACATTCTTAACCCATGCCTGTTTGTGCTTACCATGCTTAATACGAATCGGGCGCATATGGGCAGACTGGGCAACTTCGGGCGAATATCTTTCAGACAAATACTCCCTAAACTCACGCTCAGCATCAGCGTCTGAGATATATTTACTGCTATAAACATAACCTGTGCCAACACGATGCCACAATGGGATATTCCAAACCCACCCACAATCCATGGCAACACAGTCAGTATATGTTTCCATCTGATTTACTCTATCAGTATATGGAATCTGTGTTGCCAGTGCTCTATCATTAAACAACTGATGATTAAATGATACAAACTCAACACCCATATGTTGCTCTAGAAGCAGAGACTTAAATCCAGTGCAATCGATAAACATATCAGCACTAATCACACCACCTTCAGTGGTCATGATTGATTCAATACTTCCATCTGGAGACTTTACAACATTCTCAACATCACCAAAAAGATGTGTGACTCCATTTGGAATAGCAATAGTATCTCTAAGAAATCTACCAAACAAATCCGCATCAAGGTGATATGCAGTATCCCACTCTGGGTTATAATTTGAGTTTGGAATATCATCTGCAATCTTACACTCATCTGCAAGATAGGTATTCATATTATAAAAGCGTGCAAACTCCTCTGGTGGATATACTTCCATACCATACTTGCTTTGCAACTCAAAGAATGTCATCAGATTATTCTTATAATCATCATCAAAATCCCACTTACCAAAAGGATATTGGAATCGTTCTCCCTTACCCTCTCTGAAGTTTTTAAATGCGATAGAAGTCTTATACGTTGCATTACACTGAGGCATCCAGTCTTCATCATGCAACTCTAGTCTATGAAGAAACCTATTGAAATGCCCCAGTGTAGATTCCCCTACCCCAATGGGGCGAGTGGTAGCAGATTCAATTAATGCAATCTCAATGTCAGGGAATGATTTCGATAGCAGAGCAGCAGTCATCCATCCACTACTTCCACCACCAACAATACAAATCGATTCAATCTTCATATAAAAATAGAGGTGTTTCCACCTCTATGTATTAACATTTTTTAATTCTATTATGGAGCAACCCAGTTGTCAACCCATGGATCCCATGCTGCTCTACCTGGGAGTTGCTGATGCTTAGGATTGGGCACAAACTCAGGAATAGAAGATGGTGCTTGATTCTCAGCTTTAACTCTAGCAATATGATCTGCCCAGCGAGTGCCACCATCTAGGGAATCTTTATATTGCATGTCAAGTTGAGCACCAATATCCCCATATCCAATTTGTCTGGCGATAGTCGCACCGACACGAAGATCTTCTTTCTCTGAGTGATGAATTACAACGCCATTCACCATGATGTGCTCATAAGTGCAATCGTCTGGCACTTCACACCACTTCATTTGTGCATCTGGACCTTCATAAATCTCAAACTTATCTGCTTCATCACAAATATCTGTGATAGTGCCAGTGAGTCGATTTACAATACCTACTTTTGTCATGATAGATTAAACTCCTTCGTTGTTATTTATATTAACCGTAGTATTCATAAACAACTACGACTCCCTCACGTCCTCTAGCACCTCTATTTCCATGCTGAGATCCATTGCCACCAGCACCCCAAGCACAATGTGTTTCGTGGGTATGTGAATAATTGACCTGGTTATGAGATGATGGTTGACTTCCACCCATATAAGATGCTCCACCTTGGTGATTACCATAAGAGTGGTGAGATCCATGACCATTGCCACCCCCACCGTAGATATTCAAACTACCACCAGATCCATTTCCACCATATCCACCAGCGTGCTGTGTGGAGCAATTAGCGCCAATACCACCAGAAGCACTACAGTAACCGCCAAACGAAGATCCATTACCATTGCCGCCACATCCAGCGTAGTTTGTACCACCACCAGGAGACCCAACAGTAACAGATACTGATGATACATTTGTTACATCAATTGTCATCTCCGAAAACCCACCAGCACCAGCGGATTCACAGTGTCCAGATCCACCTCCACCAGCACCTACAACTTGAACTCTAATACTTCTAACCCCAGATGGTCTACTCCAAGTGCCATTAGATGTCCACACTTGCATGGATCTGAATCCAGACGCGGTAGTTACATCAGCCCACTGTAAGTTTTGACCATTTGTTGATAAAAACCTGCCACTTTGACCACTCATCGATGGAATAATATAATTTGAAGACCCAGTGACATTACCATTGATATTAATGTCGGTAACTTTCAGTGTGCCTTGAGCACTAATAGACCCAGATGAAAGAGTGAATCCACTCAATCCAACTTGGTCTTTAATAGAGGTAACTTTTAAGACGCTCATTACACTATTCCTTCCTAGATGTATTTATCAACCGTAGTATTCATAAACAACTACAACACCCTCGCGTCCTCTAGCACCCCTGTCACCATGCTGAGATCCATTGCCACCAGAACCCCAAGCAGCATGAGACTCATGTCTATGGGAATAGTTACCTTGGTTGTGGGATGATGGTTGACTTCCACCCATATATGAGACACCACCAGTATGATTACCATAGGAGTAGTGAGATCCATGACCATTACCACCCCCACCATACACATTTAAATTACCACCAGATCCACCTCCACCATATCCCCCAGCATGTTGCTCTGCACAGTTAGCACCTACACCACCACCTGCTGAGCAATATCCACCAAAGGATGATCCATTGCCGTTACCACCACATCCAGCGTAGTTTGTACCACCACCAGGAGACCCAACAGTAACTGATACTGATGATACGTTGGTTACATCAATAATCATTTCAGCAAATCCACCCGCTCCAGCAGATTCGCAATGTCCAGATCCACCTCCACCAGCACCTACAACTTGCACATTGATAGATCTAACACCAGTTGGTCTACTCCAAGTTCCGTTAGATGTCCACACTTGCATAGACCTAATGCCTGAAGCAGTAACTGCAGTTGTCCACTGCAAGCTAGATCCTGTAGATTGAAGAAGTTTTCCAGAGTTTCCCGCTTGGGCAGGAATCACATATGCAGATCTGCCCTGAATCTGTCCATTAATTACAACATTGGAAACTGTCAAAGTGCCAACAGCAGTAATACCGCCTCCCGAGAATGAAAATCCCGTGGTGTCGGTTAAGTCTTTAATTGAGGCAATCTTAATCTGTGACATAAGACTTAGTTTTTAATTATTTATCAACCGTAGTATTCATGGACAACTACAATACCCTCACGCCCTCTAGCACCCCTGTCACCATTTCTAGCACCATTACCACCAGCACCCCAAGCAGCATGTCCTTCGTGTCTGTGAGAATAGTTATGTTGGTTGTGAGATGATGGTTGTGAACCGCCAAAGTAAGATCTACCACCAGTATGGTTTCCATAAGAGTGGTTAGATCCATGACCATTACCGCCGCCGCCATACACATTCAAACTACCACCAGATCCATTCCCACCATATCCACCAGCGTGCTGCTGCGAGCAATTAGCGCCAATACCACCAGATGCTGAACAATATGACCCAAAAGATGATCCATTACCATTACCACCACATCCAGCATAGTTTGTACCACCGCCAGGAGTGCCGACAGTAACAGTAACAGATGATACATTGGTTACATCAACTTGTCTCTGTGCAGTTCCACCAGCACCTGCAGATTCACAGTAACCAGATCCACCACCGCCTGCACCAGTTACAGTAACCATAATAGTCTTTACCCCACTAGGTTTAGACCATGTGCCATTAGATGTCCATACTTGCATAGACCTAATGCCGCTAGCAAGATTTAAGTCAGCCCATGAAAGATTTGACCCATTGTTTGTTAAAAATCTCCCACTGTTGCCAGAAGGATTTGGGACAATATAAGCAGAAGACCCAGAGACTGTGCCATCAATAACAATATCAGTAACAGTCAATGTGCCATTAGCAGTAATACCACCAGCAGCAAGGGTAAAACCACCAAGTCCTCCAAGGTCTTTAATAGCGCCAACTTTTAACTGTGCCATTTTGTTATACTACTGCTCCTAGTTTATTTATGCAAGTGTGGAAAAAGAGACTTGTAAAAACTCCCCTGTTTATTTAAACAATCGTTATGTATATCATTCCAAAGATTCTCCAACTGCTGCGTAATAGTTGGTTTTGGTGATGGGGCATACTTTGCTTTCAAATCTTCCTCCTTCTGTACCACCTCGCACATCGCTTCAATTTGTGCTGGAAATGGCACCCGATAGGTAGGGTCATGTGGAAATGTAATTTTAGTCAAATCTCCATCTTCCATAATAAATGATTTACCACCAGAGAGGCGACGAATCGCCTCTGCTTTCACATCATCAGAATACATATTATCCTCTCACTTCAACAGCAATCAAACTACTAATAGATCTCATATCATTTGATGCTCTATCATTGATGTAGAGATTCCTAACACTACCACCCCATGATGCAGATACACCACACGAATATGTGCATGGATTAGTAGTGCCTGGCATATCCATATACATGATAGTAGTGTTATACATATAATCTTCAGTATCCTGACCATCATAAGTAGTCGAAATACTACCACTGCTAACGTTTGTATTACCAGTAAGACCAGATGTAAGAATACTATTATTTCTTAAGAAACCAAACGATGTCACATGGTTTGCTGTGCAATTCACCATTGCTAGAAGAAGAATCTTAGAGTTGGTATGCGATGGTTTGATTGTAACTTCCAAAGATGGAACTGCAGTTAACTCATTAGATTGAATTAAATAACGAGTTGCTGGTGTTTGAGAATATCTCAACTGAATAATTTGTCCCTCACCAATATCATTATCTTCACCACCAAGAAGAAACCATGTTGCACCATTCTCAATGGTAACGGTAAATCCATTATTAATGGTCATTGGACCAGCGGAGAAACCATTGGTAAACTCTTCTCCACCATTTGCTACTGGACCAACGGTAATATTTTCCTTAATTGCTGGACCATTAGTGCGAATGATAGAATCTTCACCAACTGCAGGACCACCGCCACCAACATCATCCCAACCAGGAACACCCTGAGCAGCATCTTGCAGATAAATCTGCGCCATGTCTTCAGTGGTATTATACACAATCGTGCCGTAGGCAGGAGTGCCCAGGGCGTTGATTTGTGTCTGATTAAGAGCAGGCAGATTGACCTGCTCGGTGACTTGCAGAGCAGTCATAATTGCTCTGGTCGCAGCGTCAATCTGATTGCCTATGATTTTGGTAGACATTCGATTCCTCTATTCGTTTAACTATTTATTTCTAGATAACCAATTCACGAATCTGGATAGCATCTCCATTCTGAGGAGTCGTGCCTACTGAGAAGTCTACAGCGTTTGAAGTAACTGTATAATCAACACCAGGACGTTGGCAAACACCATTCAAGAATACAAGCACAGAATAAGCATTATGACCAGGAGAGATAGCAAATGATGTTGTAGATCCGTTTCCAGTATACATCACACCATTATTGCCATTATTCACACCTGTTGCCAGAGAATACTTATCTGAGCAACCATATCTACCAGAGACATCGATGTTTCCAGTAACTGCAACGTTACCAGTAATTCTCAGTCTATTACTTGCATCTGGATTTTCACCAATACCATAGTGTGTTTGACCAGCAAATCGATTAGATCTGATTGCAGAAGTGTCACTCAGACCCCACTTATACCACACACCAGAATCATAAATCCAACCAAGGAATGTGCCTGGTGTCCAATCAATGTTGTAGCAAATATCACCAGAGTTAAATGCTGCACCTGGGTCAACATCTGGATTACCAGTGCCATTATCCTCTGCCATCAGAATATTTCTCAACACCGTGCCATCATTGTTAGACAGTGTGAAATTAACAGTCTGAAGAGTATCCTGTGATGTAACTTTCTTCTGGAAGGTTACAGGACCTGAGAATACAGATTCCAACTGGTTAGATGCACCACCAATAACAGTCAGTTTATCAGTCAGCACCAACTCAGAGAATGTCTCAATCGTTGTGCCTTCTTCACCCAACACATTCAGTTGTGCAATATCTTCGTTGGTAATCTGACCCGTAACTGGGTTGATAACTTGGTTACCAACAAACAACTCACCATCACTATTCACACCAGAGTAGTATGCAATACCTGCTGCTTCTTTCAGTGACTGAGACAGTCTAACTGCTGCTGGTGACAACACTTCCACCTGGGTAGATGGGAATGCAGTTGAATAGTTACCAGGACCGAAACCAAGGTATTCAAACGTGTGACCAGATGCACGAAGAATAGAGTATCTTCTCAACTCACAGAGAATGGGTTGAATAGAGTTATCTGCATTCAGTTTGAGTGGAATCTTTCTATCTTCTGCTTCACCAAGACGTGCAGTAACAGAGATACCATTCAGCACGTTTGATGTAGTATTATAACCAAGGTTATTCTCAGACTCTAACAGGAAATACTGTGAGGTTTCCTTGGTGATAGACCTTTGAGTATCCTCATTAGGTGTTGGTGAAGCACCATCAGTGGTAATAACATCACCGATAATCTCATTGTCAGCGATAGATACAGCAGCAACTGGGTCGCTAACTGGATTGTCTCTGTCAAATGCAGGATACAGGTCAACAGTATTCTGAGAGAAGAAGAAATCGTTGAAGTTTGATGTTGAAGGTGCAACAGAAGCATTCAACAATGTCATATAATAGATGCCATCCTGCACACCTCGGATAAACTCTTGGTATGTCTCAACTGCATAAATGTAGTATGTCTTAGTATATGCTGGTGAGTTTGTTTCCGATGAGCGTGGTTGAATTACGAAACCAGTGATAGGTTCTCTAGGCACTGGGAAAGCATCTTTATCCAGCACATAACGATAGCGATAGATTCTGTCCACCAAGTTACGAGCATCGGGCACACGACGGATAAACGTTGTCGGTGTGAATCCAAGGTTTTGATAGATTGGATTCGCCTGCAGAGTGGTGTAGATAGTATTAGCGTTACCATCTACTTGGATATACCACTGATTAATAGAACTATCCCACTTGATTGGTGAGTTATCATCACCTGCTCTTGTGCCAGTTACTTCTGGACCAGATGGATTAATCTTTGCATAGTGTGTAGTAGGTGTGGTTGCACCAGATGCAAGCAACAACACAAAGATTTGGTCTGGTGTATTGATGTCATCTCGTCTGGCACCAATAGTATAACCTTGAATCTTGCTAGGTGGTCTACCTAATTCAGTTGTATAACCATATAGATAGAGTTTAGTTGGGTCTGCTTGAGAGCGTGTCCTTGTAATATCAATCGTAACCCAGTTGATAGAAATCTCATCAACATCATCGAGAGACTTGGGTGGAATCACATGGGTGATTTGACCTGCCTTATCTTTAGTAAATGCTGATGCCTTAAATCCTTTAGACCTCAGTGATGTATTACCGAAATTGGAGTTTGAGTTAGTAATAGATAAGTCACCACCAGAATCACTGAAGAAGTGATCCCCGAACCCCACGGCGAACACTGACACCACCTGAATAAACGCATCATTTGATGCTTTAATGTGTGCATGTCTCCATCCCTTTCTATATTTACAGAGTCCATTAATGTGCGCTCCAGAACCTGCTGCCTGCACTTCATAGTTACCTGTTGTCTGATTGTAGAGCACAAACGCTCGGTCATCTTTCTGAAGTGAAATGCCTGTAAACTGGGCAACAACCATCGATTTGAAACCTGTTGCCTGACTGCCATCTGCGTGCATACCATTGATACCCCACACTGAGCGTAGGGACATGTTAAACACATATGGAGATGCTGAGTCAACAGTATCAATCTCAACCTTCACCAAGATGTTACTACCAAGTGCATTACCCGAGGGCTCGGCAGACATCTGATAGGTAAATTGGTTACCCTGAGCAGATGTAACTAGAAATGAACCATTATAAAGGAGAGAATCCTGGTCAGTAGGACCAGTAACACCAGAAATGTTGACTGCGACACCGACAGAGAATCCATGGTTTTTAGGATTACCAAGCTCATCAACGGTAAAAGCAGTAGCAGTTTGTCCATTTCTAATAATCTGCGATACTGCAAATTCGTCCGAAATTGGACCCACAATTCTGTTTTCTTCGACTCTGACTTGTAGTTGGTCTTGTGCAGGAATACCAGAGGTATCTGGAATAACAGCATAACCTTTTGAAATCTTCTGATAATATAACTCAAGGTCTTCTACGTTTGCATACTCAAAACAAGTGAGTTTGTGATGAGAATAGTTAGGGGCAATTTGGGAAAGGTCATCACGATAGTATACACCATTAGTATCACCATCAAAGAATGATGCTTGCCAGAAATAGCAACCACCAGTTACCTTAAAGATAGCAGTAGGGTCAGGTTCATTAGCAGCAGTAATACCGAGACTACCCTGTACTGTGGGATAAGGGACGTATTTCGGAATGAGTTTGGTTCTACGAAGGTCCGAACCAACAACAGAGCAACCACGAGGGACGATAACACCTCCACGGACGCTATTAAACTTGTAAAGTTCATTTGATGGCGATGTAATATCGAAGTTTGTGTTTGCGTTGAAAGGTTGAATCTGATTATAATCCGCCAATCCTGGACGGTTATCAATCACATACTCAGAGGGATATAAGTAAATCGAGAAGGCGTCAAATTCGTCGTTTGACAGACCCACTCGATACGAAAATCTAGATACCTCAAGGAAAGCACGTTGCAACGTCTTAAATGGACGCAACGCTGAGTTACCTCGGTTATCATATGCGTCCGATGCGTCGAAATCATCAGGGTTGACGTAGATAATACGTCCTGTCCTCGACGTGATGATATTCTTAAGACGAGTAAGTGCCATTTACTTGGGATCCTTCTATCTTGAGTATTTATTAGTCATTAGGGAGCGGGAGCACCGCCACCACCGCCGCCGCCATCTGTGGTATCAATCTTAGTCATATTAATTACAGGCAGGTCATCGGATGCCGACTCAAAACCATTCACAACATAACTTAAATCAGCAGCAGAAGAATATACCAGCAGATTCTGACCAGGACCAACAATGATTGCAGAATTCTTTTCAGTTTCGTTTGCTGCTACTTGATTACCATAGAAGAGATAATCTTCAGCACTATAGATTTCATCCTGGTCGGTGTGCACGCCAGATGAAATAGAAGCAACGTCAAATGTCAGAGCAGCAGCGCCACCGTTACCCAGTTGTCCATCATTAATTTGGATGGTATCTGAGACTGCAAAATCTTCACCACCATCAACAAGAGTTACTGTAGCAACACCGCCAGTAGTAACAGTAACAGTAAAGACTGCTTTATCAAGGTTACCACTACCAGTGGTAGAATTAGCAGTCAGATTCTCATAAACACCAACAACACGAAGTGCATCTGCAGCACCAACATTACTGATTGAAAGAATCTTACCATCTACAACCTTCGTAATAGTGCGATCTCCAAGATTGAGAGTTGGAGTATCATAAAACTCATCAGTAGCACTAAATTCTGAAGACCCAGCGCCAAGTGCAATCTTAAGATGACACTTATCGGCATCCCAATTCTGCACATATCCATATGGACCAACTTCAACACCACCTTGCTGAATAGTTTGTGTCACATTGTTAATAGTAAATGTATCTCCTGCCTCTAATATTTGCCCAGCAACATCATAGATGTAAATTTGGTCGTAGAGTGGGTTAGCATCAACAATAGATCCAAAACCAACACCTGTTGTGCTTCCTGCAGGTGTGCCGTCTGCATATCCAAACAAGTTAGCAGAAGTATTGATATCAATAAAGATAGATGTATATGCTCCAGGAGTGCCAGCAGTACCAACTTTAGATACACCTTGTGTGTATTCACTACCACCAACACCATTGGTGCCTTCTGGAGAATCAGCAGAGAACTTCAGAGGATAATTTGAGCAACTTGCATCAGACAAATCGTAAATGTAAGTTCTGTCTAAAGTAAAAATTTGAGCAGCAGGTAAGATATGATCAGTGCCACCAACTGTTGTGGTGAAGAGATACTTCGTATTAATTAATGCTGAGGTATTATTTGCAAAGTTAAGAGTTGCAGAAGCATTAGATGAATTTCCTGTAATATCTTCACCTTCACTGAAATAATTAATCAAGTAGATACCATTATCTAGAAGCAGTGTGACATTGCTACCATCAGTATGATCTACATCTGCAGTGCCGTACTTACCTCTTTCTACTGTAAGGTCATTACCATTGACATCAGTAATTTCTACAATTTCATTATCAATCAGCGCAAAACCACCAGAAACAAATCCAGTAGAATCTGTAAGAGTAAGAGTAGTATCACCAGATGCGTAAGTTGCACCTTCGGAAATTGTGCTAACTGTTGCAGATGCTGACCAAGCATTAATTGAAGTACCTGGGGAGATAGGTGCTGCAGTAGTACCAAAACTACCACGAGTAATAGTTAATGTATTTGTGGTTGTATTAATACCACCAACAGCAATAGTTGCAATTTCTCCACCAGCATCAGGTGCAGCGAGAGTCAATCTCATCCCATCGGCAAGACCAGTAGTGCGAGAGATTTTCACAGAAGTTGCAGAATTGCTAACTACAGCCATATTTAAAATTGCTGAAGTATCTGTGCCACCACGATACAGTGCGGTAAAACCAGATACTGACCCAGTGACAGTCTCGCCACCAGAAAATACACCTGCAAGTGAGTTTGGTGCAAGAGCAGTATTACTCACATCCTCCACAATAGTGTAGTATGTGACATCGTTGATTGGTTTATAGACATCTAAAATTTTAGCAAAGGCACCATTAGTGGTAATAAACTCAGTGCCAGGAATAGCATCGGTAAACTGATACCCTGGGAGCAGCGTGAGTTTATAAGCACTAATGGGATTACCCTTAGTAAACTTATAAGAAGATGCTAATCCACCATTGGCAGACTCTGGACCATCTAAATGCAGGACTTGATCGTAATCACGAAGCGCCATACGATAAGTTGCTGCACTACCACTTTGGTTGCATACATTAACTACAGTGCTACCAGTTACTGTAGTCGGGCATCTATACAGCACCGTATTTGTGGTTGCTGCTGGTTTTTTAGCTGCGAGTCTTCCTGCTGTCATTTGAAATTACCAACCTGCTTGGAAAAATGATTGAAGTCTAAGTTGTCCGCCTAACACAGGGGCGGAAAGTGCGCCACCGAATGTAATTGCAACGTCACTAATGTTATTAGTTGAAAGAAGTGTTGCGTCGGCGTCGGGGAATTGAATGGTGCGTGCACCAGTTAAGTTAGATGCGTCAATAGTAATAATACCATTAACATCTTGTGGGTTGTTGATTTTCATCAACTCCATTGTCTTGTTGTAGAGAGTTTGTGTTTTTCTCTCAGAAACAAGGATGCTTGTGCCTGATGTATTTAGAGGGGCGGCAGGGTCATTATTTGGGAAACCAAATTGATATGTTTGGTTATCCTCAAGATTTGAAAGGTCAAACTCAATCTTTCTACCTTCACCATCGGCAGGGTCAGTATCACAGAATACTGCACCTTTGTATACCTTGTTGTAGACAACCTGCGCAGACTCTTCACCAACAACTGTGATATTGAGGTTGGGGAATGTAACTGTTCTGTTTTGAGTTAGTTTAGAAGAGTCAAAGATTACATAACGTGTTGGTGTGTTAGGGTCATCAGATGGAGTATTTGAGAATGTTGGGTTTACAAGATTCTTGTTAAAAACATTCTGATCTGTAACATCATCTAGAATGGTTGACTGAGTAACAGTTGCACCAAAGTCAGGCAGTCTATAAATATGAAGACCTGGAGATTCCCAAGCATCACACTCAAATCGAGCAATCTTAGATACATCAGTTGAACCAGTTACCTGCAACTCACTATCTTTAATGATGATAGTTTTGTTGGTGATAGTCTGGAAAGTATCATTAGCAACCAGAGTTGTGCTCGTGTTAGTGCCAACATTGGGCATATCAAAACGACGAGTGCCTGATTGTGTAGAGATTGTGTCAACGTTGAAGTGTGCTCTCTTACCAGTATTTTGGTCTCCCTGAAGGAAAAATCTGGCATCAGTTTGAATGATTGGACCATTTACAGTGAAGAAACCACTACCTTGAGGAGTGAATTCAATACTAGATGATGCAGATGAGGTATCAATTGCTCTGATTAACAGAGTTGATGACCCATCAGTATTTGCCCTACGAGAATTATATAAAGCAGCGGTCCCAAAAGTAATACCAATTTCATTTACTGCAGACTGATATAAACCAGTATCTCTGTCCAAGTCAAAGGCTAGACCTGGAGCAGAGATTGTGCCCGCAGACAATCCACGAAATAACTGATTGATTTTTGCCTTTCTGTTGGGCAAAAGTGGGTCAGAAATAACGATAGGCAGAATTGCTTCGCCTGTTACGAGCTCGTCTGCAATAGTTTCTAACTGAGATATTCTTTTAGTTGCCACGAAGTCTCAACACAATTTGCTACAGTTTTATTTATACAACCTATACTTAGTAAGACGGAATGTCTAGATGTGCGCAAGGTTTATCTCCATCATCACCTCGGGGATGAATAATTTCTTTAAGTTTACCGTCCCTAAAATACAAATACACCGTTGGCCATTTTGCATAATGAGCATCCCATCTTGCTGGATACGCTTCAACTAATGCTGTAACATGTGTTGGTTTTATTTTACCATGATTGCCATTAGGCACAGGCTCAAATATATTCCAAGGTGCTGTCCTTTCTTCTTCTGGCACATCAACATAGTCGTGAGTAAAACTATAATCAATTTCCCAGAGTTGACCTGCAGGGTCTAAGAAATACTCAGACATGCAACAATCTAAACTTTTGGTTTGCAATTCTCGTCGGTAGAATCCTGGTCCGAGGTCTCGGTGACAATAGATTGTGTCGTACATTCCCATGATGTTTTTTTGTTTGCTGGACGAAAAAGATTAGGCCAAGTATCTCTAATAATCTCTGCAAGTTTTGGAGGAGTAGTCTCGTCGATCATAATCTGGAAAAACTTAAGGTTACTCTTGGTCCATGTGTTACTGGAGCGTGATACTCTCCTTTAGGTATATAGAGAGCATCTCCTGGCAGTAATGTATAAGATACATCATCATCAAAGTCGTAGGTGACCTTGCCGACTGCCTGCACTATCATAACATCTACAGTGTCGTTATGCCTACCAAATGTTACAGAGTTTCTTGCCAGTGAGATATAAGTATGAAATACGCTCATGTTATGAGTATTAATCATATACTTCAACACTGGCTTGAAAGATGGTGGACAATATCTACCCTCAGAGATGATAGTTGGTAGAGATTTCGATACTGAAATCTTATCATCTTGACCTTCTATTGGAGATGCTGGGAGAATGGTGGTATATCTACCAGCAGCAACATCTGTATCAAGTTTATGGAGAGCATCCGACCACAAAATTGAAGTGGCATCTTTACATTCTTGAGGTAGATATTTCATAGACTGGAGCGTAGTTTTGCATATGCGAATATTTTCTCAGGCACATTAATATCTAAGGCAGTTTCAAAACCCTTAAATCCTGGTGATGAGTTTGCTTCACAGATTCGGTATCCGTCAGGGTGAAATAGTAAATCAACACCAGCAATGTCAAGATTGAGAGTTTTTGCAACTTGTATGGATAGCATTTCCATTTCATCGTCTACTTCATAAGGTTTTCCAACTCCACCTCTGGAGATATTTGCTTTGAATGACCCATCAGTAGACTCCCTAAGCATCGCACCTACCACTTTACCACCAACCACGATTACGCGCAAGTCCTTTCCCTCAGAATGTTTGATGTATTCTTGGACTATCATGGAGTTTCTAAAGTCCAATGCAGAAATTAATTCCGATAGGTCTTCAAACTGTTTTGCATTCTCACACAAATACACACCAGCACCATGAGACCCTGTAATAACTTTAATCACACAGGGAAATCCAATACGCTTCTGCACCAAATCACTTCTACATGGGAATCTAGTGAGAAGAGTTTTTGGTATAGGTAATCCTGCCTGAGCAAGTATTTGGTTTGCATACATCTTATCTTTAGATGCAACAATAGAGTCTGAGGATGGTAATGTCTGGACGTTTAGTCTCTCAAACTGCCTTAGGACTGAGAGGTTAAAATGACCAGTAGCAGACCCAGTACGAGCGAGTAAAACATCAGGTAAGGCAACCACATCATTAAGGTATGTGATTGACTTTCTGTCATCTTTGGAAACAAGGAGGTCAATTTCGTCAGCATGTACAATAGTAAAATCGAGTGATTGTCGTGTTGCCTCTTCTAAGAATCTTTCTCTTTCATACGCATCACCTTTGCTGTTTCTATTCGCCAGCATCCAGAGTTTCATGCTTATTCCTCTCAAGTTTAATCCAGTTTAGAAGTGCATGATATTCAGCAATACGCTGATCGTCAACCTCACCCTTGTATGTTTTAAGGGAGAGGATGAAGTATTCAAGTGCCGTGATAGTCATATCACGGTCTTTCTGAGATAGCAGTGACATAGCGTCTTCCTTCACACGGACTCCTCCACCTGGGCTCGAACCAGGGACATTTTGATTAACAGTCAAACGCTCTACCGACTGAGCTATAGAGGAATATTCGCTATTCGCAAATAGCGAATGGAGAATAGCGGACTCGAACCGCTGACATCCTGCTTGCAAAGCAGGCGCTCTACCAACTGAGCTAATTCCCCAGTGACCCCCAGGTTTGTGCATCGTTG